>ERZ773077.918-NODE-918-length-21190-cov-14.258055_pt1 | contig 21190 bp, 19 predicted proteins | sample MGYA00580612_ERZ773077 | MGnify/ENA primary metagenome ERZ773077 (study PRJEB29015, sample SAMEA2737971) | human oral metagenome | biome: human oral; feature: human-associated habitat; material: dental | place: China | collected 2021 ...
GCGGTGCAAGGAACTCACAGTGGTCGTACCTGACATGGCCAAGAGCGCGGCCACAATCCTCTGCCTTGGTGCCCATCACATCCTCATGGGTCCGGGAGGCGACCTGGGGCCGATAGACCCGCAGATGATTTTCCCCGGGGAGGACGGGAGGCGTACCGCGGCGAGCGCGAAGGAAATCGTCGCGGCAATCGGGGAGGCCGAAGAACGAATCCGGGCCAATCCTGGGTCGTTCCCGCTGTTCGCTTCGCTGCTTTCCGATGTCAACATGCTAATGGTGGAACAGGCCAAGGCCGCCCTGTCCCGTTCCGAAGCTCTGATGCGGGAGGCCTTGTCTGTGCAGGGGAGAACTCGGGAAGAGGTGGACGCTTTGGCGGCAAAGCTCAAGGAACCGCTCATAGATGCGCCCTCCAGCCATTCCGCTGTGATCTCCGTCGATCATGCGACGGGATACGGCCTTCCGGCAGAGAGTGCCGATGTGAACAGCGAAGAGTGGCGGCTCATCTGGGAGCTCTGGACGCGATATTTCTCCGAGGGGTGCTGGCCGGCTGGACAGAAGGCCATCTACGAGGGCATTCACGCTTCACACCCTGGTTGATCCGATTCGCTGGCTCTGCCGCTGGTTTGCTGGCCTTGTTCACGTTTGCCAGCGTTGTGAAGCCAGCGAACCTCAACAAGGCCAGCAAACCGAAGGGTGGGGTGGGTGGTGGGTGCCTCCGGCGCGGCTGGTTTTCAAGGGCTTTTCGTCCACCGGCGAATCCGGGCAGCGCGTGTGCGCTGGTCGCGGGACTACCATGTCAGCGGAGAGCCCGCGGTGTTGCGGGATGTGGTTCTCGGGAGGCCCGATGGGTGAAACGGACAGGCGGTACTGGCTCTACGCGCCCGGTGAGGGTGCCGCGAAATGGGAGGAGTTCCAGACCGCCGGGATCATGGCCATCAACTGGGCCAAGATCGGTGATCTCGCTGCTTTTTCGAGCGTCGAGGAGATCATTGACGCGCTGGAATCCCGATACGGGGATCAGGGAGGTCACCCGACACGGGCGGCGGGAATGAACTGGGACTTCATTCACACCGTACGCCCCGGTGACGTCGTCTACGCGCGACGCGGACTGACTGAGCTCGTCGGCCGCGGAATTGTCTGCTCCGAGTACCGCTACGACGACAGCCGCGCCTCCTACCGCTCCGTGCGGGACGTCGAGTGGACGCACGTCGGTTCTTGGCCGCTCAACCGGCGTGTCGGCCAGGTGACCCTGCAACGAGTATCGGAGCACACCACTTACAACTCGGAGCAACTCGAATCGATCTTCAAAAACCAGGATCAGCAGTCGGCGTCGGTTTCCCCAGCTCCGGAAACAAAACCCGGTGAGGACGCACCCGAGTCGTACACGAGGGACGACTTCCTGGGCGAGGTCTACGTTGAGCCTGCGGACCTGGAGAACATGCTCGGGCTGCTGCGGCGCAAGAAGAACCTCATCCTGCAGGGGGCGCCCGGCACTGGCAAGACCTTTGCGGCCAAACGCCTGGCCTATGCCCTCATGGGTGAGAAGGACGACTCCCGGGTCGAGGTCGTACAGTTCCACCAGTCGACCGCCTACGAGGACGTCGTCGTCGGCCTGCGACCCACGTCCGACGGCGGATTCGCGCCCGAGGAGGGCGTTTTTGCCCGGTTCTGCCGGAAAGCGGCGAAGGATCCCGGACGCGACCACGTCTTCATCATCGACGAGATCAACCGAGCCAACGTCTCGAAGGTTTTCGGTGAACTCCTCATGCTCATCGAATCTGATCACCGGGGAGAAACCCTTCGTCTGCCCGTTTCCGGAAAGTTGCTGGCCGTTCCCGGCCACCTTCACATCATCGGCATGATGAACACCGCCGACCGGGGACTGGCCCTCATCGACTACGCCCTGCGGCGCCGTTTCGCTTTCCTCGAGTTGAAGCCCGCCTTGGATCATCCCGGTTTCCTCGCCCACCTCGACAGGGTGGGCAACCGGCGGCTCCGCGACCTGGTCGACGTCGTGCGCCGCCTGAACACCCGGATCGAGGAGGACGCAGCCCTTGGTCCCGGGTTCCGGATTGGTCACAGTTACCTGTGCCTGCCTCCCGGGAGCACGGACGAAGACGTCGCCTCCGTGATCCGCCACGAACTGGAACCTCTGGTTCGCGAATACTGGTTCGACGACCGCGACGCCATGAACTCCGGTGTCGCCGAGCTCCGAAGCGTGCTGCTGTGACGAAGAGCGATGCGGGCCGGCCTCATCCGCGTGGCCCCGGCACCGTGCTGTTGAAGAACGTCTACCACATGCTCGCCTACGCCTTCACCGCTCTGGAAACCGGTGAGCACCGCCGATTGGCGGGTGAGGAGTTCAATCACATTCACGACCTCCTCGCGGCCATTCTCATCGAGGGCCTCGAATCCCAACGCCGACGTGGTTTCGAACGCGACTACGAGTCCTTCGAGGAGGACCTCGCTCTCGTGCGGGGACGGATCGATCCCGCAGCAACCATGCGGCTGGGTGCCCGCCGCAGCCGCCGGGTGCGCTGCCGCTACGACGAACGCACCGAGAACACCGTTGTGAACCGCATCCTCAAAACCGCTGCGCGGCGACTGCTCCTGCATGGAGATGTGACGCGACGGCGCAGGGCACGCCTCAAGTCGGTTCTCCTTGGCATTGGAAACGTGGAGATCCTGAGCGGGGAGGAACTCAGGCGCCTGCGCTGGGACACGCTGCCGATTCACCGCGGCAATCGTTCTTACCAGCTGCTGATGGGGGTGTCTCGCCTGGTCCTGGACGAGTTGCTGCTCAGTCACGTCGAAGGTGGATTGGAGCTCGCGGACTTCCTCGATCCGCAGGTTCTCAGTGCCCTTTACGAACGCTTCGTCCTGGCCTATTTCCGGCGCCATCACCCGGGGCTACGCCCCGCCGCCCCTTGGGTGAGCGGAGGCATCGAGAATGCGCCTGCCTTCCTGCCCGGGATGCACACCGATGTCGTGCTGACCGGTCCGTCCCGGACTCTCATCATCGACACGAAGTGCCATGGCCGGATCCTCGGGGCCCACCACGACCACAAGATCCTGTCAGCCGGCAACCGGAACCAGATCTACGGCTACGTCATGCACGAGGCGCATGATCCCCGTCAGCGCGGCCGCGAGGTCGAGGGGATGCTCCTCTACGCGCAGACCACCGTCGACCCGCCACTGCGGGAGACGTGGATCGAGACCGGACACCGTTTCCACGTGCGCACCCTGGACCTGGACCAGGACTTCACCGGGATCGCGAGTCGGCTCGACGAGATCGCGGGCCTGATCAAGGCGGCGTGAACCCCGAGAGGTCAGGGTTTCCGGGATGCCGCTGGTGATCGGGTCACGGCCGTTTCCGGGCGCGCAGTCTCCCTGCTCCCCAGAGCGCGTACGCGAGGACCAGGAATCCGACGCTCAGCATCGCCACCCACGGCCACCAGCTGGGGCGGGCAGGGTTCAAGAAGGTGTACATGGGTTTGTCGTTCACCGCGTCCCAGGCGTAGACGAGCAGGTAGGGCACCAGCGACAGCGTCCAGGTCAGCGGAACCCACCAGGACAGCAGGGACTGGTTCCTGCCGACGAGGATCCAGTCGGTCACTGCCATCACCGGCAGCACCAGATGCGGGATGAAACTCGTCGGTGCGCTCAGGTCGCCGGCGATGACGAACCCGAAGACGAGGCCCGTCAACAGTGACGCACACGCCGAGAGTCCACGCAGCCAGCCCAGGTTTCCCTCCAGCTTCCGGCGCGCCGGGAAGGTCAGGAAGAACAGCGGCCGGAGCAGGCCGGACAACGCCACCAGGAACACGAGAATGTTGGAGATCGTCGTGAAGTACAGCACCTGGTTCATCACCTGCGGGAGCGTTTTGAGCGGGGCGAACATCAGGATCAGGCCCGCGCCGGAGACCAGGGTGAGAACCAGCCGCCACACCAGGGTCAGCGCCAGTTCGGTGTTGCTCGCGGGAGGCAGGAGGTCGGTGATCTCGTCGGACGGTGCGGACCGGGGAAGCGGATCGATGTCCTGTGTCTGCGTCATGCACGAATGATCCCAGAGGTCGTGTCGACGGGGTTCCGGGAAGTAGATCATGTTGACAAGCTCTTCCGACTCGACTGACCCGTGAAGGGATCACCCGGCCGGGTTCAGGCCATCACACTCAGATGGTGTTCCTCGACCCCCTGGGTCAGGGGAAGGCCGTTCACCCAGGCCTGGATCTCCCCCGCGATCACACGACCCTGCCGGAGCCTGCCCTCGTGGGTTCCTGCCGCACGATGCGGGGTCGTCAGGACGTTCGGTAGGCTGCGGAAACTGCTTCCCAGCGGCAGGGGCTCCTCGTCGAACACATCGATTGCGGCATCCAGCCTGCCCGAGCGCACCTCCGACAGCAGCGCCTGTTCGTCCACCAGCCACGACCGTGCCGTGTTCACCAAGCCGGCACCATCGGGCATCAGGGCCAGCTCGCGTGCGCCCAACAGGTGCCGGGTCTCGGGCAACGACGGGGCGTGCAGCGCCACGATCCGTGCCCGTCCGAGTCCTTCCTCCAGACTCACCAGTTCGGCACCGAGCTGTTCCGCCTTCCGCGGCGTGAGGGTCGGGTCGACGACCAACGGACGCGCCCACAACGCGGAGAGCAACGACAGATAGGCCCGGCCGGTCCGGGACGCCCCTATCACGGTGACCGCCGATCCGTTCAGCTCGTGCTGCTGGCCGAAGACGGTGGTGTCGGACCAGTCATGTCCTGCGCGCATGGCGTGATCCATGCGATGCACCCGGTGGAGTAGGGCCAGGGTGAATGTCAACGACACCTCTGCCACTGCGGGTGCCATGGCCTGTCCGGCCTGGGTGACGTGAATGCCACGGGCGAACACCTCACTGGTGATGAATGGCCGGATACTGGAACCTGTGTGCGCGACGAGCCGGAGCGACGGCATCCGGTCTAGCAGCCTCGCGTCCAGTTGAGGGAACCCCCAGCTCGTGACGAGCACCTGAACCCTGCTGAGGTCGGTGGTATCGGGCAGTGCATCGACACGGAGCGGCTCGGTCTCTCCCAGGTTGATGCTGGCGTCCCGGAGCAGCTTTCGGGAGGTTTCATCGAAGAACTCCCCGTACAGGCCCCTGGGTACGACGACTAGCAACGCAGGTGCGGTCATGACAGCCATTCCTCCAGGTTTGTGGCGATGAATTCTGAGTCGCACAGGTGCGGGTAGGTGCGGCGGACGCGGGTGATCTCGGTGGCCTGTCCCGGCGACAACGAGGCCGATGGGTCCAGGCACCAGGTTCCGGCCAGCAGTCCCTGCTGGCGCAGCAACTCGTGGACCCCGGCTATGACGCCGTGAAAATTGTTGGCGGGGTCGAAGAGGGCCTGGTTCAGGTCCAGTAGATCGATGGAAATCCTGCCGAGGGCGGCGCGGGCGTGGTTGTCACCTCCGGAGGCCCGGTGGGCGAGGTCCAGCATCCCGACCGCCGCCCGGGTTCCCACTGCCCACTGTCCCAGCAGCCCTCCCGCGAAACGCAGTGTGACATTTCCGTCGGGTCCCGGCACGTGGTATTCGCTGAGCAGGTCCGGGATGATCGAGTCGTCGTTCCCGGTGTACAGGGCGATCTGGTCGGCCCTGCCGGATTCCGCGACTCCGCGTATCAGCTCCAGGGTGCGGTAGCGGTCGAAGGGGGCCGCCTTGACAGCCACCACCGAGTCGATCCGGCAGAATTCGCGCCAGAAGCGCCGGTCCAGCACGGGTCCCCCGATCGCCTGCTGAAGATAGAAACCGATGACCGGCATCACCTCTGCGACGGCGCGTGCCCGGTCGAGCAGCCGCGCCGGTGTCGGGTCGTCGATCCGGGGGCTGAGCAGGACGGCGTCGTAGCCGAGGATGCGTGCCGTCTCGGCTTCGTTCACGGCCTGTGCGGTGGGTCCCGCGACTCCAGCGATCCGCACCAGGTGGTTTGCGGCGCGCGCGTTGAGTTCCTCGGCGGCCAGGGCCAGCACCGGTTCGAACAGCGAGTGAGCGGCGTCCCGGATCTCGAACTGGGTGGTGTGGACGCCGATGGCGATTCCCCCCGCCCCCGCGTCCAGGTAGTAGCGGGTCAGGGCGCGCTGCCTGGCGACGTCGATGTCCAGACGCTCGGTCAACGCCAACGGATGAGCGGGGATCACCACCCCCCGGGCGAGGCTGCGGGCCGCGTCCGGAGGCAGCGTCGGCCTGGTGTGAGTCCGTTGCATCTCAGAACCTTCCGTCCCGCACGGCCCACTTCGTCGGTTTGTGCGCCATTGGACGTCCTTCGCGCATCCAGGCCGCCTGCCATCGGATCAACCTGTCGGCGGTGACATCAGGTCTGCCGAAAAGATTCATGCAGCGCGTTGAGTCGCTGATCAGTGCCGTCGGTTCCGGGAGGCCCGTGAAACGTGCCTCGTGACCGAGGAGCGCCGCGATCCGGTTCGCCACCTCACGGATCTCCAGCAGTTCCGGGCCGGTCAGGTTGATGGTGAAGATCTCCGGGCTGGCACGCCGGAGACTGCGGAGTATCACCTCGTTCGCGTAACCCTGCCACACCACGTTGACGTGACCCGTGGCCAGCGGGATCGGGTCCCCAGCGAGAATGTGGGTGGCGATGTCGGCGAGCACTCCGTAACGCAGGTCGATGGCGTAGTTGAGCCGGACGACACCGAGCGGGGTGCCCCAGGTGCGGGCTGCGAACCCAAAAACCCTTTCCCGTCCCAGGCATGACTGCGCGTATTCCCCGACGGGGTCCGGTGGGGTCTCCTCGGTGGCTCCACCGGAATCGGGTGAGACGAAGGGATACACGTTTCCCGTGGAGAGCGCCACCAAGCGGGAGGTGCGGTAGCGCCGGGTCACCCGATCCGGCAGCGCCGCGTTGACCTCCCAGGCCCACGACCGATCGTCCTCGACGCCGAACTTCGCTCCGACCAGGTGAATGACATCGGCGGCGTCGGGCAGTGCGGACAGGTCGTCATTCTCGATCAGGTCGAAGGGAACCACCCTCACCCCGGACTCGGCGAGGTCCCGGCGCAACCGTTCGCCGGAGAATCGGGAGACCGCGTGGACGGCGTCCCCGGTGCGGCCCGCGGCGTCCAGCCCCGCCCGCGCCAGCTTGGCGAGGGAGGGGCCCATCTTGCCGCCTGCTCCCAGGATCACCAGATCGCCCGAGCCCGTGCACAGATCCTCGACGAGTTCGGGACGCGGGGTCGTCAGGAGCCGTTCCAGTTCTTTCTCGTCAGTGATTTTCTCCGGTGTGATGTCCAGAGTCATTTCGCCGTCATCCTTTGATTCCGCTGTTGATGTAGCCGTCCTGGACGTGGCGCTGCGCCACCAGGTAGGCCATGAGAATGGGCAGCAGCGCCACGGTGGAACCCGCGAGCATGACGCTGAGCGGCACGTTCTGCTGCTGAAGCGAGGAGATCCCGACCGTCAGGGTCCACATCTCGTTGCGCCTTCCGACTATCAGGGGCCACAGGAAGTCGTTCCAGTGCCAAAGGAAGACGAAGATCCCGAGCGTGGCCAGGACCGGACGGCATAGGGGCAGCACGATCCGCCAGAAGATCGTGAACTCACCTGCCCCGTCGACGCGGGCCGCCTCGAACAGTTCGTCCGGGAGATCGCGGATGAACTGGCGCATCAGGAACACCGCCTGGGCGTTCGCAAGCGAGGGAACGATCAGCCCCCAGTAGGTGTTGATCCCGCGCATGCTCGAGATCAGCATGAAGGTGGGGATCAAGGTGACCTGGAAGGGCACCATCACCATAGACAGGAAGGACCAGAACATGGCCTCCCGGCCCGGGAAACGCTTCTTGGCGAAGGCATAACCGGCCAGGGCCGAGATGAACAGCACCACCACCACCGAGATCAGCGCGTAGATCACAGTGTTCAGGAGCCATCTGGGCAGGTTCTGGCCGGAAAACACCCGGACGTAGGAGTCGAAGGAGATGTTGCTGAAGGGCCACAGCGACCCGGGAAGTTCGACGATGGTGTTCGGTTTCAGGCTGAGCACGATCATCGCGTAGAAGGGGAACAGGCTGGCGACTGCCACCAGCGACAATCCTACCCAGCGGGTCACGGCACCCACCCAGGTGGGTCGCAGGGCACGGTTCATGCGGTTGCGGATCATGCTCTGCGTCCCAGGACCAGGCGCTGGATCAGCGCAACCCCAAAGGTCATGGCGAACAGGGCCACCCCAACCGTCGCGGCATAACCATGATCGGCGTATCGGAAGCCCTGGTCGTAGAGCAGGAAGACCATCGAATAGGTGGCATTCGCAGGCCCGCCACCCGTCATGACGTAGATCACGTCGAAGACCTGAAAGGCGAAGACGGTCTCCAGCACGGTAAGGAAGAACAGGGCGGACCGGATGGTGGGCAGCAGGACGTGACGGAACCTTCCCCAGGCTCCGGCGCCGTCCATCAGGGCGGCTTCCTCCAGGTCCCGGGAGACGTTCTGCAGGGCGGCGACCAGGATCAGCATCCCGTATCCGAACCGTGACCAGACGCCAACCAGGATGATGGCCGGCATCACCAGAACGGTGCTGCCCAGCCACGAACCCCCGAGCCCCAGAGGGGCCATCAGCGTCGACCAGGGGCCATCGCTGGAGAAGATCCACTTGAACACCGAGCTGATCAACACCAGAGAGGTGATGGATGGCAGGAAGAAGATGGATCGGAAGAACCGTGATCCTCGGAAACCCCGACGGACCGCGAGGGCCAGCACCGTCGACAGGGTGATGGAGACGGGAACCGCGAACAACACGTAGATCAGGGTTACTGACAGCGCCCGCCAGAAGATCGGGTCCGCGGCCAGCCGGGCGAAGTTGTCGAGTCCGGCCCATGTGATCGCACTCCTCGTGCCGGATCTGAAGAGGCTCAACAGGACCCCGGCGATGGCCGGACCGAACCTGAACACGAGGAACAGCAGGAACGCGGGCAGCACGAAGAACAAGCCGATGCGTGCATCCCGGCGTGCCATCGGTTTCTTGGCCCGGATTCGTGTCGCTGGAGGTAGGGTTGGCAATTCGTCGGCCTCACCTGGTGAGTGCCGATGCGGAGTTGGAGGCATCCGCGAGGGCATTCTGGGGGGATTTCTGACCCAGCAACGCCGCCTGGATCTCGGGGGAGAGCACCCCCATCACCTGTCGTGCGGCATGGTTCGGTTCCCCGAACCGGACACTGGGAAGGGTCTGCTCGACCTTGCCCAGGACCGGATCGTCCGAGTAGAGGGCGTTGGAGGTCGAGGTGGGGGAGAAATTGCCTCCGGCCCTCAGGTAGTCGATGGAGTTCGCGGGATCGGTCACGAAGGCCGCGAACTTCCCGGCTGCCTCCTTGTCCCGTGCGGATTTCAGCATCGACAATGAACCCACCGTGCCGTAGGCCACCGATTGGTCATCCTTGAGTGGTGGCAGGACCACGACGTTGTCCGCACCCAGATGCGGCACCAGGTCGGCGGCGGGGATCGACCAGGTGCATCCGGAACGGCCCGCGACGAAGGCAGTCTGCTCGGTGTTGACCGCGGTGGTCAGGGGATCTGGTTCCAAGGCCTGCTCTTTCGCCAAGCGGGTTATGAACTCGAGTGCCCTGACTCCCTGCGCAGAGTTGAAGGACACCTTCCCGTCGGAATCGAACACCGTTCCTCCGGCCTGCCACAGCAGAGGGTAGAACGACATGTTGAGGGTCTGGCTGGGGTCCGCGGAGTAGGTGAGGGCGTACATCCCCTTTTCGGTGAATTTCGGGGCCATTTCGTTCACGTCGTCCCAGGTCGTCGGATAGTTGGTGACTCCCGCGGCCCGGAAGGCAGCCGCATTGCAGACCAGGGGATTGGCGCTGGTCAGCAGCGGCGCGCCCAGCATCTCGCCTTCGAACGTGACCGCCTGTTTCACGTTGGGCAGCAGGTTGTCACGCCGCTCGCCGTCCAGGTGCTTGGTCATCGGCTCTATGTCTTTTTCGTACGCGGAGAGCTGGTCCGGTACGAGATAGACCAGATCCGGGGCGGTGTTCGAGGCGATCGCGGTCTGGAGTGCTTCGTCGCGTTTCGCCCAGGGCAGGATCTCGACCGTGACCTTGATGTCCGGATTGGTCTGGTTGAACTTGGTCACCAGAGTCGACCACAGCTCCTTGTGCCGTGCCTCGTCGCTGACGACTGGGTACATCCGTACTGTGACCGATCTCTCGCTGGAGTCCGCATCGCCGCCGACGCATCCGGTTATGGCGATCAGTGCTGCCGTGGCTAGTGCCGCTGCCTGCAGGAGTTTCCCCATGGCCTGTGCTCCTTTGCTTCGACCTCGGTGGTTCTTGAGGATTCCGCGGACAGGGGGAGGAGTGGCCGCGGAATCCATAATTATCATAGTCGAGTGTGAAAAATAATGCGAGGGCGCGGTCTGTAACGATCGAAATTATCGTACGTCGCTATGATAACCTTGCCGAGGGTGGTGGCCTTCAACCGCGGTGCGAAAGGAGTTGCGATGCAGTCTGCGACCACGGTCAGGACTGCAACGTGGCTGCGTGACACGCAGCCCGCCGGGATCACATCCCTGGCTCAGGATCTCGGGTTGTCACGCACGTCCGTTGAGAACGCCTTGAACGTGTTGCAGGGCCACAACCTGGTGGTCGGGGTGCCCGGGCAGCCACGGGGTGCCGGTCGCCCGGCCCGCCACTTCGGGTTCCACGCTGCCGGTGGCCTGGTCGCGGGAGTCGACATCGGTGTCCACAGTCTGCGGGTGGTGGTGGCGGACCTCAGTGGAAACACCCTGATCTCATCCGTCGGCGAAGGAGTGGATCCATCGCTGGATCCCGCCGCACAACTTGACGCGGTGGTCAGGCAGCTTGGCGAAACCCTGATCGGACTGGACCTCGGGATCCTGCGGGCAATCGGGATCTCCCTGCCTGGCATCGTCGACAGATCAGGCAACGTGGTTGCCTCTGTGATCTTCCCCGCCTGGGCCGGGGTTGATCTGGTTGGTGCGCTGCAGACCCGGTTCGGCTGCCCGGTCGTGATCGACAACGGGGTCAGGCTCGCCACGGTCGCCGAACACCACATGGGGTCCGGGCGGTGTTTCGATGACGTGTTGTACCTGTCGGTCGGCACCCGGGTCGCGGCCGGGATGATCCTGGGCGGCAAGCCGCGCAGGGGCGCCCACAACGTGGCAGGGGACATCGGGAGAGTCGCCTTCCGTGGTCTGAATGAACGCACCGGGGAGATCCGATGGCGCAGTGCGGCCACGGCCAAGGAGGTCTTCGCGCTCGCCCGGCAACAGGACACCCGTGCCAAGGAGGAACTGCGGGAGTTCATAAACGAACTTGGCCGGGGGATAGCGACGGTGGTGATGGCCATCGATCCCGCGATCGTGATCATCGGTGGTGGCATGTCCCTTGCCGAGAAGGAACTGCTCGAACCGCTCCGGGAGGCCGTGAACCGGCACGTTGGACTGCCCTTGGGGCTGCCCCTCATCACGTCCCGGCTCGGCGCCGAGGCCGCTGTGCACGGGGCCTTGATCTTCGCCTTCAGCCAGTGCTCCGAGCAGATCTACCGGGTCGGGGTGCTACCGCCCCCGAGGATTACCCCCCTGGCCCAGCGGTCGTCCTGACGAGACCGGGCCCATGAACCGAATCATGGCTCTCCCAACCGTATCCTCTGGAAGGGATGGGGGTTCTGGTGGTTGGACCTGCTGGGGTCCGCGTCAACGTGATCGTGGACCCATCAGCGTTTGATTGCGGCGCCGGGTGCAACACCGCGGACCAGTTGCTGTCTGGTGCACTGCCCGGGTAGTTGTTGAGGTTCGTGTCCTTTCACTGATTGCCCTGCATGTGCTGTGCGTGCGATTCGGTGAAGACCGCGGGCCAGGTGAAACCTCAGCTGGAACCGTTGCGGTGGGCTGCGAACCTCCACTGACCGCTGCCCTCCGTGGCGTTCGTTCCGACTCGGCGGTTCCCCTGCCATCCGGGGATCATTCTGGTCCTGTGATCACTTCGATGGTCCGGTCAGTTGTCCCGGTGATGGTCATCTCCATAGTCTGGTCGAGGTTTCCACCAGATCCCCGTCGACTCGAAGGAGTGTCCATGCCATCCCTGATACCGCTCCCAATCATCGTCGAGTGGACCGGTGAAGAGTGCCTGCTGACGGAGCGGACCACGATCGGGGGCCCGGCAGGTGCGGGCCCGGAGGTGACCGAGGCCGTGCAGGCGGCGCGGCTGGTGTTGTCCGGGGCCACCAACCTGCCGCTGACCGTCACCGATGACCCCGACATCGTCGTCGCGGTGGACACAGACCTGCCCGCTGAGGGCTACCGGCTCGAGGTGCGTCCCGAGGGGGTGGCCGTCACCGCCGCGGATCGCAGAGGAGCGCTGTGGGCGGCCCAGACCCTTCTGCAGCTCGGGCCCGACGACATCTACGCCGCCCCTCTAGGCGTTCCGGTGACGGTGGCGACCGCGCGGATTGAGGACGCCCCCCGTTTCGCACGCCGTGGGGCGATGCTCGATTCGGCCCGGCATTTCCTGCAGGTCGCGGAGGTCATTGACTTCGTCGAGTGGATGGCCCGGCACAAACTCAACGTCCTCCACTGGCACCTGACCGATGATCAGGGCTGGCGGGTGGCGTCGGATCGTTATCCGTTGTTGGCGGAGAAGGCCAGCTGGCGTTCCAAGACCTCGAATCGGGTGTGGGGTGACGACGGCACCCCACACGGCGGCTACTACACCATGGGGCAGATCGCCACCGTCGCCGAGTACGCCCGTCAACGGGGCATCGAGATCGTGCCTGAGCTCGACTTTCCGGGGCACGCCACTGCTGTGTTGGCCGCCTACCCCGGGTTCGCCACCGATCCCGGCGCGGTCACGGGGGTGGCCCACTATCCACAGATCTTCGAGAATGTCCTCAATTTCTCGTCCGAGTCCCTTGATTTCGTCCACGACATCTGGTCGGAACTGCTTGAGACGACCGGTGCGCGCTACGCTCACATCGGGGGTGACGAGGTTCCCACCGCCCAGTGGGAGGCGTCCGAAGAGGTCGCGCAGCGGGCCGCGGAGTTTGGTGTCGGCGATGTCAAATCGATCCAGCGGTGGTTCACCCTGCACATGCGTGACTGGCTGACCCAACGAGGGGTGACCCCGATCGGGTGGGACGAGGTGATCGACGAGGGCGCGGTTCCCGGCATGGTGTGTCAGGCGTGGCGGGGGGCCGAGTACGGGGTGAAGGCCGCGGCTCAGGGCATGGACGTGATCATGAGCCCCACCAGCCACACCTATCTTGATTTCTACCAGTCCGAGCTACGTGGTGAGCCCTACGCGCAGGGCGAGGTCACCACCTTGGAACAGGTCTACGGTTTCGATCCGGTCAAGGGCGTGCCGCCCGAGGACGCGGCTCGCGTGCTGGGGACACAGTTCCAGCTCTGGTCGGAGTTCCTGCCCACCTACCGGGCAGTGCAGTACGCGGCTTGGCCACGGGGCTGTGCACTGGCGGAGGTGGCGTGGTCGCCGCGGGGCACATGCGATTTCGCCGGGTTCACGTCCCGGCTCGAGGGACATCTCAGGCGTTTCGACGTGGCCGGTCTCAACTATCGTCCCTTGGCGGGCCCACATCCTTGGCAGGAGGGCGGCACCGGGTGGCGTCGCCGTCCACCCGAGGAGCAGGATCGTTGATCGGCGCGTGACTCAGGGGAGGGAGACGATCTCGACAAGGCTCTCCAAGCCCCTGAAATTCTCCGCGTTCCTCGTGACCAAGGACATTTTCTCGGCGACGGCGATGGAAACGATCAGCAGACCGGCGAGTCGGCTGCGTGGTTTTCTGCCCGCAGCGAGCACCGCGGAGTACACGCGCCCGTAGGCACGCGCCGCATCAACGCCGAAGGGAATGGGCTCGAACGTTGCCTCGGCGCGTTGCAGGCGGTCCTGTCTGCGCGCCCGCTCGGCCAGGTCGGTGGCGGCTGCCGGGCCCGCCGCCAGTTCTGCCATCGTGATGGCCGAGACGGCGATCCGTTCTGGAAAATCCTCTGGGCGAAGACGTTCCAGGCGGATCACCACCGAGGTGTCCAACAGCCCCGCGTCACGCAACTCAGGCGCGGGGTTCACTGCTTTGGCAAATGGTCTCGTCCAGGTCTTCCCGGAAGCCGCTGCCGTCGATGGCGGGGGCGTCCCTGAAAACCTCGAGGGAGGCCCGGGAATCGACGATGCGCTGGCGTCGCAGTGACCGTAGCTCTCCCACTGGCTGGGAGTTGCGGATCAGGATGAAGGTGCGTCCTTCGTCCAGGGCGCGCATGATCCGCCCGCTGTCGTTTCGGAGCTCGCGCTGGCTGATGGTCTCGCGCACGACACGGATGCAGCGCTGCGTGCTACGGTCACGGCCGCGGGTTTCCGGGACCCGCCCGGTCAGGCCGTCGGTTTGAAGGTTTCCATGGTCACCAAACCGTCGGGGCCGAAGTGCAGGGCACGCACCTCCGAGACCACCATCGGTTTGTCCTTGACCCCCAGGCCCGCGTACATCTCCGGCAGCACCGGGCGGTGCCCGCACACCGCCGTCGGGCAGTCCAGGTTCTTCAACAGCTCCGCCATGAGCTTGCGCACCGCCTTCGGGTTCTTCGCCGCGGACTCCTCGGTGAGCTGGTCGTAGGTCTCGATGCCGATCTTCTGGGTTTTCGCGTAGGGCTTGAGCGTTTCCTTGCAGCGCGCCGACGCGGAGCTGACGAGACGTTCGATCCCGAAGGCCGCCAGCACGTCGACGAGGCGTTCCGCCTGGCCCCGGCCCCGGCCCGAGAGGCGGCGTTTCCGGTCGTCACCGGACCAGTGCTTGCGCTGCATCGCCTTGGCGTGGCGGACGATCAGCAGCGCGTTCGTCGGCGGGGCCGCTACCGCCGCCTCGATCACGGCGCGTTCATCCGGGTAGGTGACCTTTTCCAGCGCCTTGTCGACGGGAAACCACTTCACCGCCGAAACCTCGTGGTCGGGCCGGCGGGGGCGCTGCGAGAACACCGCGGAGCGCCAGTAGTGAACGGCCTTCGGGCCCTTGCCGACCTTGTAACGAACACTTGGCAGCCGCAGTCCCAGGTGGGCCGCCACCCCCGTCTCCTCCCGGATCTCCCGGACGGCGGTTTCCGGCAGCAGCTCGTCGGCCTCACCCTTGCCCTTCGGCAGCGACCAGTCGTCGTAGCGTTCCCGGTGGATCAGCAGCACCTGGAGACCGTCGGTGTGCTCGCGCAGCACCACACCCCCCGCGGAGACGATCTTCGGTTTCTTGCTCATCGGTGGCGCCTTCCCCGGGTGAGCCGGATCAGCTCCTCCTGCAGGTCGCTGAGCGGCCTGCCCTCAGGGTCGGTGGTGTGGGCGGACCAGGTGCGGTCCTGCAGCTCCCAGTGAACGGTGCGGTCGTCGAAGGCGCGTTCGAAGAGATCCCTGATGCGGGCGATGTGTCCCGGGTTGGACAATCCGACGATGGCCTCGACGCGCCGGTCCAGGTTGCGGTGCATCAGGTCCGCCGACCCGATCCCGACGTTCGGTTTTCCGCCCGCCTCGAACCAGTAGATGCGGGAGTGCTCCAGGAACCGCCCCAGGATGGAACGCACCCGGATGTTCTCGCTCAGCCCCTTCACGCCGGGCCGGATGGTGCAGATGCCCCGCACCCACACGTCCACCTTCACTCCCGCCTGGGATGCGCGGTAGAGGGCGTCTATCACGGCCTCGTCGACGATGGAGTTCACCTTGATGCGGATTCCCGAAGGCAAACCGGCGGCGTGGTTGGCGATCTCGGTCTCGATGCGTTCCAGCAGGCCGCTGCGGATGCCGTGCGGGGCGACGAGCAGCCGCCGGTACTCGGTCTGGTGGGTGATCCCGGACAGGTGGTTGAACAGGCGCGCCACGTCGTCGGTGATGACGGGATTGGCGGTCAACAACCCCATGTCCTCGTAGCTGCGGGCGGTCTTTGGGTGGTAGTTGCCGGTGCCGACGTGGGCGTAGCGGCGCAGCCCGCCGGATTCCTCGCGCACCACCAGCGACAGCTTGCAGTGGGTTTTCAACCCGACCATGCCGTAGACGACGTGCACCCCCGCCTGCTCCAGCTGCCTGGCCCAGGAAATGTTGTTCTGCTCGTCGAAACGGGCCTTGATCTCCACCACGGCGAGCACCTGCTTTCCCGCCTGGGCGGCCTCGATGAGGGCGTCGACGATGGGGGAGTCACCGGAGGTGCGGTACAGGGTCTGTTTGATGGCCAGCACCGCGGGATCGGCTGCGGCCTGCTCGATGAACCGCTGCACGCTGGTGGCGAACGAGTCGTAGGGGTGCTGCACCAGCACGTCGCGGCGTTTCAGCGCCTTGAACATGTCGGCGGGGGAGGACGACTCCACCTCCGCCAGGTCCGGGTGGGTGATCGGCAGGAAGCCCGGGTACTTGAGGTCCTCGCGGCGCGAGTCCTCCAGGGCGAACAGGCCCGTCAGGTCGAGGGGGGCGGGCAGGTGGAAGACCTCGCCGGGCGCGACGTCCAGTTCGCTGATGATGGTGGCGAGCATCGTCTCGTCGATGTCGTCCTCCACCTCCAGGCGCACGGGGGGACGGCCCACCTTGCGTCTCAGCAGTTCCTTCTCCAGCGCGTAGAGAAGGTTCTCGGCGTCGTCCTCCTCCACCTCGATGTCCTCGTTGCGGGTGACGCGGAAGGTGGCGTGGTACAGCACCTCCATGCCCGCGAACAGCTGCCCGAGGTGCCGGGAGATGATCTCCTCCAGGGGCACGAAGCGTCCCTCGGCGAGTTTCACGAACCGCGACAGGTTGGTGGGCACCTTCACGCGGGCGAACTGGCTGGCGCCCGTCGCGGGGTTGCGCAGCAGCACGGCGAGGTTCACCGACAGCCCGGAGATGTAGGGGAACGGGTGCGACGGATCCACCGCGAGGGGGGTCAGCACCGGGAAGATGCGTTCCCCGAACAGGGTGCGCATCCGGTCCTTCTCCGCGGCGGTCAGTTCATCCCAGGTGAGGATCTCGATGCCCTCGGCGCGCAGCTGGGGACGGATCTCCTGCTGGAACAGGCGGGACTGCTCGGCGACGAGCTCGGCGGTGCGTTCCAGGATCGAGGCGTGCAACTCACCTGGCCGGGCACCGGTGATGGTGGTCACCGCCACCCCGGCCTGGATGCGGCGTTTCAACCCCGCGACCCGCACCATGAAGAACTCGTCGAGGTTGTTGGAGAAGATCGCCAGGAACTTCACGCGCTCCAGCAGGGGGATGCGTTTCGCGTCCCGGGCCAGATCCAGCACCCGGTTGTTGAAGTCCAGCCAGGCCAGTTCCCGATCCAGGTAGCGGTGCTCCGGGAGCTGCCCGTTCTCCCGCCCGGTCACGGCGTGTCTCCCCTCCGGTAGGCGGTGTCGACGTTCAGTGTGCGGAAACCGGTGGCGGTATACAGCGCCACCACCCGTTCCTCGGAGGCCTCGACGTACAGTTCGACGTCCTCACAGCCGACGGTGTGCAGGTGGGCCAGTCCTGCGGTCAACAGGGCCCGTCCCAGTCCGGCGCCCCCGTGGCCGGGACGGACCGCCAGGACGTAGACCTCACCCAGGTTCGCGTCGTGGCGTTTCGTCCAGTGGAAACCGGCCACCTCGTCGTCGTGGTGCGCCACCAGCAGCCCGGCGGCGTTGAACCACGGCTGCCGGGTCAGCGCCTGGAAGTCGTCGATGGTGAGCCGTCCCTGCTCCGGGTGGTGGGCGAAGGCCGCCCGGTTCGCTTCCACCACCCCCTCGGCGTCGGAGGGCTCGAAGGGCAGGATGCGGTATCCGGTGGGTGCGGGTACAGGGACGATGCCCGTGAGGGAGCGGCCCATCCGCAACAGTTCACGTGCCGGGCGGAGCCCCAGTTTCGCCGCGACGGCGCGGGCTGCGGGCAGGGTGCGGAAGGCCCAGACGGAATGCCCGGGACGGGCCGCGACGGCCTCGGCCACCAGGGAAGTGCCGAGGCCCTTGCCCCTGGCCCCGGGGGAGACGGCCACCAGGATGGTGTCGTCGTGGTCGTCGAGGATCGCGAAACCGTCCTGACGGGCCCACACCTCGCCCTTCCGGGCGCGGTCCAGCACCAGGCGGGCGGAGTCGTTGAGGGGGCTGAAACCGTCGTGTGCCTCGCAGGCCGCAGCTGTCACACGGGGGTCGAGTTCAGGCATCGTGATCCTCCCAACGTGCCGCGAACCGGTAACCGACGTTGCGCACGGTCCCGATGAAGTGATCGAACTGGCCGAGCTTCGCGCGCAGCCTGCGGATGTGCACGTCGACGGTGCGGGTGCCGCCGAAATAGTCGTAGCCCCACACCTTACTCAGCAGCACCTCGCGGGTCAGCACCTTGCCCTGGTGCTGCACCAGGTAGCGGAGCAGCTCGAACTCGGTGTAGGTCAGGTCCAGGGGCTCGCCGGAGATGGTGACGTGGTAGGCGTCCTCGTCGATGCGGATGGGTCCGGCCACCAGGATGTGCGGCTGGTTTCCCGAGTGCAGCAGGAGCCGCAGCCGGACGTCGACCTCCGCCGCCTCGCAGCCGTCGATCACGAAATCCGAGAACCCCCAGTCGGGGCTCAGCAACCCCAGGGCCGAGCCCGCGACCATGAGCAGCAGGGGCATGTCGGGGCGGGTCTGCCGGATGAGGGTGGTGGCGGTGCGCGCCCAGGCGAGGTCACCGCGGGCGTCGACGACGACGGCGTCGACGAGGTCCACGCGACGCAGGGCCTCCTCCGCGCTCGCGGCGGTACCGAGGTCGTGACTCAGCAGCGACAGGAAGTCGGGCGCCGGACCGGTTGGGGAGACCAGCAGAATCGAACTCACCACTCACCTCCCGGTCTCTGCGAGTCCCTATCGTATCCGCACCCCCGGGGACGTGGCTGCATACGTTCCCATGGTGAAGTGCCCTGGGCCCGTTTCCGGTTCGGCGCGTGCGTCGCAACGTACAGATGGCGTGTGTGGTTGCCGGTGGCTGGTTTTCACATCGGCCGCAGGATTTCTTCGTGTCGTCGGCTCAACTCGTCCACGCACGGCGCACAATCATTCTTCCGGCCACGGCAACCGCCAGTATTGCCACCATTACGCCGAGTATCTGCGGCGATGTGGCGAAGGACACGTCACCCGGAGCGAAAAGCACCAGCGCCATATTCACGCCGAAGTGGACAATCGTGGCAGGAATCATGCGCTGCCAGAACGAGCCGCTGTAAATCGTGGTGATCGTCAGGCCGAGAAACATCGCTGTCGTCGCGAATGTCAGTGCGGTCAGGACACCGAGCGGCCAGAAACCGAAATGCAGCAGCCCGAACACGAAACCGAGTATCGCCGCCGTGACCGCGGGATGCAGGTGCTGTTCGCAGCAGTGCTGTGCCAAACCGCGCCACCCAACCTCCTCCGTGAACGCGCCAAGCACTTGCAGGCAGAGGAACAGCGCGAGTGGCGCGCCTGCCGTCGGGATGTTCCACTGCGGTGCTCTTCCAGTGGCCAGCGCAAATAGTGCAACACCGACGACAACCGATATACAGGCCAGCCCACTTGAGATGAGCACCTGCCGAACCGGCACTCGCTGCCAAACCTCCGGCAGCCAGCGTCGAAACACCAGAACCACTGAACACGCAATCGCTGGTGCAAGTGCGACGAATGCAAACAAGTCAAAGGGAAAATTGAGCGAAATCTGTAGTGGCACTGCTGCGCTCACCAACAATCCCATTGAAATGAACCATGCCGTGAATAGTGCAAGTGAGCATTTGTTACCGCTGCCCATGCGGTCAGTGTAGACCGCCCGGGTTGCCCACAATGAGCTGTCCTGGACTTCACCTACAGCGCTCGGGCAAGGTTCCCCGGGCTTGGAGGCATCGGCATTGATGGTTGGGGCGCCGGGAAAGTGGGGAAGTACGACAGGGGTTTGTGAGGGAGTTGCCCGGGGCGTCGAAGAGGCCGGGAAGCTGATCATGCTGGTCGTACGTGGCCTGGGTGCGGTCGAGGGCATCTTGGGTAGCTGGTTCAAGCAGGTCCGAGACGTCCGGGAGGATCGTGGTGGAGTCGGTGTCGTGGGCTGAGTTCGGGTGGCGCGATGATGAGTCCGGTCAACTACGAGAACACCGCGGCCTCCGACCAGGAAGCCACATGGACAAACCCTCCACGATTCGGGGGAACCACAGACACTGGTTCAGCTCCGCCCGCGGCGTGGTCGCGCCTGTCACGGGGTGACGGCGTAGCATGACCGCATGTCAAAGCGCCTGCCCGATGAGTACTTCCGGCAGACCGTCTCCAAATCCTCCGACGTGCGTGCCGCGTCGCCGGAGGGCGCGTCGTCGACCCCCTCCGGTGGTCGTGGCCGCAGGCCCCGGGGGGTCTCACTGTGGCTGGTGGTTGCCAGTTGCGTGGCAGCTGCGCTGGTCGGGGTCGTGGGGACGCGGCTGATGATGCAGCAGGGCACCGAGAACCCCTCGCCGCCCACCCCGCCGGCCAGCAGCGTCCTCGACCTGACGCCCTACGACGGGGCCGTGGTTCCCGTTTCGGCGTCCCATGCCGCCGGGAAGTGCTCCCAGGGCGGGGAGGACCGGGCCGACACGCTCCTGGACAACCGGGCCGACACCGTGTGGCGCTGCCCCGGCGCCGGGGTCGGGGAGATGGTGAGCTTCACCTTCCGGCCGGGCACGGAACTGGTCGGGGTGCGGATCATCAACGGCGACATCACCGGCCAGGGCTACCGGGCGGGTCGCAGGATCTTGGCGGTGCGCTGGACCTTCTCCGATGGTTCCTGGGCGGTGCAGCCGCTCGACGTCAGCCACCCGGGGGATCAGGAGGTGCGGTTCCCGCCTGTCGCCACCGACGACGTCCTCATGACGGTACTGTCAACCACGGAGCCGGGAAGCCCGGAGACCACCGCCAATGCCGTCGCGGTCTCCCACGTGGAGTTCCTGGGTCGCAGCTGAGCATCGGCATCAAAAACCCCACCGGTCCGGCCGGCTCCCTGCCCGCCTTCCGGTTTGCTGGGCTTGTTCACGTTTGCCTGCGCTGTGAGGCCAGCGAACACGAACAAGCCCAGCAAACCGACGATAGGGCCAGCAAACCGACGCCGGGTCGGCAGCTGGCTCACTCCCAGGCTGCGGTGTCGATGAGGATGGTGATCGGGCCGTCATTGACCGAGGCCACCTGCATGTCGGCGCCAAACCGGCCGCGTTCGACGGTGGCGCCGAGGGCCTCCAGTTCGCTGGCGAGGGCCT
>ERZ773077.922-NODE-922-length-21166-cov-12.534792_pt1 | contig 21166 bp, 14 predicted proteins | sample MGYA00580612_ERZ773077 | MGnify/ENA primary metagenome ERZ773077 (study PRJEB29015, sample SAMEA2737971) | human oral metagenome | biome: human oral; feature: human-associated habitat; material: dental | place: China | collected 2021 ...
TGGTGGGTCGTTTGCCGGTTTTATCCCTGTACCATACTCCGGCTGCGGGTTCGATGGCCCAGGCGATTTCGTCCCATGAGTAGCCTTGATGATGTGCGCTAAATGCTACATCAACGGCGGGTTCGAAGTCGTCCATGTCGACGTATTCGTAGTATTTACGCATGGCGGGGATGATGTTCTCTACTGGAATGTTATTAACAAGTGTCCAGTCTTTTGTGGTGATGTTTTCATCCACGATGTAGGTGTAGCCTATGTTTTTGTTGGCGTAGGGCATGAGCTCTGGTGGCGTAATCATAAGGTATGGTGCCGCAACCCCGCCTGTTGAGAAGTGTTGAAGGCGTAATGCTAGTTCACCTGCACAATAGGGCATAGGGTGACGTTTCTCTGGTGCAACAGTGGGGAACGCTATTAACCAATTTCGGTAATTAGCATCGGCAAGATCATATTCAGCGAGTTCGGTGTAGTGCACATATTTCATGAGCTCTTGGTCTTGCTCATACAGTGGTATTCCAATAAATCCAGTTGTGACTGCTTCGTTATATTCTTCCTCGGTCACTTGGTTATGAAGCAAGAATCCGCGTTGTTTCGCTGCTGTTTCCCGATAATCCATACCATCATTATGCCTGTGGCGGGGGCCGTGCTTGGCAGCGTCGACAAGCTTAGCGAGTAGGGGAAACCTGGTCGGGCCTAGTCAAATCCATGATCCGCGGCATGGCCACGCACAGCATGACGGTCAGCATCAGGCACCAGAAGAAATAATCGTCCATAAAAATCTTCATAAACAGGTGCTGCTGAAAATCCTGGTCCCCGGTGGGATCCCCCAGCCACCATTGCGGCGGTACCGTCAACGTGAAGAAGCTAAGAATCGCGGCGGTCACCAGGCCGTCACGGCTGCGCAGCCGCCAACTGTAATGCCACAACACGATCAGCCACAGCGGCAACCACACCCAGTGGTGGTTCCACGAAATCGGGGAAATCAACAGCATCAACGCCGAATTGGCGAACGCCGCAAGGAGGAACAAATCCCGGTTCAGCAGGGCTTTAATAATGAAAAAGAACGCGGCAATGGTGACTGCGACCAGCACCAACCAAATAATATTAATGAGGCTGCTGGCGGCGTTCGCGGCATCGTTCGACGGCCATAACCGGGTGATAACCCCCTTGATGGACTGGTTGGAAATATAGGCGATATTCACCCCAATCTTGGAGTTATCGTTCATGATGAAAATCGCCCGGGTGTAAAAATCCACCGTCTCCCGGGTGTTATACAATGCCGCAACCCCGGTGGCCCCCAGGAACCCCACGATCGCCGAGGCGATTGCCCGCCAATCCTTCTTAATCAGGAACACAAACAGCATCACCACCGGCGTGAGCTTAATGGCGGCCGCCACCCCAATCAGCCACCCCTGGGGGATGCGCCGGCGCCGGGGAACCAGGTCCAAAAACACCAGCACCAGCAGCCACATATTGATCTGCCCGAAGGACGCATTGGCCCGCACCGGCTCCGACAACAGTATGAGCCCCCACACCCAACTGGTGAGCAGCAACGCCAACCCAGTGTCACGCAGTAAATTTTGGGCCAAAAACCATATGCACACCAGCATGAAGAGCGCGGAAATAACCACCATGGCATAGCCCGCCCCCACATCCGTCAAGAGAGTAAACGGGGCGAGCAGCAGGGCCGCAAACGGCGGGTAAATAAACGGCAGTTTGAGGCCGAACACTTCGAACGGCTCCCCGTAAAGACTCCCGCCATCCACATAGGCTTGGGCGCCCGCCCGGTACACCATCATGTCGATCCGGTCGGTGGTGCTGAGCACCTGCACCACCATGACCATGATTGATGCCAGGAAACCGCAGATGGTGAGACTCCGCACCACGATTTTCGCCGAAAATGCGGATTCAATGGCTTCGAGCAGCAGGGTTAATGTTTTATTGGCAGTCACTGGTCGCTGACGATCCTTGGTTGAGAGGCGGTATGCTTGCACGGCAAGTGTAACGCACGCCCCGAAACGCCGACCAATAGCTGGCCCATCACCACCCGTTGGCCAGCAAGTTGTGGCGAGCGCGGCTAAAGCCTGGCCGGTGCTCACTACCCGCCGCCTGCACAGGCCGTAGGCCATGGTGCTTTCAGGTTTGAAAACGGTGGCGGTTGGTGGCGGTTGGTTAGTCGACTAGCCGCACCGCGCCCTTATCGGCGCTGGTCGCCATTTTCGCATAGGCCCGCAGTGCCTTCGACACCTGCCGGTCCCGGTTGCGCGGCGTCCACGGCTTTTCCCGGGACAGCATTTCCTGCCGTCGCTGCTCGATCACATCGTCGGGCACATTGAGGGTGAGCACCCGGTTCTTCACCGAAATTGTGATCGAATCGCCGTTCTCAATCAGCCCGATCAGCCCGCCGTGGGCGGCCTCGGGGGACATATGGCCGATAGACAGCCCGGACGTGCCCCCGGAGAACCGGCCGTCGGTGATAAGCGCGCACTTTTTGCCCAGGCCAGCGCCTTTCAAGAACGATGTGGGGTGCAGCATTTCCTGCATTCCCGGCCCCCCGGCCGGCCCCTCGTAGCGGATGACCACCACCTCACCGGGCCGCACCTCACGCTTCAGGATCGTGGATACCGCCTCCTCCTGGGATTCGCACACCCGTGCGGGACCGGTGAATTCCCATAATTCCTCATCCACGCCGGCGGTTTTCAGCACAGACCCGTCGGGGGAGAGGTTGCCGCGCAAAATAACCAACCCGCCGTTTTCGGAATAGGCGTGCTCCATGTCGTGGATACACCCATTGACCACATCCAGGTCCAGGGACTCCCACCTGGTGGATTGGCTGAACGGCTCCGTGGTGCGCACCCCACCAGGTGCGGCGTGGAAAAGCTCGATCGCCTGGTCGATGGTTTTTCCGCTGCGGATATCCCAGTCGTTGAGCCACCCATCCACCGTGTCGTAGGCGATGGTGTGCACGTCTTCGTTGAGCAGGCCGGCACGTCGCAGCTCCCCAAGAATGGCGGGGATACCGCCGGCCCGGTGCACGTCTTCAATGTGGTAGGTGCCATTGGGGGCGACCTTCGAAATGCAGGGGATGCGGTGAGAAAGCTCATCAATGTCGGCGAGAGTGAAATCAATATCACCCTCCTGGGCGGCGGCCAAGGTGTGGAGCACCGTGTTCGTGGAGCCGCCCATGGCCATGTCGAGGGCCATGGCGTTACAAAATGCATCCTTCGTGGCGATATTGCGGGGGAGGACGGATTCGTCTTCCTCACCGTAGTAGCGGCGACACAAATCCACAATCATTTCGCCGGCCTGTTCGAACAGTTGGCGGCGGGCGGTGTGGGTGGCCAGGGTGGTGCCGTTCCCCGGAAGTGAAAGCCCCAATGCCTCCGTCAGGCAGTTCATCGAGTTCGCGGTAAACATGCCGGAGCAGGAACCGCAGGTGGGGCAGGCGGACGCCTCAATAGCATGCAAATCCTGGTCGGAAACATCCTCCGAGGCAGAGGCAGTAATCGCCGTGATAAGGTCCGTTGGGGTGTGGGCTATGCCATCAACGGCCACGACCTTCCCGGCCTCCATGGGCCCACCGGACACAAACACAGCAGGGATATTCAGGCGGAGGGCAGCATTGAGCATGCCGGGGGTGATTTTATCGCAGTTAGAGATGCACACCATGGCGTCGGCGGTATGGGCATTGCACATGTATTCGACCGAATCGGCAATGATCTCCCGGGATGGGAGGGAATACAGCATGCCGCCGTGGCCCATGGCAATACCATCGTCGACAGCAATGGTATTGAATTCTTTCGGCACCCCACCGGCGGCCCGGACAGCGTCGGCCACAATGTCGCCAACGTTTTTCAAATGCACGTGGCCGGGCACGAATTGGGTGTATGAGTTCACAATGGCGACGATGGGCTTGCCGAATTCGTGTTCTTGAGTGCCGGTGGCGCGCCAAAGAGCGCGGGCCCCGGACGCATTACGGCCAACAGTGGTCACGCGGGATCGAAGCGGAAACATAAACTAGTCTTCTTACAATCGTATGTGGGTGCGGCGGGTATGGGTGTCCCCGCACGTATCAAGTCAGAGTGTGTTCTTAGCCTATACCGCGCCGTGGCGTGCTGTTAATCCGAGTCGGTTTTCGCCTGCTTATCGACGTCCTCCGCCGCCGACCGCTCGTATTCCTGCTTATCGACGAGCACCTGCCGGCCATCCCTATGCACAATCACCACCTTGTCGTCCGCAGCCAGCTTGCCCTGGGTGAGAGCATCGGGAATCCGGCCGGCAGAGGCCGCCTCCAGCTGGGGGAGAGAATTAAAAGTCACCCCAGGCAATGTGATTTTCCTCCCCTCCTTGGTTTGCAGGAATGCCTGGGACCGGCCGAACCCAATGCCGGCAATATCCGCCCAATCGGTGGTGGCGGGCTTAGCAAACGCGGGATGGGCGGTGATGCCGGTGTCGTCAACAATGGTGTGGGCGCGCAACACCCACACGATAAACACAACAGGCAGAAGCGGCAGCCAAAACAGGTAAAGAAGCTCACCGCCAATGATAAACAACGACAGGAGAATCATGATGATGGCCGCCAAAAGATGGGTGCGTTCGGGCCGGAACACGTGATGCTGTTGCTCTGCCATGGGCACTCATAGTAGTTGATGGGCAGCAAAAAGCCCCAGTTCGCGGTATTGAACTGGGGCTATCCGGGTTATCTGGGTGCGGCTAGCGCCGGGGATTATTGGGTGTTGGCGCCGCCTGCGGTGCCGCCGCCGGTACCACCTGTGCCGCCGCCGGTTTCACCGCCTGTGCCGCCTGCGGTGCCGCCGCCGGTACCACCTGTGCCGCCGGTTTCACCGCCTGTGCCGCCTGCGGTGCCGCCGCTAGTGTTACCGCCGGTACCACCACTCGTGCCGCCCGAAGTACCGCCAGCAGTACCGTTCGTGCCACCCGACGGCTCCTGACCACTGTAATCATTATTCGAATTAGCGCCCCCCGCCCCGCGGGATGACGAACCCTGCGTCGGGGCGACCTCCGAACCACGCGAGTGCCCGGACGGATCCGTGCTCTGCGACTGTTCGTCACTAGGATTCACGGACTCCGAATTCGTCCCGGTGGCCGGCGCATTCGTATTCGTCGACTGGGACACCCCATAACCATTACCAGGGGCGTTCACGCTCTGCGTGGCCTTGGGCGCCAAAATACCCGCATTACCCTCTGCACCATTGGCGGGGGTGAACGTAAGACCCTTTAACACCAACAACACCAGGGCGGAAACCAACAGCATGGTGGTAGAAACCCGCACCCGGCCACCAATCGTCAAAATCTTCTCCCAGCCCTTCAGCTTGCGCTCCTCCTTGGGCTTCTCCTCTTCCTCCGTGGCCTTCTTCTTGTCATGGTCAGGGACCGCCGGATCATTAGTGGTGAGCAGACCCCGCTCGGTCTGCGCCGCCGCCTCCTCGGGAGGCACCACGTCGCCAGGCGACAACACGCCCTCGGGCGCATGCCGCAGCCGCACCTCCCGCAGCTGTTCGGTCGTCAACGACCTAAACTTATGATCCTTATCCGCCGCCTTCGCCGCGTCGCTAGCCGACGTGCTGGCAAACATGGTGGTCTTCGGGGAGCTCGTGTCTGCACCCACACTATCCTTGGCGTTAGCATCATGGAGCGAATACTTACCATCCAACGACGACGTCGACCGGTACTCATTCCAAAACTCGCTCACCAAACTCATGCGGATCGCCCGCTCCACCAACCACTGACTACCCGGCTTCACCTGCGCCAAGAACCGCACACCCACCGTCCACGGCATACCCACAGTGGTCGGCTCCGTCACATTCACCGCGGGGTGTACGGCCAACGGGCCCCACACCACCTCGTCTATCTTCGGCTCCGCCAACGCGGCCTCCGCGGCCTTCGTCGCCCGCTCAACAGCCTCATCAATCGTCGACGACTCCAACAACGGGATCTGCATGGTCACCACCGCGGACGACCAGTGATTGGAATTATTGATCGACACGCCAGCCTTGGAATTCGGAATAATCACCGTCTGCTCCGCCAAGGTTCTAATCCGTGTGGACCGCATCGTAATCTGAATGACAGTGCCCTCAATATCCGTGGCACCACCCTCAAACCGCACCCAGTCGCCCACGCCATATTGCTTCTCGCTCAACACGAAAAACCCGGCAATAAAGTCCGCAATAATCGACTGGGCGCCAAAACCAATAGCTGCCGATGCCGCGGTCGCCGGTATGGTCGCGCCCGCCAGTGAAAAGCCCAGCGCGCTCAACGCAAACACGAAAACCAGGAAATACGCAACTATCTGCGCCAAATACACCAACACACCAGCTAACGCCAGTTGGGTTTTCGTATCATCCTCATCAGGCGCCACGATTTTATTGGTAATCAAATACATTGCCAATCGCCCGGCGCGAGGAATCAGCAATGCAATAATGAGCCACAGCCCAAGAGTAAGACCCGGATCAACAATCCAAGCCCAAAACAAAGATGCAATGGTAGATAGGGGCATAATGTTCGAGCATAGCGAAGACCGGAAGAAGGGATACAAGTGTTCGACCACGCCTACCCCACAGCTGAACTGCTACATTGCGGTTGGGTTAAGAGGAGACTGAATTTTCTAGCATACGGGGGTGGATTTGCGATGAACCACCCCTAGGAGGGTAATATGTGATCCCATGAACATTATTCAGCTTGTACTCGTGGTAATTGTCGCGGCGCCTGCCGTGTCAACTGCCTAGTGCAAGTTGATTTGTCAAGCGCCCTCGGTTCACGCCACAAGTGTTGAAGCGAGGGTTTTTGCATAGGATTCTACCAAGTCATATCTCACCCACGATGTGGAGCCGGCGGAAACCTTTAAAAACCCAGTGATTTTACTCAAGGAGTCTGAAGTCGTGGCAGCTTCCTCACACCCCACCCCGGCAACGGTCGCCCACCGAAGCCAAAAACCGCAGGACACCACCAAACCCCAAGCCGAACGCATCAGCGGTGCCGAAGCGATCGTCCGGTCACTCGAAAACCTTGGCACCGACCTCGTCTTCGGCCTGCCAGGTGGCGCCGTCCTCCCGCTTTACGAAGCGCTCTATTCGTCCACCAAACTACGGCACGTCCTCGTCCGACACGAACAAGGCGCCGGCCACGCCGCAACCGGCTACGCACAGGTCTCCGGCAAAGTCGGGGTGTGCATTGCCACCTCTGGGCCCGGCGCCACCAACCTGGTCACCCCCATCGCCGACGCCTACCTGGATTCCGTGCCGATCGTCGCTATCACCGGCCAGGTGCCCCGCCCCATTCTCGGCACTGACGCTTTCCAAGAAGCCGACATCCGCGGCATCACCATGCCGGTCACAAAACACAACTTCATCATCACCGACGCCGCCCAAATCCCGCAGGTCATCGCCGAAGCCTTCCACCTGGCAGCCACCGGCCGTCCCGGGCCAGTCCTCGTCGACGTCCCCAAGGACATCCAAAACGCCGAACTCGACTTCGTCTGGCCACCCCAAATCGAACTGCCCGGATACCGGCCCGTCACCACCCCACATAGCCGGCCCATCGAACAGGCCGTCAAACTCATCGGTGAGGCTAAGCGCCCAGTCCTCTACATCGGCGGCGGCGTCATTAAAGCCAACGCCGCCCCCCAACTGTTAGAATTCGTCAACCACACCGGCATCCCGGTGGCCACCACCCTCATGGCACTAGGGTCCTTCCCCGACGACCACCCGCTACACCTGGGCATGCCCGGAATGCACGGCACGGTCGCCGCCGTGGGCGGCATGCAGGGATCCGACCTGCTCATTACCATCGGCGCCCGCTTTGACGACCGGGTCACCGGCCAAACCGAAACCTTCGCCCCCGACGCCCAAGTCATCCACGCCGACATCGACCCCGCCGAAATCGGCAAAATCCGACCCGTCGACGTTCCCATCGTCGGTGACGCCGCCGAAGTGCTCGCCGCACTGCTCGCCGAATTCAAACGCCAACTCCCCGACGGCATCGACATTGGCGACTGGTCCCGCCACGTCCAGGGGCTGAAAGAGAAATTCCCCCGCGGCTATGTGCGCACCCACGATGGCCTGCTGGAACCCCAACACGTCATCGAAACCCTCTCCCGTGTCGCCGGCCCCGAGGCCGTCTACGTTGCTGGCGTGGGCCAACACCAAATGTGGGCCGCCCAGTTCATCGACTTTGAAAACCCCCGCACCTGGCTGAATTCCGGCGGTTCCGGCACCATGGGCTACGCTATCCCCGCAGCCCTTGGTGCGAAGGCCGCCGCCCCCGAGAAAGAAATCTGGGTTGTCGACGGCGACGGCTGTTTCCAAATGACAAACCAGGAACTCACCACCGCAGCCGTCGAAGGCTTCCCCATCAAGGTTGCCCTCATTAATAACGGTAACCTTGGCATGGTTCGCCAGTGGCAAACCCTGTTCTACGATGAGCACTACTCCCACACCAAACTGCGGGAACAACACGAATACATGCCCGACTTCGTCAAACTTGCCGAAGCCCAAGGCTGCGTGGCGTTCCGCGTGACCAAAGACGAAGAGATCGAACCCACGATCCGTAAGGCCCAAGAAATCACCGACCGCCCCGTGGTCATCGACTTCATCGTGGGCCAAGACGCCCAAGTGTGGCCCATGGTTGCCGCCGGCCACTCCAATTCGGATATCGAATACGCGCGCGGCCTGCGCCCCTTCTTCGATGCCGACCCAAGCGTTATCGAAAAACAATTCGAGGAATAAGGAGTCGAGATAATGCCTAATAATCCGAATAACACCGTGGTATCCCGCCATGTTTTAAGCGTGCTAGTGGAAGACTTAGACGGCATCATTTCCCGCGTGTCGGCCATGTTTACGCGCCGGGGGTTTTCGTTGGTGTCGCTGGTTTCCGGGAAGACCGAGCATCCGAAAATTAACCGGATTACGGTGGTGGTGGATGCCGATGAGGTCAATATTGAGCAGATCACTAAGCAGCTGAACAAGTTGGTTCCGGTGTTGAAGGTGGTGCGGTTGGAAGAGGGCACCATGGTGGCTCGGGCGTTGATGATGGTGAAGGTGGCCGCGGATGCGACTAATCGGCCCCAGGTGGTGGATGCCGCCAATATTTTCCGGGCCCGGGTGGTGGATGTGGCACCGGATTCGGTGGTGATTGAAGCGACCGGTACGCAGGGGAAATTGCTGGCATTGTTGGAGGTGTTGGAGCCGTTTGGGATCCGTGAGTTGATTTCTTCCGGCCAGATTGCGCTCAACCGGGGCCCGAAGACGATGGCGCCGAGCGTACGTTAGGGTGTGGCGGTGCGGCGACTGTCGCGGTCGTCGCACCCACATCACATACCGACATATCCCACAAAGTGAGACTGGCCCCGTGGTTTCATCTCATTCTGTGATATAACGTTAGGTAGTCAGTTTTTCAACGAAAGGTATATTGTTACTCATGGCTATTGAAGTGCTTTACGACGCCGATGCCGATCTGTCGCTCATCCAGGGACGTAAAGTTGCGGTGTTGGGCTATGGCTCCCAAGGGCATGCTCACGCCCAGAACCTGCGGGATTCCGGTGTGGAGGTTGTGGTTGGCCTGCGTGAGGGCTCCAAGTCCGCCGAAAAAGCCAAGGAGGCAGGTTTCAAGGTGCTGTCCAATGCGGACGCCACCGCCTGGGCCGATGTCATCATGGTGTTGATCCCGGACACCTCCCAAGCCAAGGTGTACAAGGAAGAAATCGAGCCGAACCTGTCTGACGGCAATGCCCTGCTGTTCGGCCACGGCCTCAACATTCACTTCCACCTGATCGAGCCGGCCGCCAACATCACCGTGGGCATGGTTGCCCCCAAGGGGCCCGGCCACCTGGTGCGTCGTCAGTTCGTGGATGGCAAGGGTGTTCCTTGCCTCATCGCCGTGGAGCAGGACCCCAAGGGTGAGGGCAAGGACCTGTGCCTGTCGTACGCTGCCGCTATCGGTGGCGCCCGCGCTGGCGTGATTCCTACCACTTTCGAGGCGGAGACTGTGACCGACTTGTTCGGTGAGCAGGCTGTGCTGTGTGGTGGTATTGAGGAGCTCATCAAGGTTGGTTTCGAAGTGTTGACCGAGGCCGGCTATGAGCCGGAGATGGCCTACTTCGAATGCCTGCACGAAATGAAACTCATTGTCGACCTCATGTTTGAAGGCGGTATTTCTAACATGAACTATTCGATCTCTGACACTGCCGAGTTCGGCGGCTACCTGTCCGGTCCCCGCCTGATTGATGAGAGCGCTAAGCAGCGCATGCGGGACATTCTGTCCGACATTCAGGACGGCACCTTCACCAAGCGGCTGCTCGCCAACATTGAGGGCGGCAACAAGGAGCTGGAGCAGCTGCGCGCTAAGAACGCCAATCACCCGATCGAAAAGGTTGGCGACAAGCTGCGTGACCTCATGAGCTGGGTGAAGAACCCACTAGACGAGACCGCGTAGCATTATAACAACGTATTGCGGTGTACCCACCTGCCTGGCAACCTGCCGGCAGGTGGGTTTCCGCGTCATTGGGGTGGGGGAGTGGCACCGGATTGCGCGGATTGGTGATCGCAGTACAGTTGATGCATGGGTCAAACTCCATCGGCACAGTTCTATCACCAGTTAACCCAGTTACGCGCAACCTTGGGGGAAGAGCACCCCGATACGTTAGCCGCCTGGCGGGACTACACCACCGCTCTCATGGACGAGGGGAATTATAAGAAAGCCCAACCCGAGTTGCGGCAGCTCGTGGCGGCCTGCGAATGGGCGTTCGGGCCGGAGCATCCCACAACCAGAAGTAATCGCGCCGACTGGGCGTTGTGTTTGAAAGAAACCAATTTATATCTCCTGGCGTTGGAGCAGTACCTGCTGGTGGCGGATTATGACGATGGCTACGATGTGCGGTTTGCCGCGGTCGGGTGTTACATCCGGCTGGGCCGTTTTGCGGAGGCCACCTACCTGCTGCATGCGGTGGTGCGCGGCTATGCAAAAACCCTGGGTGGCCGGCACGACCTGACCCGATTAGCCCGGGGTACCTTGGTTTTTCTGCTGGCCGGGGCGGATCAGAAGGAAGCGTTGGTGGAGTATGGCCGCCTGTGGGGCGTCGACAAGCGGTCAATGCACCGGCCGCTGGGAATCCTGGCGGAAACCCGGGCGCTTCTGGCCGATATTGCCGCTAATCACCCACAATATGTTAGGAAAACCTTTAACCCTGTGGACACGTTACCGGTGCGGAACCCGGAGTTTTTTCGGTTTGTCGAGCGGCTGAATCATCATGAGGATTTCTACCCTAACCCACTGCAAAAGCTAGATCCCACGCTAGAGGCGCCTACGGATCCAAGCGACGTGCCGCGGCGAAGGGCATATTGCGCGGGATTGGCGAGTGCTGACCGGTGTGATGAGGCCGTGGATGAATATTTCAAACTTATTGATTTTGTGGTGGAAAAATATGGGTTGCATTCTGACCTGTTCACCAATGTGATGGAGGAATTCCAGCAGTGCATTCATGCCATGCCTGGTGATAATACGGCGACCATTGAGCGGGCGAAGGAGCTGTCCCAGCTACGAACGGAAGAAACCAGCCGGGTAAATAGCCAACTTGATCGGGTGCGACGAATCCGGGACTGGCCGGAAGCGGTGGTAGAGGCCCAAAAACAGTGGCGCATCCATCAAGACCTTGTGGGGCCCGACGCGCCAGAAACCCTGGTATGTGGGTGGACTTATCTCCAATGCATAGCGATGAGTAAGAACTATCATCCCAATATTACTGGGCAACATATTCGTCATATACTCACTGGGTGGCTTCGCGTCTACGGGTGTGCGGAACGGCAAAATCGTGCCCGGTGTCGTCGCTACCTTGAGTATCTTGCGCACAATGGTTATGTGGAGGAGTCCTTGGCATTGTTGGGGCCGGTGCTGCGGATTTTTGGTGGTGTCACCGAGGATTATGACAACTCGGTTCCGTTCCGACTGCAGTGCTGCCAGGCGCTACGGAATCAAGGGTGGTGCGATGCGGCGGAGCAGGAATATCGGGCGTTATTGGAAGCATGCGTCGCCACCGATTCGGAACCGCATTCTTATAGCTATAACGAAGGCGGGCTCGTGATTGAAATTCATGATGGTTACGTGGATACCCTTTATGAGCTGGGCCAGCGGGAACGCGCATATGATGAGACGCAGCGAATGCGATCGCTTGCTGAGGAGACGTGGGATCATGACCGTGTGGAAATGCTGTTGGCGCGGGTTGTCTGTGCCCGGCAGCTATTACGGTTGGGGTATTCCGCTCAGGCGCGCCGGCAGGCCATGATATTGAAGGGAACCTATGAGGTTGATTCGTATTCGCAAGAGCGGATGGACCGATGGTTTCGCCGGTGGTCGCAGGGGGATTATCTTGCCCCGCTGGGAAAGAGCGATAATTATAAAGGCCTTGTAGAAAAATATGGCCAATTATCGGCTTTGATGGTGGAAAAATGGGGTAACGATGACCCGGCCGTCATTCATGTTCGCTATAATTTTGCCCGCTACCTGCGGGATGTGCATGTTGATGATCAGGCGGCGCTGGTACAGTTTCGGGAAGCGGCGTGGGCAAGCGAAAAACTGCATGGTGCAGAGGACCCATTGACCCTGCAGATTCGGCGGGATTATGCGGAGATGCTCGTTCTCACCGGCAGCAGCAAACAAGGGTTGGTGTTGGCCGCGGAGCTGGTCGCTGTCTGCCAAGACCAGTGGGGGGTGCGGCATCCCATGACCGCGGCCCAATGGGCGTCATACGTGTACTGCCTGCACCTGGCGGGGGAGCATCAATTGGTCATAGCCGAGGTACAGTGGGTAACGGTTTTATGCGCCTATGAGCTTGGGTATCTCCATCCGGTCGTGCTGAAATTATGGCATGCGGCAGCGGTCGCTTATAGCACTGTGGGACCCTACGGCGAGGCACATAACATGTGGCTTGCACTGTATGACAGCCTCGATGAGCTTTGCCATTATGATTCATCGCATTGGTTGCTTGCATGGGTAGAAAACCGGCATGCGGAATGCGAGCGGCGGTGGAACGGCGAGGAAGATTCCGCTTGACGACGCCGAAACGTCCCCCGGCGGCAGTGGGGGAGCTATCAATAGTGATAAACCACATAGTAGTGATGCCTAATGTTTATTTTCAATAACTGGCGCTAAATGAAAACAGCGTGTAAGGTGAGATTCATGACCAAGCCGAACACCGAAAACCAGGCTGACACCACCAATGTGGGGGCGACTGTTGTTGCCGACCACGACCATCACGATCACCACGACCATGAGGGTCATGAGGCTCATCACGAGGAACACCAACACTCCCACGATGTCCACGACCATCACGACCACAACCACCATGACCACGATCATGACCATAATCACAGTCACGTGCCCTCCTCCCTGAGGGCCCTATTAGGCGTCCTGTTCTTCACCGCGGTCATTTTCTTCGCCGAACTCTTCGGCGGCTGGTACTCCGGCTCCCTTGCGCTCATCTCCGACGCCATGCACATGCTGTCCGACTCCACCGGGCTTGTTGTGGCTGCCGTCGCTATCCTCCTGGCCCGGCGCACCGCCACGAAAACCGCCACCTACGGCTATAAACGATTCGAAGTGGTGGCCGCCCTCCTCAACGCGGTGAGCGTGTCCGTCATCTCCGTTTGGATCGTGTTCGAAGCCATCGAACGCTTCCGCAACGGCGAAACCATCGACATTACCGTCATGCTCATAGTCGGCGTGATCGGCCTCGTCGCCAACATTTTCGGCGCCATCGTGCTCCACGGGCACTCCCACGACAACATGAACGTCCGCGGCGCCTACCTGCACGTTCTCGTCGACCTGTTTGGGTCCGTCGCCGTTATCGTCGCCGCCCTCCTCATGCAGTTCACCGGCATATTATGGGCCGACACGGTGGCCTCCCTCATCATTGCGGCACTCATCCTGCCGCGCTCCGTGAAACTCGCGTGGGAATCGCTCCGGGTCCTCCTCGAACAAGTGCCAGTAGGCGTCGACACCGAGGGGATCGTCGAAAAGCTCGAAACCGTGGAAGGCGTATCGGCCGTGCATGACCTGCACGTGTGGTCCCTCGACGGCAATAAATTGCTCGCAACCTGCCATGTGGTGATGGCGGACGAAAAACCCCGAGCCGACTGCGGGGTACTCGATGATGTGCAACAGGCTTTTAAAGAATTAGGAATCGACCACACCACCGTCCAAATCGAAGGAACAAAGCACCATAATCACGAAATAATTTGCCACACCTAGCACAAGTCATGCCGCAGTTGGGTGGAAGCAGCTAAACTCAAATTATGGGTTTTACCACGCCAAGCTACGATCTCATTGACCTTTTTGACCACATCAACCGCGGGGAACTCCAACTCCCCGACTTCCAACGCGACTACCGGTGGAACGTCGACCGGATCCGCTCGCTACTTGTCACGGTGCTCCGCGGATACCCCATCGGCTCCTTCATGGCGCTCGACACGCATGATGTGCCCGTCTACTTCCGCCCCCGGCCGATCGAAACCGCCCCCGACACCGGGGTTTCCCCAGGTCTACTGCTCCTCGACGGGCAACAGCGCCTCACCACCCTCTACCAATGCCTGCGGGGGGATGGCCTGGTGGAAAGCACGGACTTCCGCAAGAAAAAAGTCCGCCGCCGTTTCTTCATCGACGTCAATAAAGCCGTCTCCGAAGACGTACTGCCCGACGAGGCAGTGGTCTCCGTCGACGAAGACGGCCACGTGAAATCCCACTTCGCCCCAGATCTACCCGAGGGACTCGCCACCCGCGAAGCCGCGCTCGCCGCCGGCTACATTCCCGTCTGCGACCTGCTTTTCGACGGCGGCACCGACCTGCTTTTTGATATTGCACAATCCGCCGACGCCGACGCCCGGGAACGCGCAAAAGCCTTTTACACCCGCATCATTAAACCCCTCGTCGGCTACGCCGTTCCCGTAATCCAACTCTCCCGCAGCACCGACCATGCGGGCATCGGATCCATCTTCGCCCACGCCAACTCCGTTGGCCTGCAAATGGACGTGTTCGAACTCCTCACCGCGAAATTCGCCACCGAAGACCCCACCTTCCGGCTCCAGGAGGATTGGGAAAAAACCGAAAAAATCCTCCGCGCCTACCCCGCGCTTGCCGAAATCGACCGCACCGATTTCCTCACCTCCGTCGCACTCTACGTCACGGCGAAAAAGGGGCACGCATCCGCATTCCGCGAATCCATCATCGAACTCACCCTTGACGAATACCGGCCCGTGGCCGACACCATGCGCCTGGCCTTCCACGAGGCTGCGAACTTCATGGCCCACCGGTGTATCATCACCACCTCCCAAGTGCCCTACTCCGCGCAACTCGTCCCCCTCGCCGTCATGGTCGCCCTGCTCGCCGAACGGCCCGGCGTGCTCAGCCAACAACAGGCCTGGGACCGCATCCACCAATGGTTCTGGTGCGGCGTGTTCGGCGAACTGTACGGCTCCCCGGCGCTCACCATCCGCATCGGCAACGATGTTGACGAGGTCACCGAATGGGTCACCGACTTCGATGGGCGCAATAACGTTCCCACCCCCCGGTCCATCGTCCAAGCCCGATTCGTGGAATCCCGCCTGCTTTCCGCCGGCCCGAACTCTGGCCTGTATAAAGGCATCTACGCGCTCATCATGGGTCGTGGCGCGAAAGACTGGCGCACCACCATCGAATTCAACCACGAAACCTTCTCCGAGTTGGGAACCCACTTCCGGCCCATCTTCCCCCTCAGCTGGTGCGAAGCCAACGGCATTGACAGTATCCTGGCGAACTCCGTGCTCAACCGCACCCCAATGAGCCGCCGCACCCACGTCATGGTCGAGGAATCCTCCCCGGCCCGCTACCTGTACCGCGTCCAGTCCAAGAGCCTGTTGAACGACGACGATTTCGACGCCGTGCTCGAAACCCACCTTGTTGACCCCAAACTGCTCTTCCAGGCCAACGCCCCGAAATTCTTCACCGACCGGCGCCACCGCCTGCTGAAAATGATCGAAGAAGCCATGGGCATGACGGCCATCCACGACGTGGACGAAACCGACCTACACGCAGGCGAAGAAGGGCCCGGCGCATTTGCCTAGCCGCCCCCACACCCGCGTCCGTGCCGCAGCCACCCTCCTGGTTGCGGCACTCCCGGCCGCAGGCTGCCTCTCGACGCCGCAGCCCACACCCACCACCTCGACCGGCGCCCCCACCAGCACCGATGGCGCCCAGGCGGACACCGACATCAACCCCGATCTCATCGCCGCCCGCAACACCAACCTCAACCGGCACGTTTCCCCCGACTTTCCTAACCACCCCATCGTTCTGCCCGACCGGGACCTCACCGGCGTGGACGCATCCCAACACTTCTTCACCACCTCGGAAACCCTCGTCGTCACCAGCAATGATCCCGCCAGCCAAATCCGGGCCGCCTCCATTGCGGTGATCAGCCACGCCCCCATGCTCACCCTCACCACCACCAACCGGGCCGCCATACTCAACGAGATCGCCCGCCTGAAAACCCACACCATCCTCATCGTTGGCGACATACCCCACCTGCCGGCCCAACCCGGAATCGACTACATCACCGACCCCGAAACCCCCGACGCCCTGGGAAAACTCACCGCCCTACAGTTTGTTACCCGTGCCGTCACCAACCCACGGCACATTCCCCACGCCATCGCCGACCTGGACGGCGACACTGCCGTCGAACTCGTCCCCGCATGGCACACCAACACAAGCACCACCAGTACCATCAGTGCCACCGCGGCCCCCACAACCCGGCCCACACAGGCTCCCACCGACCTCAAAGCATTCCCCGCCCAATCACGCCGGGACGCCGACACCGCTCCCATCGTCATCGCCACCGCCGCCTCCACCATAGCCGGCATCGCCACCGCCAAAGCCTTCGGCGCCACCATCCGAATACTCGACGACCCCGACCCCCGCTACAGCCTTGCCACCATGAAACAGGTCGCCGGCCTGGCCGACCAGCCCCTCATCGCCCTCGGCGCCCAATTCGGCACCGCTGCCGTCCTTGTCGACCGCATTCGCCGCGGTGAACGCACCCACCAATACCAGCCGGGACAATACCGCCGCGGCACCGTATACCCCCACCGCATCATCGTCGCCCACCTCATCAACCTCACCGCCGCCCGTCCCGACAACCCCGTCGACATCGACGGCGAATTCGAACACCTACACGAACGGGTCATGCGCTACATCACCCCAGACCCTGAAACCCAAGTAACCCCCGCCCTCATCCTCACCGTAGATGGTCTCCGCCCCGAACAACTCCAACTCTGGTTGACCGAAGCCACCCGAAACAACACCTATCTCATACTCCACGGTGACTTTCACCACCTCACAACCTTCGAAACCATACTCACCAACCCCAACGTCGGTATGGCCCCCACCGGCGACCACACCCAAGCCGCAACCTGGCTGGCCACCCTCACCCACGACCACAACCTCCCCCAGAAACTCTTCCTCACCTTAGATGTCACCACCGCCGAAGAAGCCCAAAACACCGCCACCCACCACGACGACCTCGCCCCCGTCGCCCTCATCACCGCAGAAACCCCCGACGACTACCACAAGATAGCAACCCAGCTCCCATCCGGCGTCACCCCCGGAATCAGCATTTCCACACACAACCCCCTCAACGCCTGGGACATGACCCAACTCACCCCGAGGCCACTCATGATTAACCGCGGATAACCACCAAGAGCGCAACCCGGCAGAAAAGCCACAAAACCCCAGCAAAACCCCAAAAAACCACCCATGATAGCAGTAACCACCACACGGGAAACCTGTCGAAGAACAGGTAAAAACCCGCCGGGTCGTTTACACTATGGGCAAGTCACACGCCACCCCCGGCGGAGACCAAACCCCAATGACAACCACCATTCCAAGGAAAATCCAGGAGATTTCAACGTGAGCCACAACGGCAAACCGGTAGTCCTCATCGCGGACAAACTCGCGCAATCCACCATCGACGCCCTAGGAGACCAGGTAGAAGTACGGTGGGTTGACGGCCCCAACCGGCCCGAACTCATCAACGCCGTCAAAGACGCCGACGCCCTCCTCGTCCGCTCCGCAACCACAGTCGACCGGGAAGTTCTCGAAGCCGCCCCCCACCTGAAAATCGTGGGCCGCGCCGGGGTGGGGTTGGATAATGTGGACATTGCCACCGCCACCGAACGCGGCGTCATGGTCGCCAACGCCCCCACCTCGAACATCCATTCGGCCTGCGAGCATGCGATTTCGCTGCTGCTCACCACCGCCCGCCAAATCCCCGCCGCGGACGCCACCCTGCGGCAGCACACCTGGAAGCGGTCCGAATTCACCGGCGTGGAGATTTTCGGGAAAACCATCGGCATCTTATTAACTTTAATTTCCGTAAGAGAAACATTAACTCTCTCTTTTGTTCTATAGAATATTTGCGATAATAATGTTACTAGAGTAAAAACTAAAGTAGAAGTCACCAAAACTAATAATGTCTCTTTATGAAAGGTAATTTCATAAGCATCCTCTGCTAATATACTTGTAATACCAAACAATAAGAATGGAGCTACAAATAAAACTGAAGGATGCATATAATCAAAATCTACTATTAGGAAGTTAAATATTAAAATTAATAGCAATAAAAATACTAAAAGGTATAAAAACATTCTTCAATGCCTTAAATAATTTTTTCAGCTTCTAAAATAGAGTTTTCAGTATATTTACCATGAATTAATAAATTAGTTTGTTTTTCTACATTACTTACCATTTCATTAAACTCTTGTTCAGTAATTGCATTCAACTTATCTTTCAATTCATGTAATGATGAAACACATAGCCCTAGATTATTCTGCTTAACAAATTCAGCTTCTGCAGCTTTATCCCAAATGACAACTGGAATACCAGAAGCTAAATAAAGAGATAGTTTGTGAGGATTATTATATTGTAGATATTCACCAAAATCTCCACTACAACTATCTATACTGTTTCCATCCCAAACCAAACCAAATCCCGAATTAAGATGGTTTGGAATATCAGAAGCTGGGAATGAACCATGATATTTAATCTCTTTATATTTCTCTAATAAATGAGAAAAATTAGGACCATATAAATTGACTACCACACCTAATTTTCCTAATTGGCTAATATAAGCTGATTTTTTAATATCTAGATTTCCAGCAATAGAAATTGAACGTTCAAATTTAGCATTTGCATTTGAGTCACTAGGCTTACTATCAATCAGATAATCAAATATTTTTAAGCTAACTAACTTAGTTTCTGGAAATCCTTTTTTAATAAAAAAATCTTTCATTTTATCATTATGCACAATAATCACATCTGCAAATGATAACATTGTGTCAAATTCACTCTTGTAATAATTGTTATATAAACTTTTTCTCAGCTCTTCAACATCATGCACCAAGGAGATAAACTTAACGTTTTTCTTTCTCTTTAAGCCCTCTAACACCCAATTACGAATTAATTGCTTATGGTGATATGGGTTTTGTATAAAAACAATAGAATTCGACTCTATTAAGAAATACGCTTTTAGCCAATCAATAAAGAAGAAAATCTGGCGTTGAATTTTTGCCATAAGTGAGTCAGCAGTTGTAGCTGTTCTAATTATATTTGCCTCATATCCTAAAGATCTTGCAATTTCATAAACATCTTGTACGGCTTTACTACCTGCGTGATTATATTCATTATTTAACTCAACAATTTGATATCTTTTCATTATAAAATCCAATTAATTAACTTTTTAGTTTAACAAATAGAATTGGTAATTTTGCTTTAACCAATTTAATAAAATAAGCCATTGTAATCAATAAAAAATTCATTTTGTATTTAATTAAATAATAAAAAGGTTTCTGCTTATTACTTACTAAATGAGGATACAATAAATATTCACTATATTGTTCTTGATTAAATATATTATTTTTAATCCATACTTTTTGTTCTAAAAATGACATTTTTGCATTCTCAGATCCATTACGTTCTATTGCTGATACACAATAACGTATAAAGCGATTTATTAATAATTGATTAACATTTTCATTTATTATTCCTTTTTCTTTTATTAAAGATTTAAATGAAGAGAGAGTTTGCATATGGATACGAAAATAATCGGGTACAAACCGAGAAGTTAAACTACCATTGTTACGCTTCATATAAAAATAAAGTGGTTCATTTAGCAAATACAAATTTAATGCTTTTTTAAATACCTTAATATTAAATTCAAAATCTTCTTTTAATGCTTGATGTTCATTCAGAATATGATATTTACGGATTAAAGATATTTTATAAAATTTATTATTAGTATAGCCAAATAAGAACTTTTCTTCTAAGTCAACAAACACATCTGTAAAATTATCTAAAATTAAGCCATCATATTTACTTAAGATATCTTTCACATAACTCGCATTACCGTCTACTTCATACTGCTCTTGCATACCAATACTTACTACATCTGGGCTATATTGTTGAATAATAGTATTTACTTTGCTGAGCAACAATTCATCGAAAAGATCATCAGGATCAGGAAACCAAATATATTCTCCTTGTGAGATTTGAATCCCTCGATTACGACTTTCTGCAGCGCCAATATTTTGCTCATTAAAAAGTAGCTTTACACGAGAATCATGAAATGACTTTAATTTTATTTTAGTATCGTCTGTTGAGCAATCTTCTACAAAAATAATCTCAATATTTTGATAAGGCTGAGTTGCTAACAAATGAAATAATTTATCTAAATATTGAGAGACGTTATAGCACGCGAAAATTAGACTGATTTTTGTATTATTCATTTTCTATAATTTAATAAAATAGTTTGGAGTTGTTGTGTAACTAAGTTTATATTATATCCTGCATTGTCCAATATTTTTTTGTCACTCTTCCTAGAATTTTTTGCATTTAAGGTTCTTACAATTTTTAATGCCCATAAATCAACATCCTTACTATCAATAGGCAAAAATTCTGTTGAAGATAAAATTTTAGCATCAGGAGGAATTGTATTTGATAAATAAACAGGAAGCCCTGCTGCCTGAGCCTCAATAGCAACAATACCTAGCCCCTCAAATAATGAGGGCAAAATTAAAACATCTGAAGCAATCATTAATTCATTTACATCAAATCTAATACCTAATAAATGAATATTATTAAT
>ERZ773077.924-NODE-924-length-21127-cov-8.256834_pt1 | contig 21127 bp, 16 predicted proteins | sample MGYA00580612_ERZ773077 | MGnify/ENA primary metagenome ERZ773077 (study PRJEB29015, sample SAMEA2737971) | human oral metagenome | biome: human oral; feature: human-associated habitat; material: dental | place: China | collected 2021 ...
CCATGGCAACACCTCATATGGGGATGGGGTGTTGCACTTGAAAGTTGAGTCTAAGCTACGCCAGTCCAGACGCAACGCGTTCCCGCAAGTAATCCAGTTTTCGCTACGCAGAGGCAGAAATTCATTGAGAGCCAATGCCGGCCCCCGGTACAGCTCATTGCATTGATATTCTGCGATAACCAGTGAAAGCCGCGCAATCTCGGCAGGGAAGTCCCGAAGCTCAATTCCTCGAAAATTGGTCAGCGGAATCTCGGAGGCCCTGTCTGGTTCACCTCTACGTTTGTTGATTTCAGCCTCAATGGCTCGCATTTCCTTGTAGGCGATAACCAGAAAGTTACCTGACCCACAGGCAGGATCAAATACCCTGACACGGGAAAGGCGCTTACGCAAGTTCAGCAGCACACGTGGATTATCCCCAGCTTCCGCAAGCTTCTCGCGCAGGTTATCCAGAAACAGTGGATTGAGAACCTTCAGAATATTGGGTACACTGGTGTAGTGCATACCGAGCGCCCCGCGCTCCTCGTCTTCAGCAACAGCCTGAATCATTGAACCGAAGATATCCGGGTTGATCTTTGTCCAGTCCAACCCACCAACATGCAATAGGTACGAGCGCGCAATTTTGCTGAATTTGGGTACGTCCTCACTCCCCGAGAAGAGCTGTCCATTGACATAGGGAAAATCGTTAGCACTGGCCCATCGTGGCAATCCAGAAGCAGCTCTGCCTTCATACTTCGTGTTCATGGCACGGAACAGGGTAGCAAGCACCTCATGGGTATTACTTGCATCCTTGGCACTCATCTGCGTTACCGTTTCCGTAAACTTCCCTTTACCACCGAAGATACCCGTATCTTCAGCAAAAAAGCAGAAAATCAGCCGGGCCATGAACTGGTTCATGTCATGGCGTCGCTCTGCCTTTGCCCAGGCAGGATTTGCTTTCAGAAGCTCCACATACAGTTTGTTCAGCCGGCTGGTTGCCCGTATGTCAAATGAGTTTTCTTTGATCTGGCGGACCGTACTGATCCCCGCCAACGATAGGAAAAATCCAAAATGCTCCGGTAGGTTTTTATAAGCGCAAGCGATCGTTTCACCGCTGGTCAGCTCTTCGGCCTCCAGATCCACGCCGTCTGTGGCCAGAATGAACTTCGCCTTGGCCTTCGTTGTCGCAACACTTGTCCTGAGCGTCTCCAATGCTTCAGTCACCCTGCCTTCATCGCAGGTAAGAATATGAATGTTGCTTGTTTGCAACACCCCGCCCAGGTCTGATTTGTTCGTTTCTCCTGAACGCAGGCGCTTGAGGGTCGTTTCCCTATTATCGAATGCCTCAAGGAATGCGTAAGGAAACTCCGTTCGATCAAATGGCTGCTCCGCCAGATCGGTGATGGCTTCTTCGATTTCTACGGCGTTCATGGACGTATTGCCCCCATCGGCAGGATAGCTATCTGGCCCCAGTCAAACTGGGGAGCAATCATATCCCTATAGGCCCCAGAACCGCTAACAGCGTGGTAGCCATGCAATCCTGAAAAGTCAGGTTCAGGGTGCACCATCATCATCCATCCGCGAAGGAAACGCCCACGCAGCCCCCCACGCCAGCACACTCGCCACCAGCGACACCCCCACCATCGGCGCAGGGCTCCCGTTGGACAGGGATGCCACCACCAGGCCGAACAGTGCCGTCACCGCCATCTGAATGAAGAAGAACAGCCCGGACACGGCCCCCACTGCCCCGGCGTGCGGCTGCATCACCGCAAACTGGCAGGCCGGGATGCTCATGCCCACCGACAGCATGATCGGCACCATCGGCAGCACGATGGCCAGCAGCGACCCCGGAAACACCAGCGTCGCCGCAGCCCAGACCACCGCAAACAGCAGGTTCAGCCGCAGGGCCCGTCCGATGACGCCCTCGGCACCCCAGGCGCCAAAACGGCGCCGGAACACCGATGCCCCGCCCAGATATCCGAGGATGGTCAGCGCAAACACCCCCGCATACTGCACCTGTGACAGCCCCAGCGTGCGCTGCAGCACCAGCGACGATTCCGCCACGAACGGAAAATAGGTGCAGTAGATGGCGCTGATGATCAGCGAATGGCGCAGGAAATGCCTGTCGTGCAGCAGAGATCCATAAAGACGGAGAAGCCCCGGCTGCACAGGATGCTGGCGCTCATCCTCTCCGACAGGATGAGCCGGGCTGAGCCGCCCCGGCTGCGTCTCCGGCACCACCGTGCACAGCGCCAGCAGCACCCCCGCGGCCACCACCGCCAGCGTCACGAACACCCAGCGCCAGCCCAGTGTAACGTCGATGACACTGCCGATGAGCGGAGCTACCACCGGCGACAGCGCCATGCCGGACGACATCCAGCTCAGGTACGAGACCTGCTCGGCCTTCTGAAAGCGGTCCCGCACGATGACGCGGCCCACCACCGTGCCGCAGCATCCCCCCAGCGCCTGCAAAAGCCGGGCCGCAATCAGCATGCCGCCCGAATCTGCCAGGGCACAGGCGATGGTGGCCACCAGATAGAGCGCCGTGCCACCGATCAGCACCGGTCGCCGGCCGTAGCGGTCGGCCAGTGGCCCGCAGACCAGCATCGACACCGCATAGCCTGCCATGTACACCGTCATGGTCAGGCTCAGCTGGAATTCGGACAGCTGCAGCGCCTGCCCGATCACCGGCAGCGACGGCAGATAGATGTCGATGGTGATGCGCGGCAGGCACACCACGGCCAGCAGGATCAGCAGCCAGGCTGCGGGGGAGAGTCTGTCACGGCTCATGCGTTGCACCACAGTGCGTGAAAAACCCGGCTACACAGCCCTCTTCCGGAAACGGACAGCCCAGCCAGGCATCGCAGCGTGTTTTATGGACGTGTTCGTCCCCACGCTGGTCCCGGCCATATGCTTGCAAGGCACCCCTCGCAGGCAAGGCTGGCCATCTTGCCAGACAGGGCAACGCCCAAAGAACAAATCCGGCCCTGTCAGCCCGCATCCCTTTCCGGACGCGAACCGGCAAAGCCGGATCCGGGGAAAGGCCAATCACTGAATGGTCGACGAATACCCGTCATTGCCGTTGTATGTGCCGTCCTGGCTCCACTGGCCACTGCTGCTGCCGTTGCGGTAGCTGTTGCGCTGCCCCCCTTGCTGCAGGGTGCTGCGCTGGCCATTCTGATAGCCATTGTTGTACTGGCCATTGGTGTTGTACTGCCCGCCGGATTGGCCATTGTTGTATTGGCCACCGTTCTGGTTGTACTGTCCGTTGCCGTTGTTCTGGTACTGGCCATTGCCCTGCTGCTGTTGCTGCGGGTTGGCGGCCTGACCCACGTAGATTTCCACGCGGCGGTTCTGCGCACGACCGGCCTGGGTGTTGTTGTCGGCGATGGGGTCGCGGCTGCCGCGGCCGTCGATCATGATGCGCGAGACCTGCACGCCGCGTGCCACCAGATAGTCACGGGCGCTGGCCGCACGGTTGACCGACAGCGGGTTGTTGATGGCATCGTTGCCAGTGCTGTCGGTGTGGCCGATGATCTGCACGGTCGTGGCCGGGTTGGCCACCAGCGTCTGGGCGAAGCGGTCCAGAATGGGCTGGAAGTTGGGCAGGATGGCCGCACTGTTGATGCGGAACGAGATGTCGCTGGGGATGTCCAGCTGCAGCAGGTTCTCGCGGGTCTGCGTGACCTGCACGCCGGTGCCGGCAGTGGCCTCTTCCATGGCACGCTTCTGTTCTTCCATCTGGCGCGACCAGATGTAGGTGCCCACGCCGGCAATGGCGCCACCGATCAGCGCACCATTGCGCACGCCCTTGGCGCCGGAGGTGTTGCCGCCAAGGGCAGCCCCCACCGCGGCACCGATGCCGGTGCCGATGGCCGTGCGACGCTGGGTGTCATCCATGCCCGCACAGCCGGCCACCAGCAGCGCCGTGGCCACGGCGGCCACCACCGCCTGGCGGGCACCAGCGCCACGACGGCCCATCTTCCGGGACGCGCCCCGCTCGCCCTGCGCCGGCATCGCCACGGTCTGGGCGGACATCATCACGGCCTTGGCCGGCTGTTCGACAAACTTCGACATGCTGTTCACTCCTTGGGATCTGATCATGTCTGCAAAAGCCCGGAAGCCGCACAGACCTGGCGTCCGGCCTGCCTGACGCGGTGCAGACAATGGGCCAGATTATCACCTGATCCCGGCGCAGACCGTCAATTCCCGTGACGGCCGTTCGTCGGGCCGGCCGCTGCACCGCACGGCATGTCCACACTGCGTCCGGTACAACGCTTCATGGACGGGATGGGCCGACTGATGAACACGCTTCCTCTGGTGCCGGCGGACGGCCCGCGGCCCGTGACCAGTGTCTGCGCGGGGATGAACAAGTCCATGACACGCTCTAGAATGGCGGACAGCAACCGCCCGAAGGAGTCTACCCATGCGCAAGCCGTTCAATTTCAGTGCCGGCCCGGCCGTGCTACCCGAAGCCGTCCTGGCCCGGGCCGCCAGCGAGATGTCCGACTGGCATGGCACCGGCATGTCGGTGATGGAAATGTCGCACCGCGGCAAGGACTACATGAGCATCCAGGCCCAGGCCGAAGCCGACCTGCGTGAACTGCTGAACATCCCGTCCGGATACCGGGTGCTGTTTCTGGCCGGGGGCGCCACGCTGCAGTTTGCGGCACTGGCACTGAACCTGCTGCCCGAGGGCGGCAGCGCCGACTACATCGACACCGGCATCTGGTCATCTAAAGCCATCAGCGAGGCACGGCGCTTCGGCACCGTGCGCGTGGCCGCCAGCAGCGAGGGCAGCGGTTACACCCGCGTTCCCGACCGCAACGGCTGGGATCTGGACCCGAACGCAGCCTATGTGCACCTCTGCGGCAACGAGACCATCGGCGGGGTGGAATTCCACGACACGCCCGACGTGGGCCACGTGCCGCTGGTGGTGGATGCCTCGTCGCACATCCTGTCGCGCCCCATGGACGTGCGCCGCTACGGCATGATCTACGGCGGCGCCCAGAAGAACATCGGGCCGGCCGGGCTGTCGCTGGTGATCATCCGCGAAGACCTGCCCGGTCGTGCCCGCAGGGCCATGCCGTCCATTCTGGACTATGGCAGGCAGGCCGAAAACGACTCCATGATCAACACCCCGCCCACCTACGCCATCTATCTGGCCGGACTGGTGTTCCAGTGGCTGAAGGATCTGGGCGGCCTGCCGGAAATGGCCCGCCGCAACGAGGCCAAGGCCAGGCTGCTCTACGACGCACTGGACGCCAGCAGCTTCTACAGCAACCCGGTGGCGCCGGAGAACCGTTCGTGGATGAACGTGCCGTTCACGCTGGCCGATGCGTCGCTGGATGCCGAATTCCTGAAGGGCGCCGAGGCCCGCGGCCTGATGAACCTGAAGGGGCACCGCTCGGTGGGCGGCATGCGTGCGTCCATCTACAACGCCATGCCGCTGGAAGGGGTGCAGGCGCTGGTGGATTACCTGAAGGAATTCGAAAGGACGCGCGCCTAGGGACCCTCTGCAGCCTTCGAGAACATCCATCCATGAGTTCCAGCTTCGTTCAAACCCTCCGCCAGCGCTGGGCCGCTGCCGATTCCATGCTGTGCGTGGGACTGGATCCGGATCCGGCCCGCATCCCGTCATATCTGGGGACCGGGCCGGCAGCCATCGACCATTTCTGCCGCCAGATCATTGCGGCCACAGCCGACACGGCCTGCGCCTTCAAGCCGCAGATCGCCTACTTTGCCGCCCAGGGCGCCGAAGAGGTACTGGCCGGGCTGATCCGCCATATCCATGCCGACTACCCCGGCATTCCGGTGATTCTGGACGCCAAGCGCGGTGACATCGGCAGTACCGCCCGGCAGTACGGTGTGGAGGCCTTCGACCGTTTCGGCGCCGATGCGCTGACGCTCTCGCCCTTCATGGGCTTCGACTCCATCGAACCCTATTTCGACTGGGCCGGCCGCGGGCTGATCCTGCTGTGCCGCACCAGCAACCCGGGGGGCAATGACCTGCAGGCGCTGCCGGTCCTGCCCGAGCAGCCCGCCAGCCAGACGGTGGCCACAGGGACAGGGATCGCTTCCGCCGTATCCCAGGGCGTTCCGTCCACCACGGCCGGCGCGGCCACCACCGTATCGGCAGCCATCACGCAACCGTCGGCACTGACCCACGGGACAGCGGTTGCCGCAGGGCCGGAGACGGTCACGCACCTCTACGAACACCTGGCCTCGCTGGCTGCCGGCCCGTGGAACCGCAACGGCGAGCTGGGGCTGGTGGTGGGTGCCACCTTCCCCGACGAACTGGCCCGCGTGCGTGCGCTGGCCCCCAACCTGCCGCTGCTGGTACCCGGTGTGGGCGCCCAGGGAGGCGATGTCGATGCCACCGTGCGTGCCGGGCTGGATGCCAGCGGCTTCGGGCTGATCATCAATTCGTCCCGCGCCATCCTGTACGCCGGCCAGGGCACGGACTTTGCCGACGCCGCCCGGCAGGTAGCGCTGCAGACCCGCGACGCCATCCGGGCGGCACGGCAGGCCGCACGGGGCTGAGCACAAACCCCTGCCCTGCCACAGCCACAGCCACCGGACAGCATGGCAGGGCTACACGGCAGGCCACACGCGACCCGATCCCTGTCACTCGCCATGCAGCCCCGCCAGCAGCAGCGACCGGATGCCGTGCCTCGCGGACGGCAGGGCATGGCAGACAGCACAGGCAACCGCAACAGGGGGCAGACACCCCCCGTCTGCCAGGGCCGTGGCAAGGCCTTGCCAAGCGCAGAAATCGCTATATAATGCTGATCTCTGCATTGCAGAGCACGTGGAGATGTAGCTCAGCTGGTTAGAGCGCACGACTCATAATCGTGAGGTCGGTGGTTCAAGTCCACCCTTCTCTACCACGTATTCCGGCCGGTTGCCCTGTTGCAGGGCAGCGGCCTCAAAGCCCCGCAGGTCAAGCGCCCCCGGGGCTTTTTTCTTGGCTGCATGTTCTTGCCTGTGTGGCACGGCACGTGACAGGTCGGCCAGCCTTGCCTGCGCATGGCGCCCGGTCAGGGTATCTGTTGCCGGCACGGAAACGAATGCGTCCATGACTCATCTGCGGCACAACCTTTCGTGGCACACCGCAGCATCGCACGACACTGCATCGTATACTCGCGAACCACTTCTGCATTCCGGTACCGCGCCTGTGGTGCGGTACGTCACCCGGCCCACCATGCCTCCCAGTACTCCCCCCAGTCCGGAGACATCCTCACACCCGGCCCCGCCTGCGGGCAACGGTAGCCATGTGGAGCCGCTTTCTGCCCTCCGGCTGTCCATCCCCATCGCCATGGGCTACATCCCGCTGGGCATGGCCTTTGGCTTTCTGATGGCACAGGCCGGCGCCGACTGGTGGGTGGCCCCGCTGATGAGTCTGCTGGTCTATGCCGGTGCGGCCCAGTTCATGGCGGTGCCGATGTTTGCGGCGGGTGAATCACTGGCCGCCATTGCGGTGGCCACGCTGGTGGTCAACCTGCGCCACATCTTCTACGGGCTGTCGATTCTGGACCGCCTGCCGCAGGGCCGGCTGGCCCGCGCCTGCCTGGCCTGGCAGCTCACCGACGAGACCTACTCGCTCATCTCCACCCTGCCCGACAGCGCCACACCCCGGCAGATGCTGGGGCTGACCATGATCAATCACGGCTGGTGGCTGCTGGGTACGGTGCTGGGCAACGCCATCGGCATGGGCCTGTCGCCCACGCTGCAGGGGTTCGATTTCAGCCTGGCCGCCCTCTTTGCGGTGCTGGTGGTGGCACAATGGCGCAGCAGCCGTCAGCTGGCGCCCCTCGTCACGGCCATCGTTACCTACACCGTGGGCTGGGCAGTCTATCCGCAGCAGGCCATGCTGCTGGCCATCGGCCTGTCGGTGGGCGTATCCCTGCTGCAGAGTTTCCGCCAGCCGGAGGGGCAGCCATGAGCACACCCAACACCATGCTGGGCGGCTGGCAGGCCCTGGCCGCCATCGTGGTCATGGCGCTCATCACCTTCGCCCTGCGGGCCCTGCCCTTCGTGGCGGCCGGGCTGCTCAACCGCTTCCGGGCCATCCGCACGCTGGGGCGGTTTCTGCCGCCGGCCATTCTGGGCCTGCTGCTCATTCACACCATGGTGGGCTTCATCCAGAACGACGCCTCCACCGTGGGTGCCTGGCCCTCACTGGCCGCCCTGGCTGTCACGGTAGTGGTCCAGCTGGCCAGCCGCCACGCCCTGCTCAGCATTCTGGCCGGCACGGGCCTGTACGTGGTGCTGCGCAACGCCTCCGTGCTGTTCCAGTAACCGGGTGACGGGTTTGCGGTTCCCGTGTCAGATGCCAGACTGGCAGATCCCCGGCGTTCACCATCCCGCCCCTGGAGAGTGCGGCTGAAGCTGCTGCTCAGCCAGTTGTCGCTGAAACAGCCGCCATCGGCAGAAAATCGCCCGCTACCGCCTCACCAAAGCCTATGTGGAATGATGGCCACGCGGATGCTGTCGGCAGGGAGAATGGCAGTTTTCCTGCCGGGCCGAACGCGCCAGAAAAACAGTGCTCGTGGTCTGCCGGACTGTGTGCCGAAGGCTCGTCTGTCGGGCTGAACGGCGGCGCACCTGCCTGCCGCTCCGGCATGGCCGATGGGCATTCCCCAGATACACCGGACAGCCCCGTTCCGCAGGACGCCCCGTCACCACGCCCCTGCCCGGCCAGCCAGCACAATCCGCGAATCACACCGGCATGGGTGATCCACGCCTCGGCGTACGCCCATCCATGCCGGTCCCGCAACGACGGGGTTTCCCATGCCGCCCGGACAGCCTGCAGCCCCTCATGCAGGCGCATCAGGAACTGCGCCACCGACTCACCGTGGCCGCCCGCCCGGTAATGGCCGAAATCGTCGGTCCAGGCCTGCAGTTCGGCTGCCGGCAGATCGGCCCACAGGCGCCCTTCCCAGGCACCAAAATCCATCTCGGCCAGCCAGTCCTCCGGAGGGCGAAGCTGCACGTCGGGGCGCAGGACGTGCAGGGCCTGCAGCAGGGTCTGGCAGCGCTGCAACGGTGAGCTGCGCAGCACGATGCCAGCCGGCAGCCGCGCCGCCAGTGCCTGCGCGGCACGGGCCGTGTCGGCCGGCTGTGCCGCCAGATCGGTACGGCCATAACAGAGCCCGGCCGGCGCCTCGGGGCGTGGATGACGCACCAGCCAGCACAACGGTGCGGCTTCCGCGGGGACATCAACCATCTCCGTGGCAGGCGGCACGGCATTCCCACGCAGCCCCCCGTCGCGGCTGTTCGGAACGATGCCGTCCCCACGATGGGTCGTCTCGCGCCCGCCCCAGGCAGCGTCTCCACGATGAACCGTCCCGGTGCCCTTCACGGTTGTGCCCCCATGATCAGGCACAGCACCAGATAACCGGACACCTCGGCCAGCTGCTGGGTTGCGCCCATGCAGTCGCCCGTGATCCCCCCCAGCCTGCGCCGGAAAAACCGTCCCAGCCCCCCCACGACCAGCAGCAGTGTGACCATCACCCCCAAGAGGGCCGCCCCACCCGCCACCCGGGCCACCAGCAGCACGGCCGGCAGCGCCCACAGTGACGACACCCACAGCGTGCGCCGGTCCAGACGCTCCAGCAGCGAGCGCGCCTTGCTGGTACCACCGGCCGCCACGGGCGTTCCCCCCACATAGGGCAGCCACTGCGGCAGCAGCAGGGCCGCCCAGCGCGACAGCACGTGCATGGCCAGCACCAGCAGCATCGCCTGGGCCAGCCCCTGCACCTGCAGCAGCGCCAGCAGGCAGAGCTTGAGCAGCAGCACCAGCAGCAGCGTGATCGTGCCATAGGTGCCCAGCCGCGAATCCTTCATGATGCGCAGCGCCGTCTCGCGGTCTGCACTGCCGCCCAGTGCATCGCCCACATCGGCCAGCCCGTCCTCGTGAAAGGCGCCGGTCAGCAGTACGGTCGCCATGGTCGAGAGCAGCGCCGCCACGAGCGCCACCAGCAGCCAGACGGCATCATGCGCAGGGACGGCTGACATACCGGCCAGCCCCCACACCACCAGACCCAGCACCAGCGCCGCCACGCCGCCCACCAGCCAGCCCACGGCTGGAAAATGCGCGGTCGATGCCTTCATCAGGGCCGGGCTGTAGCCCACCCAGCGTGCCACCCGTGCCGGCAGGGGAATGCGCGTGAAAAACTGCAGCGCCAGCAGCACATGGCGCAGCAGATTGCCCTGCAGTTCGGCTGGCGCACCGGGCTCGCCGGATGACGATGGCTCTCCAGACGGCTGTCCCACAGGCGCCTCCCCCTCGTGCCTCAAGGCTGTGCCTCACCCCGGGCCAGTACGGTGGCCAGCGGCGCGATGTCGTTGAGCGTGCGGCAGGCCGATTCCAGCAGCGGCCACACCAGCGTGGCGGCCGATCCCTCACCCAGCCGCATGCCGAACTGCAGCAGCGGGTCGCCCCCCAGGGCAGCCAGCATCAGCCGGTGCCCCGGCTCGGCCGACACGTGCGAGAACACGCAGCGCTCCAGCACCGCCGGCTGCAGCCGCGCCGCCACCAGCACGGCCGAGCTGGTGATGAAGCCATCCACCACGATCACCCGGTTCTCCAGCGCCGCCTGCAGGACGGCACCCACCAGCGTGGCAATCTCGAAGCCCCCCAGGGCAGCCAGGGCAGCCAGCGGTTCCGTGGCCGCGGCGTTGCGCACCAGTGCCGCAGCCAGTGCCCGGGTCTTGCGTTGCCGCCCTTCGGCGTCCAGACCAGCCCCCGGGCCGACCACCTGGTCGATGGGCAGATCGGCCAGCCGTGCCAGCAGCAGAGACGCGGGCGAGGTGTTGCCGATGCCCATCTCGCCCAGCAGGATCGCATTGCCGGGCAGAGCCTGCACCAGCGCCCGGCCGTTGCGAATGGCCTGCAGGCACTGTGCCGGCGTCATGGCCGGCTGCCGGGTGGCATCTGCCGTGCCAGCCCCCAGCCGGCGCAGCAGCAGACCGGGCCGCTCGGGCAGCGGCTGCACCACGCCACAGTCCACCACCAGCACCTTCAGGCCATGCTGGCGGGCCAGCACGCTCACCGTGGCCTCGCCGTCCAGAATGGTCTGCATCATCAGCGTGGTCACGGTGGAGGGCCAGGCCGATACACCCTGCGCCACCAGACCATGGTCGCCCGCGCACAGCAGCACGGCGGCATCCTGCAGTTGCGGCGATTCGGTCTGCAGGATCTGGCCGATCTGTACCGACAGCGCTTCCAGCCGGCCCAGCGAACCCGGCGGACGCGCCTGGGCATCCAGCTTCGCCTGCAGGGCAGCCGCGCGGGCCGGATCGAAAACGGGCTCGATGACGGGAATGGTGGCCGCCACATCGGCAGGCGGGAAGAGGTCGGAATGCAGGGACGAAAACGAACGGATGTCGGACATGGCAGAACCGGAAGAAAAAGGAACAGGCGCCGTGCATGGAAATCACGGTGCCGCAAGACTCATGCAGAGGATCGGGATACGCAGGAAGCCGCCCTGTCGGGCACGAAACCGTGCCCCGGTGCACTGCCGGGGCCTTTCATTATCGGCCAGTTCAGCCGGATGGCGGACGCCGCCCGGGGCGTGGGAAGCGCATCCCCAGCAACCCGTCCAGCACCCCGGGGGCAAAGCTGTTGCCCACATGATCGGCCAGCCCGTCGAACACGGCCGCCAGCGGACGCGCCTGCTGGCCGAACAGCGCCTGCAGCACATCATCGTTCTCGAACATGCCGTGCAGGTACACGCCCAGCACATTGCCCCGGGCGTTGCACCAGCCCAGACCATCCGGCAGCACGCCGAGAACCCCCATCACGCCAGGGACGCCAGGGACACCAATAGCTGCTCCGGCCGCGGCCTCTGTGGCCTCTGCGGCTTCTGTGGCTTCTGCAACTTCTGCGATTTCTGCGGTTTCCGTGGTTCCTGTGGCTTCTATGACATCTGCCGCCTCTGTAGCCCCTACCATGATGTCCGCCCCCACCGGCTGCGTCTGCCCCTGGTGGATTTCGTATCCCGTCACCTGCACCCCCGACAGCACCGACCATGGCCCCGGCAGTGAGCCGAAGCGTTCCGTCCGGCGCCGCAGCACCTTCTCGCGGCCGAACACCGTCTGCAGCGGCAGCAGCCCCAGTCCCTGGCCAGCGCCATCCAGCCCCAGCGGATCACGCAGCGCCTGCCCCAGTATCTGCAGTCCGCCACAGATGCCCAGCACCCGGCCACCACGGGCCGCATGCGCCCGCACCCAGGCATCCAGCCCCTGCCGCTTCAGCCAGGCCAGATCGGTACTGGTGTGCTTCGAACCCGGCAGGATGATCCAGTCATCCACCGACAGTTCGGGCCGCATGCCGGCCTCCCGCACCGCCACCAGCTGCACGCCACGCAGGGCGGCCAGCGGCTCGAACTCATCCAGATTGCTGATGCGCGGCGGCACCAGCAGGGCAATCCACGCCGGCGCACACACCGGCCGGTCTGCCGGGCATGCGCCGGCCACCTCCACCTGACGTGGGCCGGGTACGCCGTCGTCCCCCCGGGGACCGGCGCTGGCCCTGGCGTTGCCTGCACCGTCACAGCCCTCGGGGGATCTTCCCTGCGCTGCCTGCCGGTCCATGTCACAGAGGGTTCTTCCCTGTGCCGGCTGGCAGCCCCGATCATCGGGAGGACTTCCCTGTGCCGTCTGCCGGTCGCGGTACTGGAACCAGCCATCCTCCTCCGGCAGGCCGTGGCCGGTCCACATCGGCACGGTGGCCACCACCGGCACACCGGTCATCTCCAGCATCCGTTCGGGGGCCGGCGCGAGCAGACCGGGATCCCCCCTGAAACGGTTCAGCACGAAGCCGCGCAGGCGCCTGCGGTCGTCTTCGGGCATCAGCGCCCAGGTGCCGTACAGATGGGCAAAGGCACCGCCGCGGTCGATGTCGGACACCAGCAGGCAGACGGCATCGGCGTGGCGCGCCACCCGCAGGTTCACCACATCGCTGGACTGCAGGTTGATCTCGGCCGGCGACCCGGCCCCCTCGATGACGATCACATCGTACTGGCGGCGCAGGTCGTCCAGCGTCTGTGCCAGCAGCGGCCAGACTTCGGCACAGCGGGCCCGCCAGGGCATGCCGGTCAGCCGGGCATCCACCTGCCCCAGCAGCACCACCTGGCTGCGCGTGTCGGCTTCGGGCTTGAGCAGCAGCGGGTTCATCTGCACCGTGGGCTCCACGCCCGCGGCCAGCGCCTGAAAATACTGCGCGCTGCCGATCTCGCCACCAGCCACCACGCGAGCATTGTTGCTCATGTTCTGCGCCTTGAAGGGCGCCACCCGCAGCCCCTGCCGCGCATACCAGCGGCACAATGCCGTCACCAGCCAGCTCTTGCCCGCCCCGCTACTGGTGCCCAGCACCATGATGCAGCGGGCCAGCCGGCCAGCGGTGTCCGCCGTGCTGCCGGCTGGCGGCACCCCGGCCTCTGCACCCGTGCCGGTCTGAACGCCTGCGCGGACAAGGTCGTCACGGCGCCGGGGACCGTGCTGATTTGCCTGTACACCAGTGCCTGCATCCGCATTGGGGCCATCCTGTGCGCCAACGCCGGCATCCGCACCAGCATCAGCCTGTACGCCCGTACCAGCCACCCGTGACCGTTCACCCACGCCGTTCAGTCCTCGATGCCGCGCTGTGCCGGCACCCCGGCCTCGAAGGCGTGTTTTATCTTGGTCATTTCGGTGACGGTGTCGGCCAGTTCGATGATTTCCGGCGGGCAGCGCCGCCCGGTCAGCACCACGTGCACATGCGGCGGACGATTCCGGAGCGTTTCCAGCACCGGTTCCAGCGGCATCCAGCCGTAGATGAGCGGATAGGTGATCTCATCCAGCACCACCAGAAAATGCTCGCCATCCATGATGGTCTTTCGGGCACGCTCCCAGCCTTCTCGTGCCAGGGCAGCGGATTTTTCCAGATCCTGGCTCTTCCAGCTGAAACCGTCACCCAGACCCTCGATGGGCACCCCCAGCTGTTCGAAAGTGCGGTGCTCGCCAAAACGTGCCGAGGCCACCTTCAGAAACTGGTAGATGTGCACCTTCTTGCCACGCCCGTGCGCCCGCAGCGCCAGCCCGAAGGCGGCCGTGCTCTTGCCCTTGCCGTCACCGGTGTTGACGATGATCAGGCCGCGCCGCTCGCCCTGCCGCTTTTCGTAAGGTTTCTCGCGAGGGGGCTGTTCGATTTCCATGGTCGTCGTTCTCCCGGAAGCTTGTTTCCCGAAATGGCTGTTCAGAGGTGTCATGGGCCTGTTCATCCCTGTCCGGCAAGGCTGTCCGCCCTTGTCAGGCAGGGCAACGCCGGCCGTGTGCGGCTTCGGGGTCAGCCGTGCGCAACTTCGGGGCCAGCGTGGGGACGAACGGGTCCAGAACACACTTCTGGAACAGGTCCACGACGCGCGCTATTGTTCCAGCAAATGCCCACCGCCGCATCCGTACTGCAGGCAGATTTGCTTCGGGAACATGTCCCACCTGCAGGGAAAGCGCGCCACAGGCTGGCCACCACCTGCTAGGACCGTGCACCACAGACCGGCCTGAACCTGAACCTGAACCTGAACCTGAGCCAGAGCCAGAGCCTGAGCCTGTCATGATGGGCCGATCCCCGCGCTGCTGCCGGCCGGGCACCGGCAGGGTGCCGTACGCAGGCTAGACCGCCCCCTGCCATGGAACGGTCAGCGCCGCTTCAGCAGTCGGACCACGCAGTCCCGCATCTGCCGCGCCCCCTCGGCCAGCCGGGGGCCGGGGCGTACCAGCACATCCAGTGCGTCTCCGTCGAACAGGCATACCCGCCCCTGCTGCAGCGCCTTCAGCCGCTGCCAGCCCGGACGCGCCCGCACTGCCGCCAGCCCCTGCTGTTGCGGATCGCTGATCATCAGCACATCGGGCTGCACCTGCAGCGCCCATTCGCGGCTGACCTGCAGATACGCGGGCATGGTGTGCGGTCCATGGCTCCTCCCTGACGCATCGGCATGCCCTTCCCCGTCCGGCGTACCGGCATCCGTCCCCCCTTCCGCATGCCCATTCTGGCGAGCATCCATGTCCGCACGTCCATCCGCATGTCCATCCCGGCGGGCATCCTTGCCCGGCTGCTCACCCGCTGTCATATCCTCGCCACCGGAGATCACATTGGCCAGCCCCAGTCCGGCCAGCGTCTCGCCCAGCAGTGACGAAGGCGTGGCTACCCACGGGGCCGGATCGACCTCCAGCCAGACCCGCCAGCCACGCGCGGCAGGCGGCATGGACGCCGCCACCGCATCCAGCTGTGTGCGGATGCCGGCCCACACCGCATCGGCACGCGCCTGCGGCAGGTCCAGCACACGGGCCAGGCGCTGCAGCAGCGGCGCCACATCCGCCTGCCGGCGCGGTGACAGAACCAGCACCGCCACACCCAGTTTCTGCAAACGGTCGGCCACCACACCGCCACTGGCCATCAGCACCACATCCGGCTGCAGCGCCGCCACGCTCTCCACATTGAAGCTGCCCAGACTGCCCAGCTTCGGCAGCGTCGCCACCTGCGCCGGCCAGTTGGAAAAGCGGTCCACCCCCACCAGCCGGTCGCAGGCCTGCAGCACACAGACCGACTCGGTCAGCGCCGGCGAAAGCGACACCACCCGCCGCACCCGCGCCGGCAGGGTCACGGTCATCCCCCGATCGTCCTTCAGCGCACGGTCACCCGCCTGCGCGCGATCATCCAGGCGCGCCTGGCCATCCATACGATCCTGACTATCCGCGCGCCTCCGGGCATCCGCAGGCATCCGGGCATCCGTGCGCATCCGGCCGTCTGCATGTATCCGGAGCCCCATATCCATCCGGGTATCCGAATGCCCCCGGCCTTCCGTTCGCACGCTGTCCTGCGCAGCAGGCACCTGACCGGCCGTCGGTACGGGACTGCCAGTCGTCGGCCCGCCCCCAGCCCCCGGAACCGCCGCAGAAACAGCCCCTGCCCCCAGCAATACCCCGGCCAGCACCCGCAAAAACAGCCGCCCGGCCCCACCTCTCAACCTGTTCATCATCACAAACACAACACTTTGCGTCACCGGTCGGCGCGACATTGCGCACATTCCCGGTTACAATCGACAATTCGTAACCTATTGTTCCATATCGGAACACAACATTTCCATTTCCGCAGAACCCGTCCCTGCAGAGACGGGCTCTGGCCGCGTGGCCCCGCATCCCTGCATCCCGTGCGGCAGCCGGCCCATCCTTACTGTTTCAGTCATGATCAGCCGACTCTTCAAGCATCGCCAGCCCGCCTACCGGCCCCAGGCCCAGGCCCGCCAGGACGCGCTGCGCAACGAGAAACTGGCCACCCCCAGTCACCTGGCGGAACGCCGCAGCCTGCTGCGCGCCGCGAGCGCCTGGCTGGTCGCCCCGTCGTGTGTGGCCGCGGTCACCGCCGTGGCGCTGGACTTCCTGTCGCCGGCCGTGACGGCCGCACAGAACCGCCACTTTCCCGACGCCACGCAACTGGGCCGCATCCGCTTCGGCCAGTTCCCCGACGCCACGCTGGGCCGCAAGGCCGTCCGGCTGGGTGCCGGTGCCCGCATCTACAACCAGGACAACCTGATCGTGCCGCCCGTGTCCGTGCACGGCAAGAGCTTCGTGGTGGGCTATCTGGCCGGCCCCACCGGTGAAATCACCACCGTCTGGATCCTGAGCGAAGAAGAATACCGCGCCCTGCGCCGGCGCAACCGCTGAACGGCACGGCCATTTGACCGGGATCAGCACCCCGCCTGCCCCGTACTGCGACCATGCGTGCTGTCTGGACACATCTAGAGCCAACGATATCGCATGACCCGCAAACTGTACCTGCGCACCTTCGGGTGCCAGATGAATTCGTATGACAGCGAACGGATGGCCGACCTCCTGGCCGAGGCCGAACACACCGAGCTGACCGACAACCCCGAAGAGGCCGACATCGTCCTGTTCAACACCTGCTCCATCCGCGAGAAGGCACAGGAAAAGGTCTTCTCCGACCTGGGCCGCTTCAGGGCCATGAAGGCTGCGCGCCCGGACCTGATCATCGGCGTGGGCGGCTGCGTGGCCAGCCAGGAGGGCGAGGCCATCGTGCAGCGCGCGCCCTACGTGGACGTGGTGTTCGGGCCGCAGACGCTGCACCGCCTGCCCGAACTCATCCGCGCCAAACGCCGCTCTGGCCAGTCGCAGGTCGACATCCGCTTCCCCGAAATCGAGAAATTCGACGCCCTGCCGCCGCAGCGCAAGGAAGGGGGCAGCGCCTTCGTTTCCATCATGGAAGGCTGCAGCAAATACTGCAGCTTCTGCGTGGTGCCCTACACCCGTGGCGAGGAGATCTCCCGCCCCTTCGAGGCCGTGCTCACCGACGTGATGACGCTGGCCGACCAGGGCGTGAAGGAAGTGACCCTGCTGGGCCAGAACGTCAACGCCTACCTGGGCCAGGTCGAAGGCTTCGACGCCCCGGCCGATTTCACCACGCTGCTCGACTACATCCACGACATCGACGGCATCGAGCGCATCCGCTACACCACCTCCCACCCGCGTGAATTCACCGAGCGGCTCATCGAGGCCCACGGCCGCCTGCCCAAGCTGGCACCACTGGTGCATCTGCCCGTGCAGTCCGGCTCCGACCGCATCCTCGCAGCCATGAAGCGTGGCTACACCTCGCTGGAATACCGCTCCATCATCCGCCGGCTGCGGGCCGCCAGCCCCGGCATCGGCCTGACCACCGACTTCATCGTCGGCTTTCCGGGCGAGACCGAGGCCGACTTCCAGAAGACCCTCAAGCTCGCACAGGATCTGGCCTTCGACGACGCCTACTCGTTCATCTACAGCCCGCGTCCCGGCACCCCCGCGGCCAGCCTGCACGACGACACCCCCGCCGAGGAAAAGGTCGAACGCCTGCAGCGCCTGCAGGCCGTGGTCCAGCAGAGTTCGATGGACATCGCCGGACGCATGGTTGGCAGCCGCCAGCGCGTGCTGGTCGAAGGGCGCTCCAAAAAGGACGCGCACGAACTCACCGGCCGCTGCCCGAACAACCGTACCGTCAATTTCCCCGGCGATCCGGACCTCATCGGCCAGATGATCGACGTGGACATCGTCTCGGCATACACCCACACCCTGCGTGGCGAGCCGGTGGCCGAACAGGTCGAGCGCACACTGGTACGGGTCGCAGCCGAGCGCCGGGCCCGGGGTGAGATCCACGCCCGGGAAATCTCCCGGCCCCGTGCCGCGTAACCCGCTTCGAAGCTCTCATGCGCCCTGTCCCGCTGGCCGTTGCCCTGGCATGTATCACGCTCTCCCTTCCCGCGGCGGCCAGCGGGACGTTCACCACCACGACCAGCGGAACGGCCACTACACGACAGGCCGTTTCCGCCAGCAAAAACGTCCGTGCAGGAACGAGCGTGCCGGCAGGATGGGACATGCCGGCCGCTGCCACGGCAATCGCCTCCCGCCCCCGGACGATCATCGGCGCAACCGCAACCGGCGTCTCTCCCCCAGCCGCAGGCAAGGGTAGCGCCCTGGCGTCTGACACGGACACCGGTGCAGCCCCGCAGGCCGGCAGCTTCTCAGCCCTGCCGGCCCTGCTCGACCGGGCACGTACCCTGCTGCCCCGCCAGCCCGAGGCGGCGTGGCGGCTGCTGGAGCCCCACACCTGGACCTACGCCGGCAGCCGCGACTTCGACTACCTGCTGGGGGTGGCTGCCCTGGACAGCCAGCGCCCCGGTGAAGCCGTCATGGCGCTGGAACGGGTGCTGGATACCCATCCCGACGACACCGCCGCGCGCACCGAACTGGCCCGTGCCTATCTGGCCCTGGGCGAACACGACAGCGCCCGGCAGGTGCTGCAGCAGCTCGTCCGGCAGCCGCAGCTGCCGCTGGAAGCCCGCGAGAGCGTGCAGCGCTATCTGGACATCATCGCCCGCCAGAACAGTGCCAGTCCGCGCCGCTGGCAGCTGGCGCTCAACCTCACCACGGGCCACGACAGCAACGTCAACGCCGGCAGCACCCGCAACCGCTGGATCATCGACGATGGTCAGGTGCTCACCCCGCTCGACGAGAACCGCCCGCACGGCAGCCCCTTTGCCGAACTGGGTCTGCAGTTCCAGCACACCCTGCCACTGTCCGGCACCCTCGGCTGGACGAACACCGTCAACGCCAGCCAGCGCCTCAACCCCCGCCAGCACCGGCAGGACACCGGCACCCTCGGCGTGGGCAGCGGCCTGGCACTCACACGGGGTGCCCACCGTTTCTCGGCCGCCCTCAATCTGCAGCAGATGTGGCTGCAGGACCGCCGCTTCCGCCGCGCCACCGGCCTGCTCGGCCAGTGGCAGTTCGATCCCGACCCCCGGAACCAGCTGGGCCTGTACGCCCAGGTCTTCCGGCTGGACTTCGACGACCAGCCCCTGCGCAACGCCCGCCGTACCCTGCTGGGTGCCACCTGGGCCCATGCCTTCCGGGCGCGTGGCAACCCGGTGCTGATCGCCAACCCCTATGCCGGTCGCGAACAGCCCCGTCACACCCTGCCCGTGCTCGACTTCCGGATAGCCGGCCTGCGGCTGGGCCTGCAGCGTGAGCTGGGCGCACGCTGGCGCGCCAATCTGGGCCTGCAGTGGGAAGAACGTCGCCACCGGGGGCCCGACCCCCTCTTTGGCCGCACCCGTCACGACCGCCAGCTGGACCTGCGCCTGGGCGCCGATCATGCGCTCAGCCCGCAGCTCACCCTCAGCCCCCAGCTGCTCCACACCCGCAACCACGCCACCCTGGCCCCCAACGACTTCCGGCGCACGCAGCTGCTGGTGGATGTGCAGTACCGCTGGTAGAACACGGCCCCACCCGGCAGGGCATACTGGCGACACACGACCGGAACCTGCCCGAAGGCCCTACCCTTGGGCGCGGCATGACCGTGTTGGCAGCGCCTTGAAACCATCGAGGATTCTGCACCCCTGCTGCCTTGCAAAGGGGAGTTCACGGCGCACGACTACCTGTTGCTCCTGCGCGACAAACACACCCGCCGGACAGACAGCAGGGCCACCATCCATCCAGCCGCCCGGCCGCATTCATCCCCCGCCCCCGACCGGCGCCCCCTGACGGTCGACAGCCGGCCCCCATCCCCCTGCCCGGCGACAGGCTGCCCCACCACAATGCGCGCCAGGGAGGATCTCGCTTCAACTGCGGCCTGGCCATGCGCGTATGTGCACCATCCCTCGTGCCTTGCACCGCAACGCCCGCGCAGATCCTCCTCCTCTCTCTTTCGCACCATGTGGTGGAGCCGTCGTGGCGCAACCCCGCAATCCGGACAGCCAGGGACCTGATCCCTCCTGCTGCAGCACGCGCTGCGGCTGCACCGTGTCCGCACGGTTTGCCTCCCTGCCGCCCGCGACCTCCGTCTGGACCCCGGCCAGAACCTCCGCCTGGTCTGGCACCAGAGCTTCCGTCTGGAGTCCCGCCTGGCACCCCCGCCGCCTGCTGCAGATCGGCCTGCCGATCCTCGCCCTGGCCATGCCGCCGGGTCATGCCCTTGCACTCGGCCAGCCGGGCAACCTGCCCCCGCCGGCCCCCGCCGCTGCGCCCCTCGCCGCCGGCCGTCTCATCATGGCCAGCGGCGACGTACGCATCGTCGACATCCAGAGCGTCCCACCGGCGTCCGGGCAGGCATCGGCACCAGCAGCCTCCGGCGTCGCCCATGCCGGCGCCGCATCCACCGGGGCATTGGGAACGCGCACGGCGCCCTGAGGGGTGCCCACCCGTGCCGAGGAGTCTTGCCCGGCATTCTGGTCGGAGGATGAACCGCCGTTTGCGCCTTTGCCCGGCTCTGGCACTGCGGTAAAGGAGCATGCGTTGCTTGCCTCATTCCCGACGGCGACGGCAAGATGCTGGACTTTACTTGTGATCTCGGTACCGTCTTTGAGTTTTGCGGTGTACTGAACGTCAAACATGTAATGCCCAGGCTCGGTAAACACCCAGTTGGCGTGCGCGTGGGTTGCGTAGTCAATCGATATACTATGTTGATTTTTGGTCGAATCCAGCAGAACCTCGGGGCCGGTCAGCGACTCGGTGAAGACACCGAACCGCGCGCCCTTCGGCATGCTGCGGGGCACAACGTGCAGGGTTACGCCGCCGTCGAGCCTGCTGTAGTCCACATCCTGGGTGCTGTACCCGGGCC
>ERZ773077.928-NODE-928-length-21068-cov-10.714177_pt1 | contig 21068 bp, 18 predicted proteins | sample MGYA00580612_ERZ773077 | MGnify/ENA primary metagenome ERZ773077 (study PRJEB29015, sample SAMEA2737971) | human oral metagenome | biome: human oral; feature: human-associated habitat; material: dental | place: China | collected 2021 ...
TAGAATCAGATTCACGAGATGTTATTGGTTTTTTTAACATAAATAATAATTAGTGAAGTAGGATTGCAAGAATTTTCTTTTTCCATCTAATCTTTCTACCGATGACACTACCGTTCGGACGTTGTCTCCATTTCATATCATCCAAAAATTGGCTTTCATTCAGGGTGGAAGTTCCATATTCTGCAAGAATTTTAGCCTTAAAATTGTTATCTTTCAAAGCTTCCTTCAATAGATTTTCCGTTTTTGTATTAATTTCTGATATATTCTGAGGGGTAATAGCTCAAATTCATCTATTCATGAGTTCTTGATATTGGTTTCGAAGATAGATATAATCCCTATATGCTGCGCGTGAAAGCATTACCTGTTCTCCGCTATTCAAAGTTATAATGCGTCTACGTCCAGTTACCCTATTTAAAGTCGATATCCCTTTATTAAGAATTGTGTTACCAACTGGTTTTAAGGCTTTATCATAAACTCCTTTTACTACAACCCATTTCGTTACTCACCATGCTCCTTTCAAGAGTGCTCCCCCGCCCATCCACTTTACTGCTTTAAGTGCCACAGCACCATAAAATCCATATTTCAGCATTGCCATTCAAAAACTTTCCTCCTCTTCTTTTGTACTGTCTGAGCTATCTGTATTTTTCGAGGTACTTGGTTTATTTTTTCTCTGGTTATATGCGGTCATTGTTTTAATTTTTTCTTCAATACTACTAGAAGAATACCATTCCAATTGGGAAAGTCGCATATCATCAAGGAGTTGTGCATACAACTTCAACCCCTCTTCGGTCAACTGGCCAGATTGTTTTGCGAGCTCAATTTCTTTATTCCGAAGTGTTTCAATATGTTTTTTTGCTAATTCTTTATTATTTTCAGTTTCAAGGGATTGCTTCGCATTATCAGAAATTTTTGCATTAGCATTTCCTTCGATATAACCTCGAATATCTCATACTTTTTCAGTCTGAAGAGCAAGGGTAGCTTGAATCATTGGCTCAACCTCCTCTTTTTGATACATAGATTCTATGAGAGTTCTTCGTTTTTCAGGAACAAGGCTAGGAATTCCCATTTTATCAGCAGAAGTAGTTGGTGGATCATTTTCTTCGTTTTCCGATGCTCCTTCGTTTGATTTTTTTGGCTTTCAGTCATTTGTGAAGTTATCAATAAGCCCAAGTGCCAATGGTGTTCCAGCAAAAATCCCCATTGCCTTTTTGAATCCAACAACAAATGGTAAAATAATCATTGCCGCAATAGTCAAAGTTCCTGCTTCTGGCGAAGAAAATAAAGTTTTAAATCCGCGACCCCAAAGCATTCCTGTATGCGTGAGCATTCCTCCAGCATATCCATGTTTATCAATATTTTCTTCCAGAGTTGGCAGCGGTTTATTGAGAGAATCATCTGGCGCAGTCATTGTATTAAAGAGCACTGTTGCACTATTCGGAGCACTCTGATTCTGAGGAAAATTCTGAGCAATCGCCTGCTGAGTTTCAGGATCACTCATTATCACAGATAATTTTTTCGAAAAACTTGGAACATAACTGGCAGCATGCAAATGTCCTTCCCAATCCAAATCTTTGAAAAAATTTCGGCTCGCCAAAATAGCCTTGGCAGACTCAGTATTACGCCCTTCCAAAAATTTTATAAAATTTTCTGGTTTCTGTGCATCTTCAGAAATTTCTTTTCCGTCAGAAGTCGCATTCATTCGCAAGTATGTGAGCAAATCCTGATTGTTATAGAGAAGACCGGCTTTAATCGAATTTGCAAAATGAGGATTGCGAGCAATTTGATTATTCAGCTGCGTTTGTAGTTCACGAGCTTTTGTTTGTTGACCAGCATGTTTTGGTTTTACAATCACAGTATTATCAGCATTGAAACCAAATTCATATCCAGCACGGAAAAATTGTTCTACAAAAATAGAACCGATAATTCCCTGAACAGCGGGCATTTGTTTGAGAAGCATTTCTTTTTCTTTTGTGTCCAACCAGTCAAATTTTCCTTTTTCCACTTTAATGTTTGAAAAATTAGAAAGTTCCGACAAAAATTCAATTCCGCGACGGAAAGAAAGTTCATCCATTTGTCCATTTTCACCAAGTGTTTGTTTTTTAAAAGCCTCGAATGCTTCCTTTTGGAATTCATTCAATTCTTCTTGTACTTTTTCAGTGATTGGTTCTCGTTTATATTCAGCAGGCTTTGTTCGAGATGCTTCTTGAGATTCAGAATTTTTTTCCTGAGAATTTTTTTCCTGAGAATTTTTTTCCTGAGAATCCTTTTCTTGTGATGTTCTCTCATTTTGAGATGAATGAGTTGGTGTAATCTCAACAACAGATTTTCTCAATGTTTCCCACTCAGTACGAAGTTCTTCCTGAATTTTTTGTTTATTAGCGTTGCTTGTTTCTTGTAATTTTACAAAACTTTCACGCAATGTTTGAAGCGCTTTTTCTGCCTGAGGTCGTTCTGGACTATCTATTTTGAGGTTTTTAATAAAATTTTCAGCCGATTTTACGAGTGTTTCATATTCTGTAATCACCGAATCACTCAAAGGTTTTTTCGTTATTTCTTCACCTTTTTCAAAAAAATCGCGCAAAGAATTGATTTGATAAGAACTTGTCATATATAAAAAATTAAATTCCTTGTTATTTTAGCATATTATTTACAAATTTGCAAAAATTTTATCTCTATTTTTCGAGTTTTTTCATTTTTGTCAAGAATTTTATTTTCAGAAAAATTTTCCACAAAAAAATCCTCCAAAAAAGGAAGATTTTAATAAAATTTTCGATAATTGAAACTTTTGAGATCTGTATCAATGCGACGAATAATCTCAAGAATTACTGCAACCGCAATAATCAGGCTCGCGCCTGGAATCACCAAGTCAATCATGCCACCATTCGGTGCTGGGAAAAATCCAAATTGATTATTAAGGTTCGTTACAATATATGGAAAAACCGCAATAATCGCCAAGAACACACCTCCAAAAAGATTGAGACGATTCGAAACTTTAGCCAAATACTCAGAAGTTTCCTTTCCTGGTCGAATTCCTGGAATATATCCACCGCGTTTCTGAATATTTTCTGCGACATCATCAGTATTAAATGTAATCGCTACATAAAAATATGAAAACCCAATAATCAAAAGGAAATATACTCCGATAAACCACCAACTTGGATTATTCATACTAAAATGACTTACCAAAAATTCACCAATTTCACGAGCTTGTCCTCCGGCGCGCTGTACCAAAACTTGTCCAATAATAGAAGGGAAAGTTACCAAAGATGCTGCGAAGATGATAGGTACCATACCTGCCTGGTTGATACGAATCGGAAAATATGAACGCTCATCTCGACCAGTACGAGTATATACGAGAGGAATGCGACGATGTCCTTCTGTAAATCGCACAATAATATAAATCACCAAAATTGTCAGTGCTACGAGCGAAATCAGTGGAATATAGAGCCCTTGGGAAATATAGTTTACAAAATATTGTGGTACATTCGCAAGGATACCGGCAAAGATTACGATCGAGGTACCATTACCAATACCACTCTCTGTAATCAAGTCACCAAGCCAAAGAAGAATCATTGTTCCAGCCGTAATAGTAATCATCGCTGGCAACACTGCTCCCATAAAGTTGGAAGTATCAATAATCTGAATATTGAAAAGTGTATTTAGAAGCAAAATCATACCATAACTCTGCGCAAATGCGAGTGGAACCGTCAAATATCGTCCGTAGTTATTGAGTTTTTTCTGTCCTTGTTCGCCTTCTTTTTTGAGAGATTCGAGCGATGGAATCACAACACCAAGCAATTGAATGACGATTGTTGCGTTGATATATGGCGCAAGCCCCATCAAAATAATAGAATATTGTTCCAAACCACCACCCATTAACGCACCAAAAAATGCAAGTTGCTGATTCGATTGGAATTGTTGAATATACAGATCAAGCAGTGCTGTATTCACTCCTGGCACTGGAATTGAAGCTAAAAGTTTGTAGACCAAAATCAAGAGAAGCGTCACAATTATACTTTTTCGAATATGCGCTGTTCCCCAGATTTTTTTCACATTTGCTAACATACAATAAATAAAGTTAAGAGTACGCTCTATTATAGGAAAAATCCAAAAAATGCAAAAGAAAAATCTACTTTTTTTATGATTTTCCCAAGAAAAATGAGAGCAGAATTTTTTAAAATTTTACCGAAAAAATCCCTCAAATTATTTTGAGAGATTTTCAGTTTTTTTCTGACGAGCGTAGAACTTGTCGATAGATGAAGTTTTCAAAAGAACTTTCTGTCCCGTGTAGAATGGATGAGAAGCTGAAGAAGTTTCCACAAACATTACAGGATATTCTTTTCCTTCATATTCGTAAGTATCTTTTGGTTGAAGAGTTGAGCGAGTTTTCAAAACAAAATTCGCACTTCGATCCACGAAAAGAATTTCGCGAGATTCAGGATGAATTCCTTTTTTCATACGATAATGGATAAAAGAGTAAAATGCAATCGCTCAATTTTCAAAGGTACGAAAGCCTCCTCCTATTTTTTATTTGGCGAAATAGGAAACCAAAATTTTGATTCAACTTGGTGCTCGAGGGGGGACTTGAACCCCCACACCGTTAGGCATACGCACCTCAAGCGTACGTGTCTACCATTCCACCACCCGAGCAAATATCTGTGGTGCACCCAGTAGGGTTCGAACCTACAACCGCCGGTTTCGAAGACCGATACTCTTCCAATTGAGCTATGGGTGCAAATTTTGAAAATTCAAAACCGAGCCGATTATATAAATTTTTTCATCAAAAGCAAATTTTTTTGATGCCTTTAAACAAAAAATAACCAAAAAGGTTACCAATATGGTGGGTGATGAGGGATTCGAACCCCCGACCCCCTGCTTGTAAGGCAGATGCTCTCGCCAACTGAGCTAATCACCCATAGATGTAAAAAGTGGTGGGCCGGGAGGGATTCGAACCCCCGAAGGCGAAGCCAAAGGATTTACAGTCCTCCCCATTTGACCGCTCTGGAACCGACCCAGGAAAATGAAAAGAAAAAAGTTTTAGACTTTTCGAATTTTAGATTTAAGATTTTTCAATCTAATATTCCAAACTTCTAAAACCCAAATAAGTGGAGCCACCTATCAGACTTGAACTGATGACCGCCGGTTTACAAAACCGATGCTCTACCAACTGAGCTAAGGTGGCAAATTATATAGACGAAAGAGATAATATGAAAAATACTTGAAAAGTCAAAATTTTTTTATAAAATTTTTTCAAAATTCTCTTTTTTTCTTTTATTTAAGCCTTTTTATGATTCATATAATTCACATTTCTGACGGACACAAACATTTTAGCGAAGCAATAAAAGAATATGAAAAGCGCCTTGGTAAGCAAATTTTGATTCATACAATCAAACCTATTAAACACACAGAAAGCACTTTTATCAAGAATAAAGAAACCGAAAAAATTCTTGAAAAACTTGCAAAGATTCCTGGTAAAATTTTTCTCTGTGATGAACGTGGCGAACATATGAATACGAAAAATTTTTCAAATTGTATACAAAAATTATACAATAAAAGTGAGAATATAATTTTTGTGATTGGTGGAAGTTATGGTTTTGATGTCGAAAAAATTCAAGAAAAATATCGCGTACAACTTCTCAAATTTTCGGATATGATTTTTCCTCATTCGCTTGCTTTTTTAATTTTAATGGAGCAGATGTATCGAAGCTTTGAAATTATGAAATGAAGTAATTATCATCACGAGTAAAAATAATATTTTCGAACAATTATTGAATAATATTTGTACTTTTTAACAAGTTTTTTACATTTTTGTGAAAAACTTTTATAATTGTCCGTTTTAAAAAACAAAAAACTTCGGATTGTTGGTACAACCGAAGTTCAAATAATAAGTGATTGTGGGACACTCGAATGCATCTATGGCATTATAATAGAGGTCAGCGACACAATTCACAAAAGTTTTGAGTTCTCACACTCGCATTGCCGAAGCAATGACCTAACTGGCTTTTCGAATCTTTTTTAAAAAGGAAGTTTCAATCCTTTGGTTGGAGTGAGAATCTAAACTTTTTCACTTCCAATTTTTGAAAGAAAAAAAGTATAGACTCTCATTCCGTTGTATTTGCTTTTGGTATAATTATTATTTGTTCTTTTGTATTGGTATAATTATTGGCAAAATAAATTTTTGTTTTTACAAACAGGATGATCTTGTGAGTCAAGGATCCTATGATTAGCAAGTCAGGTTTTGTTAAGGTGTCCTTCTGTTCTCCAGAAGACACAAGCAGTATATCAGTTTTTCGAAAATGCTGCAACCTTTTAGTCTTGCTTTTTGATGAAAAAATCGCAAAATATAGAGCTATATATGGTATTTTGGCTTAAATAAAGGAATATAACTTTTTACAAAAATCATTTGATAATTGTCCGTTTTTTGTATAAAATTTTTGTATCTGTATATTTTCTGTACTCATATTCTTCTCTTAAAATCGTTATTTTTTAAGTTTTTTGAACAATTATACAAGTAAAATTTTTACTATCGGAGTAAGGGAAAAATAAAAACACAATATATTGTGTTTTAGATATTATTGAGGCCAAAAACCATACACATACCCGCGGTTTCTGTTCTGAGAATTCTTCATCATAAATGAACAATTATTAAATTATTTTCGTTCATTTTTTGAATTTCTGAGTCTGACCACCCACCTTCTGGTCCGATAAAAATACCGAAATTTGTTTCATGCAAAAGTTCACTCAATAAAGATTTTTGTCATTCCGTGTGGAGAAATACTCTTTTTTCATTTGGATTCTGTTTTTTTAAAATTGATTCTAAATTTTCATCAGAAAAAATAATTTCTACCGGAAAAAGTCCACCACATTGTTCCAATGCTTCGCGAGAAATTGCTTTGATTCGTTCTTTTTTAGAATCAGAAAGAAATAATTTTTGCGAACGATCAGATCGGAAAAAAATAATTTTCCGCACACCAAGCTCCGTATTTTTCTGAACAATCCATTCAAGTTTTTCTATTTTATTCGGCAAAGACTGATAGAGTGTAATATTTTTGCGAGCCTCACGATCCATCGGTTCAATTTTTTTCTGTTGGACACATTCCACCGATTTTTTTGAAAAATTGGTCAATTCGTACAGATATTCAATTCCATCTCCACAAAAAAGTACAATTTGTTCACCTTTTTTCATTCGAAGAACCCTCGTAATTTGATGAAATATTTCATCGTCAAAAATTTCTGTTTCCCGTAATGAGCGATTAATAAAAAATCGTTGCATATTATTTTTGTAATTCTTTTAAAATGTCGCGTGGCAGAAAAATAATATCCAAAAGGATTTTCCAGAGCAAAATAACGAAAATCGCACCACCCTGCACCACGAATCCATAGAAAAACCCACCAATATCCACCAAAATATTTTCACCAATTTTCTTTTTTTCCAAAAATTTCGTAATCTCAGTCTTTCCAAAAGGCAAATCTTCGTCATCAAAAAATGCTTTTTCCGATTGTTTTGTGAGAATATTTTTTTCCGGCAAATGTTCAATAAATTCAATTTTATTTTTAAGTGTATCAAACATTTCTCGCGAAATAATCCCTTCACGAAGTGCTTTATCAATATCAGAACGAAGTGTATTGAGTGAACGATGTGTTTCTATGCGACTTTTGAGTTCAAAAATATCAAATTTTTTCTCTGCTCGCATGTGGGTTTTTTCCTTTTCAAATCGCTCGACCAAATTCTCGAGCACTTTACGTTCACGCTCCTTTTCCTCACGCAGACGATTTCTCGCTTCGTTGTATGCTCATGGATTTTCATTCATAGTACGATTATATCAAATTTTCAGAAAAAACCAAAGCAATTTTGACCACTTTTTCACTTGCGTTTTTGAGAATTAGTATTATTATAGAGGCCGTTAAAAAATTTTATGCTTACAATCAAGAATCTTTCGGTGTCTATTGAAGACACTTCTATTTTGTCGGCGCTTGATTTATTCTTTCCTCATGGCACTATTACGGCTATTTTGGGGCACAATGGCTCGGGAAAATCATCGCTCGCACTTTCTCTCATGTGACATCCGCGCTATGAGGTTTCTGGTGCAATTCTCTTGAATGGTGAAAATATCGTGGAACTTTCTCCGTCAGAACGCCATCACAAAGGAATGTTTCTCTCATTTCAAAATATTCCAGAAATCCCTGGAATTCAGGTCATTGAATATTTGCGAACTATCTATAATTCTCATTTTTCCCGTGAAAATCCTGACAAAAAACCACCAAGTTTGTTTGTTTTTAAGCGAATGGTGGAAAAGCTTTTGCCAGAATTACACATTGAAAAAGAATTGCTTGAACGCGAACTTTTCGTAGGATTTTCTGGTGGTGAAAAGCGAAAAATCGAACTTTTGCAGGTTTCTCTCTTGAATCCAAGTCTGATTATTTTGGATGAAATCGATTCTGGGCTTGACATCGACGCTATCAGCGTTTTGCAAGAGCAAATTAATAAATGGAAAGCTGAGAAAAAAACGATTATTATTATTTCTCACAACCTACATTTACTCGAAAATCTCAAGATTGATACAATTACTATTTTAAAAGACGGGGAAATTCTCGAATCAGGAGACAAAAAATTGCTTGAAAAAATCAAACAAGACGGATTCACACAATAATTTTATGAATACAACAACATTTTGAGACATCTCACGAGAATCGCTGGATGCAAGCGATTCGGTCAATTATCAATCGATAGCTGTACAATGAATCCACGAAGAAGTCGTGCGACAAATCTCAGCTTCTTTCAACGAGCCTCAGTGGATGCTTGATTTTCGTCTCAAATCCCTCGAAACATTTCAAAAAATGGAATTGCCAAAATGGGGGCCAGATTTGAGTGGACTCAATCTCGATGAAATCTATTATTTTGCAAAACCAGAAGGTGCGGGAAATAAAAAAGAATGGAAAGATGTACCGGAAAATATCAAGGCAACATTTGATAGATTGGGGATCCCTGAGGCTGAACGCGCCATGTTGGCAGGTGTGGGTGCACAATACGATAGTGAAGTAGTCTATCATAGTCTTCACGAAGAACTACAGGCACAAGGTGTAATTTTCGAAGATATGTCGGTCGCTATCCACAAACATGAAGATCTCGTGAAAAAATACTTCATGAAAGTAGTACCAATGCATGACCATAAATTCGCAGCTCTTCATGGTGCTGTGTGGTCTGGTGGAACTTTTCTCTATATTCCAAAGGGTGTACATATTGATGCACCTTTACAGGCATATTTTCGTATGAATGTGCGGGCTGGTGGACAATTTGAGCATACCATCATTATTCTGGAAGAGGATTCTTCAGCACACTACATCGAAGGTTGTTCTGCGCCAAAATATGATACTCCAAGCCTTCATGCTGGTTGTGTAGAGATTTATGTCGGCAAAGATGCCAAAATGCGTTATTCTAGTGTAGAAAACTGGTCGCTCGATACTTATAATCTCAATACAAAGCGTGCACTCGTAGAAGAAAATGGTACGATTGAATGGGTGGGTGGAAATCTTGGCTCAGGCGTGACAATGCTCTACCCTTGTTCTATTCTCAAAGGTGATCATTCTCAAGCTATGAACTTTTGAATTGCATTCGCCAATACAAATCAAAACGCTGATACGGGTGCAAAAGTTATTCATATTGGAAAAAATACTCGCTCTGAAATTATTTCTAAAAGTCTCACTAAGTGAGGTGGTATTTCGACCTATCGAGGCCTCTTGGATATCAAAAAATCTGCTGAAAATGCTGTTTCCAAGATCGATTGTGACGGCCTTATTCTTGATAGCATTTCTCGATCTGATACTATTCCTGATATTCGTGTCAATAACGCAAGCTCAATGGTAGCGCACGAAGCCAGTGTCGGAAAAATTAATGAAGAAACACTTTTTTATCTGATGTCGCATGGAATCGAAGAAGATGACGCACGTACGATGATTGTACGAGGATTTATTTCTCCTCTTATGAAAGAGCTTCCACTTGAATACGCTGCCGAAATGAATGTACTCATTGCTATGGAAATGGAAGGAATGTAATATTTCACATAAAAAAATCTCCAAATTGGAGATTTTTTTATTTTTATCTGCAAACTCAAATCACCACGAAAAAATCCCCAATTAAAGGGAATTTTTTCTATAATTTTTCGAGAGAAAAATTATTTTGCAATTACAGAACGAGTTTCTGTGTGAGTAGTATTGACAGTACCTGTTTCGGTAATTGATTTTTTATTAGTACTATATTGGTAAGAAATTTCCTTCACAGTTACCACAACAGTATCATCTGGAGTTACACCAGTAAGAGTAACAAAGAATTTCTGTTCAGCACCTTCTGTAAGTTCATTACCGATTGCAGAAGTATTGAATACGAATTCCTTACCGTTTACTTTTCCGTCGTTATTTGCTGGAGTAACTTCATTACCATTGATTCCATCCTTCAAACCTACGATAGCACCGTTGAAGTCTGCATCTTTACCACGAGCTGTGATAGAGAGTTTCAAACCAGTTGTTTTGATGTTCTTGTCAGTGTCTGCATTTTCTACAGTCACTTCAGCAATGTTTGTACCTTCAATACGTTTTACAGCAGTAATGCGTGGAGAAAGAATACCAACAGTGTAAGTCTTAGAAGAAAGTTTTACGTTTGAAAGACTTGTTACACGGTTTGCAGCTACACTAGAATCTACGTTCTGTGCAAATACATCAGTGTGGTCTTTATCAAGTTCGTATTGAAGAGTTTTTCCGTATGCCGCAGCCTGGAAGTCTTTAGTACGAAGTTTGAGAGTAAAGTCTTTACGAGTAGACTTAGAAATGTAAATTTCGTTGTCTGGAGTGAATGTAATATCGTTTCCACTTACAACAGCTCTACCTGAAATTTCAGATCCATCCATGTATACAGATACATTATCTTCATTTGAAGTATCTACGATATCAGAAAGTTGACCAAGAGTAGTGTCAACTGCCTTGAATGCAAGTTTCTTAACCTTGATATCCTGATCACGAGACTGGATACCTACTGAACCCATATCTACAACAGTGTTAGCTGCAATAGTATTAATTGGATTAGATGTAGAAGTAGAGTAAGTGTTTACTGAACCGTTAGAGATAGAGATATCGTTACCAGTTCGAGAAGTTGTTTGAAGAGTTGCGTTGTTACGAGACATATCTTGTACATCGTCAAGATCAACCTTGAAGCGAAGAGTACCAAGTTTTGCATCAGTAATAACGTTTCCTTCAATTGTAATGTTTGCAGGAGTATTTTCATCTACTACAAATGAAGTACCAAATTCGTATACTTTATTTGCTTGCATCTCTGTAACACCATTCTTAGTTTCACCATTAATCTGTCCAACTTCAAGGCCGTTTACACGAACACGAAGAGCGTTTGCACCAGCAAAGTTATTAGCAAATTGAACAGGAGTAACACCATTAGCTGGGTTAAGTAGATCAACTTTAACCTTAAGTTTTTTAACGATTACAGGAACTGAAGAAGTCAATTTTGCATCGAAGAATTTAACATCGTCTGTACCAGGAGCTACTGTAAGTTTTGCAGTATTGTTAGATACAAATGAGTTAGTTACGTTAGCAAACTTGATTGTCTGAACAGTTGTAGTAGGTTCTACACGAGTAATCTGGTTTGTAGAAGTTTCTTTTGCAGAAACATCAGAAGAATCTTCGATCTTAAGAGATACACCGTTGTTTACTCCATCAAGAAGAACATCAGCACGAAGATCAAATGTAGCAGTTGAACCAACCTTTACTGGAGTGTTAAGTTCAGTAACGAAGATTTTGTCAGCTGTTACAGTGGCCTTACCAACAGCTTTACCGTTCTGAAGAACTGTAACATTGTTGAATGATTTTGTAAGGTCGTTTGTAGGGCGAGTTACACCAATATTAGTATCAGATGTGTTATCACGAGTTACTGCGAAACCATCAAGAGTAATGTCACGATCAGTAGGCTGGATGCGAACTGAGATAAGACGCTGATCCTTAGAACCTGGTTTTACTTCAGATGCTTTGTTAGAAAGTGAAGCCCGAACTACACCTGTCTTGTAAGCAGTTGTATTGATAAGACCAAGAGTTACAGGAGTGATAGTCTGTGTATTAACAGAAGTGATAGAGAACTGGTGCTGTGAATTTACTTCAGCATCGTTGTTCAAGCTTACAAGGATATCAATGTTCTTTGATTCTCCGTTCTTGATAGTAAGAGCAGGAGTGAAGTAGATATTTCCTTGCTGAGAAGAAGAGTTGTAGTATCCGTTTGAAGATACGATTTTTCCATCAATTGCAGCACGGATTCCGTTTGAAGATTCTACATCAGTAGAAGCACCAAGACCAGAACGAGTGATTACAAGAGACTGAAGAGCAACATCTCCACCTGTAGCAGTAACTTTGATAGTACCAACCTTAACAGAAGAAGCGTTACGAGGAACATACTGAGCAGTAGCAGAACCTACAGAAGTAACAGAGATGTTACCAGTAGTTGCACCTGGCTTAGTTGGATCAGTTGTGTTGTTATTATTAACATCAAGACCAGCAGCACGAGCAGCAATCTTGAATACTTCACCACGAGAACCAGTAGCGTTAGGGCGGAAGTATGTAGCTTTATTTACAATGTTCTTTTCAGCAGCTGCGTTGATAAATCCTTCAAGATCACCAAGAGATGAGTTAACATCAGAGTAACCTGCAGATGTAGAAGAAGGAGCTACAGCGAGAGCACCAAGAATCATTTTTGTCATTTCTGCACGAGTAACGTTTGCAGTAGGACGGAATGTGTTAGATGCAGTAGAGATAACTTTTGCAGCAGCAAGAGTTTCGATAGCATCACAAAGATCACCAAGAGATGCAGTTACATCAGTATATACATTACCTGTACATTTTACTGCAGTGTAACCACCAAGATTTGCAGCAACTTTTGCAAGTTCTGCACGAGTAATCTGATCGTTAAGACGGTAACCAGACTCAGTATTCTGAGAGTTGATTACTTTCTTAGCAGCGAGAGCTTCAGCGTAAGGAAGGAACTCAGAAGCAGCAGAAACGAGTGAAGCACCCATTGCTGATGCAACGATAGCCGCAGCACTTACTGTAGAAGCAAGCTTCGTAGAGAAGTTAGCCATAACAATAGTATGGTTAGAAAATAAAATGCAAAAATCAAATGATTTTGCAGGAAAATTTTGATAACTTTGGTCAGAAGTTATCATGTATAATAATACTGAAGTATCATCATACAATTTTTTGTGATCTCTCTGGTCAGGAGAGACTACCAAGTCGCCATAAAGACGAAAAGGTTAAAGCTTTAACCTCAAGTTATGTTCATAACAAGAGGATAATTTCGAGAAAAAATCTAAAAATTATTCTCTCGTCATCGGACATGACGGGTCAAGCTTTTGAAACTCTTTTAAAAAAGTTTCTGAAAACGCAAGAATAATATCAAAATTCGTTCAAAAGTCAAATATTTTCACTCCATCTTCACACTTTTTTCACTTAAAAATAATCTATACAATAAAATTAGAAAAAAATCAAGATATATAATTTTATCAATGACAAGCCAAAAAAATAAAAATCTTCAAAAAATACTTTCTATTTTTCAATTTTTGTTTACAATATGTGCACACTGATGAAATTTTAAAGAAAAATTTTTATCCCATTGATGAGAAGAATTTTGAAATATTTTGAAAAAAATTTGTATTTGATGTATTTTATTTAGAAAAATTGTTTCATTGGATGTATATTTTTAATTTTTATTTATGCCTGACATTTCCCTTTTTTATGGAGCGCTCTGGATTATCCTGGGTGTGGCTTTGGGTGCGTTGGCGATGTTTTATTTTATTCACCAAAAACAAAAAAAACACGCGCACGATATCGTAGCAAATGCTGAAGATGAAGCCAAAAAAATTATTGAACGCGCAGAAAAATCTGCGAATATTATCAAAAAAGAAATTGATGATGCGCGTGCTGATCTCAAAGATCGTAAAAAAACTTTTTCTGAAAATGAGCGAAAACTCGAAGAAAAAGAACAAAAAGTGGATCGAAAATATGAAGATTTAGAATACAAACAAAATAAACTTCTAGAACGCGAGCGTGAAAACGAAAAAATCAAAAATTCTCTGGAAGAAGAAAAAAAATCACTTCAAACAAAGATTGAAGATATTGCACAACTTACTGAACAAGAAGCGCGCGAAGAACTTCTCAAAATCACGGAAGAAAAATATGAAAAAGATATTCTCGCGCGGATTGAAAAAAAGAAAAAAGATTTTACGACTCGATCAGGCGAGATGGCACGTGAAATTCTTATAAGTGCTATTCAGCAATATGCCGGCGAAGTAACCAATGAAGCAACTCAAACAATTTTTCCTCTAGAAAGTGATGATCTCAAAGGAAAACTTATCGGAAAAGAAGGACGAAATATCATCGCATTTGAGCGAGCAACGGGTGTTTCCCTTATCATTGATGATTCTCCGGACACAGTTTTTTTATCAAGTTTTGACCTTTTTCGACGATATATTGCCAAAAAATCCCTGGAAGATCTCATCGCCGACAAGCGCATTCAGCCAGCTCGCATTGAAGAAATCGTGGAAAAAAATCAACAAGATGCGGAAAAACTCATTCGTGATCTCGGGCAAAAAACGATTGATGAAATGGGAATTATTGGAATTCCTGAGGATCTGTATCCGCTTATTGGAAAATTTCGATTCCGAGCGAGTTATGGACAAAATTTATTGTTACATTCAAAAGAAGTGGCATACATTGCTCGTTCGATTGCAAAATTGATTGGTGCAGATGCTGATCTTGCCTTCAAATGAGGACTTTTGCACGATATTGGAAAAGCGATGGATCACGATATTGAAGGAACACATCCTGAAATTGGTGGACGAATTGCTCGCAAATATGGTCTTGACGAAAAATTGACCAATATTATTGAAGGACATCACGATGATGTTCCACAAATTTGTATAGAAACGAAAATTGTGCAGATTGCAGACGCGATTTCGGCTATCAGACCAGGTGCTCGTCGTATGAATATTGAGGATTATATCAAACGAATTCAAGAAATGGAAGCAATTGCTATGAGTCTTCCTGGTATTAGTAAAGCCTTTGCACTTTCTGCTGGGCGCGAAGTACGAGTATTCGTTGATGCAGAGACAGTTTCTGATCTTGATGCTGAAAATCGTGCACGTGAAATTGCTCAACAGATCGAGGAAAATTGCAGCTATCCTGGTGAAGTAAAAATCAACCTAATTCGTGAAAAACGAGTTATTGAATACGCAAAATAATTTTTTATTATGTATCCCAAACTTGTCATTTGAGACGTTCACATCTATGTTTTTGGAATTTTTCTTGTGATTTCTTGGATAATTTTCTTTTATTGTCTGCATATTTTTTCACAAAAAAAGGGAATTACAAAGCCAGTTTTTTCCGATATTATGAGTTTTACAATTGCAATATTCTTTTTTGCAAGACTCTTTTATATGTTTTCTGCATGGCGAGACACAAAGTTTGGGTTTCAAAGTTTTCTCTCAGGAAACGCTTCATTGATGGAATTTTTACAAAATTTTTTCATCACGGACAATTATAACCTTTCACTCGCTGGTGGAATTATCGGTTTTGCAATAGTATTTTTCTGGAAAACTCGAGATCAGAAAAATATGCGTGAACGATATCTTGACGCGATTGTGCCTTCATTTTTAATAGCATCTATTGTTGGATATTTTGGTGCATTTTTGGGCGGACAAATCTATGGTGTATCATCGTCCCTCTTTTTTGCAGTTGATTATAATACAAAATATAGCTCTATTCCAGGAAAATTATTTCCACTCGCAATACTTTATATTCTGATCACAATAGGATTATTGGTAGTATGGAGAAAATTTGAAAATGAAAATATTCCTGATGGTTATGTCGGAAATATTTTGTTAGGTGGAATTGGTGTGATGCTCTTTTTCGGAGAATTTTTATCTGGAAAACCAGATATGTTTGAAATTTTTATTCGTTTGAATCAATTGGTAGGAATTTGTTTTATTATTGTGGCTATTGTATGAATTTTAAAGCATTTTCGTTCCTAGAACATCCTCGGATGTTCTTTTTCTTTGGAGTTTTTACATTTTTCTTAGGAATTATCACAGGAAGTTACGATTCTTGGTGAGTAATTTTTTTGAGTATTTTCATAATTTTTGGTTTTTTATACGCTAGTTTTGAGAGACTTTTTATCAAATTTCTCTTTTTTCTGGGAATTTTTCTTATTGGGTGGAATTTTTCTCAAACTGCAGAAAATCACCGATATGCAACACTCGAAACCCTCAATGCTATTACCAGTGATTTTTCCGAAAAAGTAACCATTACTGGTAAAATTACTCGAAAAATGTTTCAATGAGATCAGCGCGAGACATATCGCCTCAATATCGACACGATCGACACAACTTCGACACGCTATATTATTGATCCAGAAGACAAAATCGGGATATTTGTCGACATTCCAAAGAACCTTACACTGAATATTGGCGATATAATTAGTTTTTCTGGAAAACTGAAGCCACTCATAGAATTTGAAAATGATGAAATCGCCGGGTTTTCACGATATGCATGGTTTCACGAATCGTACGCCAAATTTTGACTCTATACTTTTGAGAGAAAATTTCAAGCAGAACAAACATTTTTTGATGCTATTCAACAAAAAGTAAAAAACATTATTTTCAATGGCTTTCCAGAAAAAACGGCAGCATTACTCTTGGGAATTACGATTGGAAATACTGATATGATGACGAGCGAAATGAAATGAGAATTTAAAAACGCGAGCCTGACGCATATTCTCGTAGTGAGTGGGTCAAATATCACTTTTATTATCATGATTCTCGGGTTTTTTCTCAAATATATACCTATGAGAAGAATCATGAAATATATTCTGATTTTTGGATTTTTGGGGGTTTATGGAAGTCTCGTTGGATGGGATATTCCTGTAATTCGGGCGACAGTGATGGGAATTATTATATATTTTGGAATCACGAATGGATGGAAAATAAATAGTATCGCACTACTTTTTGGAATTGCGGTTATTTTGAGTTTTTTCTCGCCACTCAGTCTTCTCTATGATGCGAGTTTTGGACTTTCTTTTGGAGCGACAATTGGAATTATTCTTCTCAATCAACCAATTCATGATTTTTTACAAAAATTTTTTAAATTTTCATGGATTTCAACACTCATGAGTGTAACATTGGCTGCAACGATGGGAAGCCTCGGTTCGATGATATATTTTTTCGGAAGTATCAGTATTTTAGGGATTTTTGCAAATATTCTGATTACAGGATTTATGAGTATTTTGCTCTTTTTGGCAACTATTTATATTGTAATGAGCTTTGTATTACCTGATATCATTCTTTATTTTATCGGATTGCCAGTATATTTTTTGGGAGAAATTATTTTTGTAGTTTCTGGGTTTTTTGGAAAATTTTCACTTGTAGAAATTCCCGAACAAACAAAAATCCCACTCAGCATCACTTTGTACTTCATGGGATTTTTGTATTTATTACACACGCAAGAGCAAAAGATTCTTATGCACCAAACAAATCATCAGAATTAAATTCAATGTCCGTGATCAATTCGTGGATATTTTTTTCTTGAATAGCAAAATATTTTTCGAGTTTGTCGGAAATATTTTTTTTGATAAATTTTGCAAACTCGCGCGCCTTATGTTCGGGCAAAATCACATTTCGCATTCCAAAGAAAAAGATTAAAAAATTTGATAAAATGCGTTCAATAAGCGCTGAATGTTCACCTCGCATCATTTCAAAAGTTTTTTTATTCATAAGAACTGACGCGGATTTGTCGGTCAAAAATAACTCTGTCATCAAAATCCATTCCGAAATCCAAGTACGAATTTCTGGAAAAATATTCTGCTCATGAAACTCAATTTTCTCTTCATAACGCGGAAGAGAAAGTAAAAGTTTCATTTTTTCTTTTTTATCAAGAGAATCCGCGACATAAAAAGTCGCATCAGGATAAAAAAGCGCTATAAAAGCAATAATAACGCGTGATGAAACCCCAGCACTCAAAAGTGCAGAAACCTCGCCAATAAGGGATTCAAAATAGGAATCTTGAATAAATCTCGATAAAATGAGAAATAATTTTTGGTTATCATTCTGTGCGGATTTTTCATCTTTTTGAATTTTTTTGAGCTGAATTTGAGCTTTTCGTGCTTTTTCTTGATATTGTTCATGAGATTCTTCGCGACCAGTAGCGAGTTGCGGCGAGTCATCAAGTCATTCATAATTATCTAAACCCATATTTTAAAAAACTGAAGGAATAGGGAATTGTTGACAAAGTTCTTGCACTTGTTCACGAAGTTCTGATTGCAAAAGAGAATTTTCAGGTTGTCGAAGTGCTTGTACCATAATTTTTGCGAGTTTTTCACATTCCTTTTCGGTAAATTTTCGTGTTGTAATAGCCGCAGTCCCAATACGAATTCCTGATGGATCAAGTGGCTTACGAGTATCATATGGAATCATATTTTTATTTGTTGAAATTCCAATATTTTCCAAAATTTCTTCTGCTTGTTTTCCAGAAAGTCCTGTTGATGAAAAAATATCAAGCAAGACAATATGATTGTCAGTACCACCAGAAATAACAGAAAATCATTCTTCGACAAATACCTTCGCCATCTGTCGAGCATTGTCGATAATTTGTCGAACATATGTCGAAAATTCTGGTTTCAAAGCCTCTCAGAAGGCAACAGCCTTCGCCAAAATAATATGTTCATGTGGGCCTCACTGAATTCCAGGAAATACAGCACGATCAATATCTTTAGCGTACTTTTCACGACACATAATCATCGCGCCACGAGGACCACGAAGTGTTTTATGTGTCGTAGTAGTCACAATATCACAATATGGAACCGGATTTTGTAAAGCACCTCCGGCCACGAGTCCGGCAATATGAGCAATATCCGCCATCAAAATCGCACCTACATCATCCGCAATTTCTCGAAATTTTTCCCAATCAATGCTTCGAGAATATGCAGAAAAGCCTGCGATGATCATCTTTGGTTTATGTTCCTTCGCCAACTTCGCCACATTCGACATGTCAATCAATCATGTCGATCTATCAACACCATATGAAACAATATTGAATTTTTTTCCAGAATAATTGAGTGGATGTCCATGAGATAAATGTCCTCCATGATCAAGATTCATTCCAAGAATTTTATCACCATGATTGAGTACCGCAAAAAATACAGCAAGATTAGCAGGAGAACCGGAAAGTGGCTGCACATTGATATGTTCAGCACCAAAAAGTTTTTTTGCACGATCAATTGCTATATTTTCGACAATATCGACATATTTTTGCCCAGCATAATATCGTTTTCCTGGATATCATTCGCTATATTTATTTGTAAAAATTGAGCCATTTGCTTCCAAAACAGCCTTGGAAACATAATTTTCAGACGCAATCAATTCAAGCTCATTTTGTTGGCGTTTTTCTTCTCCTAGAAGCGCCTCGTACAATTCTGGATCTTGATTTTGAATATAAGACATAATTACTATAAGTTAGAAAAATCTTTTGCGGAATCAATTATTTCCTGATATTTTGTGCCATCAATCATTTTTTGAAGAACTTTTTGCGCAACATCTTTTTGGCGATCAAAAATATTTTTTCGATCTTCGTCAGTAAAATTAACAATAACATCTGGATCAATCCCTTCACTATCAATATTTTTATCATTTGGAGTATACCATCGGGCAATGGTAATTTTTATCATAGAACCATCTCCGAGTGGAAACATTTCTTGTACAGAGCCCTTTCCATATGTTTTTGTCCCGATAATAATTCCTCGTTTATAATCCTGCATCGCGCCAGCGACAATTTCCGATGCTGATGCGGAATATTCATTTACCAATACGACTACTGGAATCTCTGTATCAGGAGAAGAAAGTAAATTTGTAAAAAGTGATTCGTTATTGATGGGATTATTTTCCTTAATAGTTACAATTTTGGAATTTCTCGGTAAAAATTCTGAAAGCATTGTTTGTGCGGAAGTCAAGTATCCACCACCATTAAATCGAAAATCCAAAAGAAGACCTTTAGCACCAGATTTTTTCATTTCATTAATTGCAGAATGGAATTCTGACGGAGTTTTTTCTCCAAAAGAATTAATCTGAATATATCCAATCGGAGAATTTTCTATCATTTTTGCCTCAACAGAGGGAAGATTCACAGAATCTCGAGTGACAGAAACTGTTTTTTCTTCACTATCACGCAAATATTTAATTGTCACGCTGGTTCATTTTTTCCCACGAATAAATTTGACTGCTTCGGTCGTTGTCAGACCAGCAAGAGAATTATTATCCGCTGAAATTACAATATCTCATATCAAAAGTCCAAATTTTTCAGCTGGTGAATTTGGAAGGATTCGTTCAATTTTAGCACCCAATTCATGAGTTCCTACAACCGCTCCAATTCCTTCAAAATCGCCAGAAAGTTCAGATTGAAATTCTTCATTTTCTTCAGCAGTAAAATATTCTGAATGTTTATCCCCAAGTCCTGCAATCATTGCGGCGGCCATTTTGTTTTCTATTTCTTCTTGAGATTTTTGTGCAAATCCATAGAATTTCTGATCAATGATAGAATAAATCTTTTTGAGCTTATTTGAGGAAAAAACTCATAATTTTCACGAGTTTTTAACATTGTCAGAAGTTTGTGAAAAATTATTTTTTTGAAGAATATTTTCTGATTGTGAAGCGGAATTTGCGATAAAAAATCATTGTTTAAAACCGAGAAAAATCCAGAAACCTCCAAAAATAATTCCAAGCAAAAAGAAAAGAAAAAATTTGAATGTAAATTTTACATTCTTTTGTGAAAAATCCATAAATTGTATTTTGATAAAATTTTGACACGTGTATTGTACTTTTTTTCGAGAAAAAAACAAATTATATTTTCAAGTTTTTTACGAAAAAATTTTTGTGAAAAATTTAACAATTTTATTTTTAATAAAAGAAGAAAAGCGGAAAATTTTTATACATTTGTGAAAAACTTTTTTATTTTTTTCTCACAAAATCGTCCATTTTTTT
>ERZ773077.932-NODE-932-length-21023-cov-27.045736_pt1 | contig 21023 bp, 16 predicted proteins | sample MGYA00580612_ERZ773077 | MGnify/ENA primary metagenome ERZ773077 (study PRJEB29015, sample SAMEA2737971) | human oral metagenome | biome: human oral; feature: human-associated habitat; material: dental | place: China | collected 2021 ...
ATTTGCCGGCTAGTATCCAGCGGGATAATGCCTCCGTGGGTGCGCTGCACAAGCCGACGCTCGCTCAAAATCGAAAAATCTCGCCGAATAGTATCTTTAGAGACCTGAAAATGCTCAATCATATCCTTAGCTGACAGCTGTTTTTTCTCAGCTAAGAGCTCTAAGATTTCAGCTAAGCGTTGTTCTTGGTACATGGTTTTCCCTCCTTGCTTTTCTAAATAGAGTATAACACGACGGATAAGTTTTTACAAGTCTTTTTAATGTTTTACAAGTTTTTTGAAATACACAGGAGAAAATCAAAAAAACCGAGTAACTCTCGGTTTTTATTATTTATAATAATCGAAATATGTTTTTCAATTAAGGTGTTTGGATATTGACAGATCCATCGCTGCCGACCTTAACATCAACACCGCCACCTTGAACATGAACGCCATCTTCATTTACGCTAACACCAGCGTTGTCAGTTTGTACATTAGCACTACCGTCTCCGTTAGTTTCAACAGAAGCATCTCCGCTTTCGTCTCCGCCATTTACATTAACGCTAGCATCTCCGCCGTTTACGTTGACTTTGGCACTACCGCTTTCTTCAGATGTGCTGCTAGAGCTTGTCTTAGCTTTAGATGAAGAAGATACGCTTGAGCTGGAACTTGAGCTTTCTTCAGTCTTCTTATCTGCAGAATTTCCGCAAGCTGCCAAAAAGAAAAGTGCAATTAGTGGTAATAAAAATAAAGAAATTTTAGATAATTTTTTCATCTTACCCCTCCTTCTAGTATAATATTAAACAAATATTTCATTTGAAGCAATGAAAAACCGGATTGATACACAAATAACATACTGCGTTAATAAAAATGTTACAGAATATATGTAAGATAAATAGAAAACATACAGATTTTAAAAGGCATTTCGCACTTTCTGGGCTATTTGCGTTGTAATTATTTCGTAACAAATGATAAGTCTATGAGAAGGAGAAAAATAACATTTTTGCAACATTTCTTTTCCTCTGTAAATGGAGAAATCATGCTATAATCAACCTATGTTATCAAGAGATTTTCAGAAACTAATCGAGACAGACACAGTTGCAGCAGCGCGAGCTTTGTTAGGTATGCAGCTGATTCTAAATGGCCAGAAGTTAGGCCGGATTGTCGAAACAGAAGCCTATCTAGGAAGTCAGGACAGCGCCTGTCATTCAGCTAGAGGGCGCCGCTCCCCTAAGAATGAATCCATGTATCTGCCAGCTGGTCACTGGTATGTCTATCAGATTCATGGCCATCAGATGCTGAATCTGGTTACCAAGGCTGAAAATGTGGCCGAAGCCGTACTGATTCGAGCCTTGGAGCTGCCGGATGGCCGTCTTTTAGCTAATGGTCCTGGTAAGCTAACCAAGTATGCTGGGATTGATAAGCGCTTTGATGGACAGAGTTTAGCGACCTCCAGTCTGCAATTAGCCTATGACCTGACTCCCAATCAGATTGCCAGCCGTCCTCGGATTGGCGTGACCTGCACAGATGCCTGGCGAGAGGAGCCCTTGGGCTTTTATGTGGACGGCAATCGTCATGTCTCAAAAATGCCCAAGCGAGGCCTGCTGGATGATGAGGACACCTGGAAGAAGGAGTAAAAGATGAAGAAAACAGATATTTTTGACCAAGTCGTAGAAATTATGCGAGAGGATTCCTCTACAAAGAAAGACATCAAAGGTGCAAATCCCGAAGAATATCGAGCGCGTATCACAGATCAGATGAGCCAAGAGGACTTTCTTTACCAGATGCATTGTTATATAGCTAGTTTTGGAATTTTGTCTCATGTTTGGTTTGGACTTAAGGAAACGCAACCGCCTGGCTTTAAACTGAGATACTACCAAGACTGCCTCTACGTCCTGCAGGCAAATAGCGATACAGAGCTGAAACGTGGAGACCAGATTCTAGCCTTGGATGGGAAAGCTTTGCACCAGGTTTATCAAGAGCACAAGGATTATTTTGTCAGTGCCACACCAGAGCGACAGCACAAGGAGTGGGCTTACTTTGTGGAGCATGCCGGAGAAGTTACGGTGGTACGCAATGGCAAGGAAGAGCAACTGCATGTTCAGCCGACTGCCCACCCAAAGAAGCCACCGCAGTTTGAATGGCGCAATCTTTCTGAGGACATCGTATATCTCAAGTTAGAAGATTTTACAGATGAGGCAGCTATCAGTCAGCTATATGCAGACAGTCAAGCAGCTATTGAGCAGGCTAAGTATTTAATCATTGATGTTCGAGTCAATTATGGCGGGACGGACTCGCTTTATTATCCACTTTTCAAATATACTCTCCCTCAGGGAAAGGCCTTCAGTGACTTAGATTTGCCAAGCGATGATGGGATGGAGATTCTCTATACTGATAGAAATGTTGATTTGCGTCAGCAACTGATGCAAAAGTTCTTAGAAGATCCAAACTTGTCAACAGAAACTCACCAGATTCTCAAAGGATTTCTAAAAGAGCTGGAAGAGAATCGGGGGAAAGGTTATGTCCTTTATGGCGATGGGGACAGCAATCAGAACTTTTTGCCAGACGTTCTAGGCCTAGATCGACCTGAAAAAGTCTTTGTACTAGCAGATGTTACCTGTGGGTCTTCAGGTGACAATTTTGTTGATACCATGAAAAAGATGCCCAAGGTTACGGTTCTAGGGCGTCCAACTATGGGAATTCTAGATTATTCCAATTGCTGCGTGAAGGATTTTGGTGACTATGAGCTCCTGTTTCCCACTTCGCGTGACATTAGGATTGATCAAGGAAAGGGCATGAATGACAAGGGAGTTGAACCGGATATCCTGATTCCTTGGACACCAGAGCACTTAGAGCGGGATGTGGACCTGGAAGAGTGTCTCAACTATTGCAAAAACGCTTAGGATTTCTAAGCGTTTTTTCGTCTATATTAGATCTTGTCAAACTTCTCAATGTAAAAGAGAGTTAGTGTCACGATGGCAGCCAAGCCAATGAGAATGAGGATGGCTGGAGTCCAGGAATGGAATAAATCAAAGCTGTATCCAAAGAGGCTAGGACCAAAGGCGGCCAGAATATAACCACCAGTCTGGGCTAAGCCAGATAGCTGAGCGGTTTGCTCAGGAGTACTGGTTTTCAGCGAGAAAGTAACCATAAGGTAAGGGAAGAGGGCGCTGACGGACATACCGATTAGCAGATTGAGAATGAGCCAGTAGACAAAGGAATCTGTCCTGACCAGCAGCATGCCCAGACCAACCATACCAGTTACAGAAAAGAGAGCAATCATCCCCAAGCGTTTTTTAGCGGATAGACGCGTTGTCAGACTAGGTATCGTCATGGCCAAAGGAAGACTGATAATTGAAAAGATAGAGGCTAATAATCCAGTAGCATCATTGGAAAGTCCTGCCAACTGACCAAGAGTCGGCAGCCAAGTGATAGCCGTATAAAAGAGTAAGGACTGCAGGCCACCGAAAACAATCAGAGCCCATACTCTAGGATTTTTTAGCAGAGACCCCATTTGCTGCTCGCGACTTTTGCTAGTCAGTTGGTGATTATGTCGACTGTTAGGAAGCCAAATCAAGCAGCCCAGTAAGCAGATGAAGGTCAGGACGAGAATCAATCCTTTCCAGCCAGCTAAGCGGACAATAGGCGCAGCCAAGGGAGACATGATTGAGATGGCCAGTCCCATAGAAGTGATGTAAAGCGTGGTTAAAAATCCAATTTTCTCTGGCTGATTAGCCTGAATGACATTGGGCAGGAGCACATTTAAGACGGCGATGGCAGCCCCTAGCATGATTGTACCTGCATAGAGTAGAGGCAGGTTAAAGATACGAATAAAAGAGCCCAGAGTCAGTACAATCATGGCTATGGTAAAGAGCTTTTCCAGTCCGACCTTTTGAGCTAGGCGTGGGGAAAAGGCTGAGCAGAGGGCAAACATGATCAAGGGCAGGCTAGTCAGCAGTCCCAGAGAGTTGACGGGAACTTGCAGTCCCTTAGCAATATCACCCAGAACAACAGGCAGCACTGCAAAAGGTGCTCGTAGGACAACCCCCACCATCAAAATACCTGGAAGTAAAAATTTCGAATGTGTCTTTTTCATAAAGTTAAATTTCCTCCTATTATAAGTATCAAAATAAAATCAGTCCATCAAATCCAGAAAATACTGGCTGATAACTGTTTCTGGCAATGTTTTCTTCTGCTGGAGCCACCAGCTGACCGTCTCCACAAAAGTAGAAGTCACATAATTTCTTAGAAAGGGCTCTGGCAGCTGAGATTTTTTCTGCAGGAGCTGTTCCTGAATCATCGGAAAGAGATAATTTTCCAGCTCAATCTTTAAGCGATTGGTGAAATAGATATTTTTTGAAAGCAGCAGGGTAGCAATCTTGTCCTGATTCTTTTGGAAATGCTGGAAAATATGCGTGGTTGCTTCAAAGAGATCCTTGCCGTCGTCGCGCTCAAGAAAGGTATGCTGAAAGAGGTCTTGGCAAACCTCCTCTAGCAAGGCTTCCTTAGTCTCGAAATGGGCATAAAAAGTCGACCGGCCAACGTCTGCCAGGTCGATGATTTCTTGCACTGTAATGCTTTCATAACTTTTTTGATGCAGCAGGCTGATAAAAGCTTGGTAAATAGCTGCGCGTGATTTCTTGACTCGTCTGTCCATAGCATTTCGGAACAAAAGAGCAGGATTGTTCAGTAACGGACAAAGCCCCTCAATTGCTTCTTGTTTCCTTTCTGAGAATAAGGGATAATAAAGATGAAGAAAACTGAACAAGGTGTTCCGTTTTGATTACATTATACTATAAATTTAGCCAAACTGAAAGGAGGCTGCCGTGAAATCTAGTAAAAATATGACTATTGCTTTTCTATTAAACTTTTCCTTTGCCATTCTTGAGTTTATCTTTGGCTTTATGTTCAATTCCAGCGCTGTACTAGCCGATGCTGTGCACGACACAGGAGACGCGATGGCCATCGGACTTTCCACCCTTTTTGAAAAAATTTCTAATAAAAAAGAAGACAAGAAATACACTCTGGGCTATAAGCGCTACAGTCTTTTGGGAGCCCTGCTGACCTCAGTCATCTTGCTGGTCGGCTCGGCTTTGGTGATTATCGAAAATGTACCCAAGGTCTTTGCGCCTGAAAAGGTCAATTATGACGGCATGCTGGTGCTGGGTATCTTTGCCATTATAGTCAATCTAGCAGCCAGCAAGGTGGTCGGTCATGGGCATGGACACAGTCATAATGAGTCTATTCTCAGTCTCCATTTCTTAGAGGACATTCTGGGCTGGGTGGCTGTTATTCTAGTCTCCATCGTTTTGCGCTTTACCGATTGGTATTTTCTTGATCCGCTGCTTTCCCTGCTCATTGCAGGCTTCATCGTCAGCAAGGCCCTGCCTAAGTTCTGGGAAAACATCAAGATTTTTCTGGATCATATCCCAAGCGATATTGATTTGAGCCAGCTTTATCAGGAAATTCTGGCGGTTGAAAACGTTCAGGCTATTACTCAGCTCAATGTCTGGACCACAGACGGTTTGGAAAAATTTGCCATGATCCATATCTGTCTTGAAAATCCAGAGCTTCTGGCCGAGACCCAAGCCACCCTGCGTCAAGAACTGCAAGCTTACGGTATTACCAAAATCACTATCCAGACAGATAGTAGCTTGGAAGAGCATGAAGAGTGGTGTATAGGTGGAGAGGTAGTGGACTAAATATTATACTAAAGTATTTTTTAGACGCAAACAACAAAAAGGATATATATAGTTAATAATATAAAATCTAATATCAAAACAAACTTTAGAATCTAACTCAATATATAAAAGCAGTTCATAAGAACTGCTTTTATTGTACAAAAACATAGTTATTATAATCAATAAATTATAATATTGACAAATATACTACCTAATACTATACTTAGCATTGGGAAATTCTGCCTTTCCCTATCAAATAAAATAGGAGGTAAAATGAGGAAAAAACTGTTTAGTATCTTGTTTTTCTTAGCAATGATATTTGGAACTAGCCGAATTGCTTTCGCTAATGAACAAATTAGCGCGGAAATTAGTGGCGATGGTCAAAATCAATTATCAGTAAAAGTAAGAAATTCAAGTAATTCAGAGGTAAATGATGTTAGCTATCAGCTAAATTTGCCACAAGGTTATGAAGTTGATGGGCATTTGCCTACATCAGAAAGCTTAAAGTCTGGTCAAACTCATGAGTTTAAGGTAAATATTAAGCAGGGTCAAGCAGGAATATTACCAAAAACAGGAGAAAAAATACTCATTTTTTCAGTTACTGGTTTTATCTTGCTTCTTCTGGGGCTCTTCTTATGGAGATATACCTACTCAAGAAAACTATTATTAGTTTTCTTAGTGATTTCAGCTAGTGTTTTTGGTGCAGCACTCGTATCAGCCGATACTTTGGTCAGTTCTCTAGTTGAGTTTAGTCAGAATGTTCGGCTCTTTGATAAAGATGTCCCTGTTCGATTGACTGTTTATTATCGCTCAGTTGATAATCCTCTTCTTGAAGAAACATCTAGCTTGACTAATCAAATATCTGTCAATCCTGCTACTGAAACACAGGTGAGTTCATCTACTATGCAAAGTCAGCTGGATGCGCAAGGAATATCAGGGAATGGTAGCACGTCAACAGTTGATATTGGGACGCCAGCCTATCCTAGTCCGTCTTCAGACGTTAGTTCAAGTACAGGGCTGAATTCAGATTCATCAGTGACACCGGTAGATACCATTACTGTGCCGTCACCGTCTGATACTGGATCTTCACTTGGTAGCCAATCATCACCAGGAACACCTATTCCATCTCCATCTTCGGATGGAAGTGGTTCAAGTCCAACAGTTTCAAGTTCAGATTCACCAGTGACAACTGTGGATTCAGGAACTGTTCCGACAGCGTCTGACAATGGGGCAGTAGTCACCAATCCATCACCAAGTGTGGATACTCTGACTCCGTCTTTGGATAACGGTGCTTCAGGTGTAGCCCCAAGTCCAACAGTACCGAATTCAGATTCACCAGTGACAACTGTGGATTCAGGAACTGTTCCGACAGTGTCTGATACTGGATCTTCGGTTGGTAGCCAACCATCAACACCAGTGAATCCTAGTCAATCAACGAATCCTGATACTCCATCCTCGGAGAAAAATAGCCAAGGGGATGAAATAGGAAATAGTTCTGATAGCCCGAAACAAGGGTCAGCAGAAGAAATTCTACTTTCAGGTCATGCTTTTTCAAATCTAACAGGCAGAGGTATAGAATTTGGAACAGTTACTCTGAAAGAGAATGGCAAAGAAATTCAAACGATTGAAACGGATAGTGATGGTTATTTCTATGTTCACCTGACTAGAGGAAAAACCTATACCCTTCATGGGAAAGATTTTGAAGCTAGTATTACTGCAAATGGAAATAATGATTTCCAAGTTCACAATATTCTTGGTCAATTCTCCCCAGGACGTAATAACTCAGATGCTATGGGCAAGGTTGTTCTGAATCCATCAGTTGTTCAACTAGATGTTGTTGATTATCAGGTTGATGAAAAGGCTGGTCAGGTCATCCTGCCCGAGGAGAAAAAACTAAAACCAGGTGATGTTATTGTTCTGCCGGCAAGTGGAAATTATCCTACAGGTTTTGCCTTTAAAGTGGTTTCTTCAAAGGTTGCTGATGGGAAAACCGTTCTGACTGTCACAAAGGCTACTTTAGAAGAGGTAGCCAAAGAGATTAATGTACAGACAGAGTTTGATCTTGATGGAGGAACCTTTACTCCTGCTGAAGGCACGAGTGTAGAAGAAGATAAAGGAGATGACCTCAGTAATAGAGCCTCAGTCTCTGCTTCTGCTGCTGCTAGAAAGACATGGAAGAAGAAAATCAAAGGTGTTGATGTTGGCTTGAAGGTTACCGGAAAGGTCGAGGCTAAGCTTGACTGGGCTCCAGGACGTTCTCCGCATGTCTTTGTAAAACCGTCTCTTAACTTTAAGTTGACGACTGATTTCAAGAAAGAAGCCAGCTTCGAAGAGAAGGTGAAACTAGTAACGGTCAATTTTTCATCTTATTACGGTGTTGTAGTGAGCGTAGACATCTATGTGTTCCTCAATGCTGAAGGAAAGTTTAATATTAGTACAGAAAGCAATTTTGATGTAGCAGCTGAATTAGGCGTCAAAAATCAGAAAGCCTACTTTGATCAAAATGTTCAATTAAGCAATAAGTTAGACTTAAACATTTATGGTCAAATAAAAGAGGGGCCTATGGCAGTCTTTAAACCAGGATTCCTTAATCTATCTGTGGCATCCTTTGATGTTGCGGTTGGCCTCGGGTTAGAAGGTGAACTGAATGCACAGGTCACTCAGAAAAATCTTGATTCGCCTAAATTAGAAAAAGCCAGTGGTCGTGCTGTTCTCTTTGCGGACTTAACCCTAGGTTATGAAGTGGGTTTCTCTGGTCTGAAGTTGGAAGGAAAATTCTTAGACAGTGAGCGTTTCTTTGAGCGTCTGATGGCTAAGGGAGAGTACAAACCAAACAGTGGTAAAAGAAAGCTCAAAGACGTCAAGCCATTAGATGAATCTGATGAAACTAGTTCTGATTATGATGTATCTGATAGCTCCGATGATAGTGAGAATATTAGTGCTGGAGGAAATATCATAGCTCCGGTTGGTTTACAGCAAACACGTAGAATTAGAAATATTAAAATTGGTAAATTGTTGTATGATATTGATAAATACGACGGCTTTAAACGCGAGATGGCGAGAGGGCCATATGATGAATCGCTACTCATAGAAACGGTAGATTATCATTATTTTAATAGTCCAAATAGCAAAAAGATATACTATACTCTTTATGATTTTGACAAGGATGGTACTCCTGAGTTGTTTTATTTATTGGATGGTAAAATTGCATCTGTTGTCTTTTTAAATAAAAAAAAGGATTCTTACTACGGAAGATATTTATTAAACTATCGTTCCGTTGAAAGAGAGGATATTAAAGTCTTAGTTAATGGTACAATAAGAAACTACTCTCATGACGATGACTTTGATATGTACCATGTTTACAAGGTAGATGTTAAATCTGGGCAAAAGGAGTTAGAAATAAAAGAATCTTATTTTATTAAACCTGGTTCAAGCAAACTTTATAAACATTTATCAGACATGGAAAGAAATGGGCAACCGACAATGACAATTAGACAAGCTGAGAACAAATACTTAACTGCATCAGAAGTTGATTGGGAAAGCTTGCCTTGGCAACCACTTGTATATCATCCAGAATGGATCCATCTGCTTTAATTTTAATAAGGAATTAATTTCTTATTAAAATTATTACTATTTAAATAATAATTTTTACTTAAGTATAATTAAATGTTTTTATGACGTAGGCTACTTTAAAACATTCTAGGAAGTAATATTTTCTAGAATGTTTTTTCGTTTATACTCTAATTATCATCTTTTGAGTAATCTTCTTTGGATGATTTTCTTCTTATTTAATTCCTCTATTTCCCTGTCTGAAAATTCTAGCTTTTTGATTTTGTGGTTTTTCTATAAAAAATAGACAAGCTGATTACATTGTACATTTTTAGAGAAGTTTTACATCTAATAAAATGCAAATGTATTGACAATGCATTTTCTGTAGCATATACTATTGGGTAGGAAGAAACAGGCAAAGCTTGCTAAGCCTTGTCCTGAAGCGCCTTTCCTAAGCATATCGACTACCGATTAAAAGAGGACAGATGCTGTCACACTGTCCATTTGAAGGTTGAAAAAGAAGCAGTAAAGGGGAGAAATTCCCTTGAAAAATTGCTTTTTTTAAACCTCGAAAGAAAAAAAAGTCATTAAAAAAACGTTAGAAACGTTGATATAACAAGCTTTTATCAAAATTAAACATTTTTTTAAATGCAATCATTTTTTTCGATGCAAACTTGTTGACAAGATGTCAATTATGTCATATACTGTGATAGGTAAATGTTTTTTAAAGCAAATAAAGCTTTTGTTCCTAGCATTTCCTACCAAAATATGCATATCGGTAAAAAGAAAAACCATAAGACAAGAATTCTTATCTTATGGCACTGGCTGCTTGCTGATTCGGGTTAAACCAACTTCACACACACACGGTTTAACCTGCATCTAAAAGCATGAGAAATTTTGCAAGAGAACTTGCTTTGTATAGTATTTAAGAACGCAAGAACAAATGTTTTTGGCATCTGCTTTTTTGCGCCCCTTTTGACAAATCTAAAACGCCCCTTATCAATCCTAGGATTGTTTTAAGGACTGTTTGCTAGGTTTATCAAATAGAGATACTGCTCAAAGCATCTAACTTAAAACATTAAGTTTGGTTCTATTGGTAAATTTTCCATGTACTAGCCTAACTTAAAAAGCTTAAAGAAACCTTAAAGGAAACTTTAAGCGAGGGAGATTTTTTTAAGAAAGCTGTTATCTAATAACGCATAGAAAGAATTGAAGGATTTTTACAAAAAAATCACAGACAGGAGAAACAAATGGCACTAATCGCTATATTGGTTCAATTCAATCTGATAACGGCAGCTCAAAAAGAAGAAATTCTTCAAGATATGCCACAATCAAACATGCAGTTAGAGAGATATCTAATCAGCAAGGGCTATGTGACAGAAGAAGATATGCTGAAAGTCATGAGTTACTACTATCGTGTACCTCATGTCAATCTATCACAGTTTGTGATAGAAAAGGAAGCTGTCGAGAAGGTTTCAGAAAAAGTTGCTAAACGTCATGGATTGATTCCGATCTCTTTCACAGATGGGGAAGAGGGAGAAGAACCCAAGTTAATAGTTGCGATGGCAGACCCAAGCAACTATATCGCCCTAGATGACGTTAAAATCGTCTCTAAGATGGCGGTAGAACCTTATGTAACTTTTCGGGATGATATTGAGAAGTATATCGATCAATACTATTCCAAAGGAGAAGAAGCCCAACAGGCAGCGACCGAAATCGAAGGTTTTAATGTGGATGAAGAGATCGTCGAAGAAGATCTCGAAATCAAAAATGCTCCGGTTGTGCGTTTGATTGACTCGATTATCAGTCAGGCAATCAAGACGCGGACCAGCGATATCCATATTGAGCCCTTTGAAAAAGTTGTTCGTGTTCGTTTTCGGGTTGACGGGACCTTGGTGGAAAACATGCAGTTGAAAGCCAATGCTCACTCAGCCATTGCGACACGGATTAAGATCATGAGTGGTCTGGACATTGCCGAGCGACGGATTCCTCAGGATGGACGGATTGAGACAACCATCGACGGCAAAGAAGTCGATATGCGGGTTTCAGTCTTGCCTACTGTATTCGGTGAAAAAATTGTTATTCGGATTTTGAGCCGGAATGCAACTCTCCTCAGTAAAGAGGAGCTGGGATTCTCGCCAACCAATCAGAAACTCTTTGAAGATATTCTTAAGGCGCCAGAAGGCATCATCTTGCTGACTGGTCCTACAGGAAGCGGAAAGACAACCACTCTCTACACAGCGCTCCGTGAGCTCAATGATGTAGGAAAAAATATTATCACTGTTGAAGATCCGGTTGAGTACCGATTGGAAGGGGTCAACCAAGTTCAGGTAAATAACAAAGCTGGACTGACCTTCGCGAGTGGTTTGAGAAGTATCCTGCGTCAGGACCCGGACATCGTTCTCTTGGGGGAAATTCGGGATGAAGAGACAGCTAGTATCGCAGTTCGGGCTGCTATCACTGGTCACGTCGTTCTCTCGACTATCCACACCAATGACACAGCTAGTACAGTCAACCGTTTGGTCGATATGGGCATCAAGCCTTATCTGGTCTCAACGGCGACTGTCGGTATTATCGCACAGCGCTTGATCAAGCGCATCTGTCCTAAGTGTAAGACTGAATATACTGTAGAAACAAATGAACATGCAGGTATCGGTATTCACAAGGGAGACACCTTGTATCGCGGACGCGGCTGCAACTACTGCAGCGGTACGGGATACTATGGACGTATAGCTATCCACGAAATTATGGCAGTGACAAGGGAGATTAAATCACTGATTAATGATGGTGGAACAACAGCACAGCTTCGAGCAGAAGCTAAGAAAAATGGTATGCGAGACTTGGCGGAGGAGGCCATTGATATCGCAAAACAGGGGACTACAACGATTGAAGAAGCAATGAAGATTGCCTTCAGTCTAGAAGGGGAAGTTTAGGATGAATTTGGATGAGTTAATTAAGCAGGCGATTGAAGCGGGTGCATCAGATATCCACTTCACGGTTGGCGCTGAGCCAACCATGCGTCTGCACGGGAGGTTAACACAACTCAACAATACAATTTTGACCAACGAAGACACGGTTCGCTTCACTAAGCATATTTTAAATGAGAAGCAGATTGCTCATCTTTTAGAAGTCGGTGAAGTGGACTGTGCCTACGAGGTCGATAATGGCTATCGCTTGCGGGTCAATATCTTTAAGCAGAAAAACAACTGCGGGATTGCCTTGCGGGTCATTCCCAAGGATATTCCATCTATGGAATCTCTGGGATTGCCACCAGTTATCAAAAAGCTAGCTGAGAAACGCCGGGGGCTGATATTGGTTACCGGACCAACAGGAAGCGGAAAGTCAACGACCCTGGCAACCATGATCAACTACATGAACAGCTTGCGGGACGAGCACATCATCACGATTGAAGATCCGATCGAGTACATGCACACGCATAATAAGTGCTTGGTCAACCAGCGTGAGCTGGGAGCAGATACGCAGAGTTTCGGAAATGCCCTCCGCGGTGCCCTTCGTCAGGACCCGGATGTCATCCTAGTCGGTGAGATGCGGGATAAGGAAACGATTGAAATCGCCTTGCGTGCGGCGGAAACAGGTCACTTAGTCCTGTCAACTCTCCACACGGTCGGTGCCGTAAACACCATGGACCGGATTATCGACGTATTTCCAGCCGAGCAGCAAGAGCAGATCCGCGTACAGCTTTCAGCCGTTATGGAAGGGGTTGTATCGCAGCAGCTTATGCGTACAGCGACCGGCAAGGGTCGTGTAGCTGCCTTTGAAATCATGCTGGGAACACCCGCTATTCGCAACCTCATTCGCGAAGGGAAGACCCACCAGCTGCTGACGCCAATCCAAACAGGGGCTCAGCTAGGCATGATTACCATGGACACTTCGCTCATGGGACTCTACCGTCGCAATGTCATCGATCAGAGAACACTGTTGTCCTACTCAGTGGATCGTGCTCAAGTCGAAAAATCACTAGGAATAGTGGGGTACTAGAGCATGACAGTATATGTTTGTAAATACTTAGACACTAGGCAAGGGGTCGTCACACTAGAGGTGGACGCTCCCAACCGGACTGACGCCGTCAATCGGATTCGTCTCAAAGGTAAGCCAATCAGTGTCGAAGAAAAGGTCATGGGTTCTAAGGAGATTGTCCTTTTCCAAAGCAAGAAGATCAAGCTCAAGGACATATCGCTCTTCTGTAAGCAGATGTCAGTTATGCTGGAGTCAGGGATTCCCCTCAATAATGCAGTGGATATCCTAGAGCAACAGGCTACTTCAAAGAATCTCAAGTCTAGTCTTAAAATCGTCAGCAAAAGCCTAAAAGAAGGTAGTCAGCTGTCCAAGGCTATGCTGGATCAGGAAGGGATGTTTCCCGATCTCCTGATCCGTATGGTACAGGCTGGTGAAAAGACTGGTAAGCTGGACGAGGTGCTGGAAAAGATGTCTGAGCACTATACTAAAGAACTCAAGACCAGCCGCCAGATTCAGGGAGCCATGATCTATCCCGCAGTCCTAGCCTTTCTGGCTGTGGCTGCAGTCTTGGCCTTGCTCTATGTCGTTATCCCAAGCTTCTCAGGAATCTTTGAGCAGAGTGGGATGGCCATGCCACTGCCAACGCGTATCGTACTAGCAGCTAGTAACTTTGTCCGCTCTTCATGGTACATCCTCTTCGGTGTGACAGGGATTCTGGTCTTTCTCTTCTTACGCTATCGCAGCACAGAGGCAGGCCGCTACCAACTGGATCGGCTCAAGCTTACTCTGCCGGTCATCAAGGGTCCAATGCAGAAGATTGTCACTGCTCGCTTTGCTAGCACCTTGGCTATCCTGACCAGTGCGGGTATCCCTCTGGTCGAGGCTATTGAGTCTGCTGCTACAACGACCAACAACGCTGTCGTCATTGAAAAGATGAAGATCGCTAATGAAGGTTTGCAAAAAGGGGAACGTCTGACAGGGATGATTACCTCAACCGGTCTCTTCCCGCCTATGATGCTCTCGATGGTCAAAATCGGTGAGGAGTCTGGGTCTCTGGAGTCCATGCTGGTCAAGACATCAGATTATTATGAAGAAGAGCTTGAAACAGCGATTAAGCAGCTGCTCTCACTATTGGAGCCAGCCATGATCATCGTCATGGGGGTTATCATCGGTGGTATCGTAGCCTCTGTCATGTTGCCAATGTTTGAGCTTGCTCACGCTGTGGATGCAGGATCTGGAGTTGACCAGTAGGAAGGCGCTTCAGGAAAGTTTAGGAGATAGCAGGGCCACATCCCTGTACAAAAAGTTAGGAAATCGTTCTGCTGCTGGGAGTTTGTAGGGTCTCCCAGCTAGGAACAAAACAAATGCCCCTGTGGGCGAAAATAGTAAAAATTGTGAAAAAATAGGAGATCTATTCAAAATGTTAAACAAATTGCAAAAATTCCGTCAGGATTTGAAGAAAAAAGGTAAAGGTTTTACCCTCGTTGAGTTGATTGTGGTGATCATCATCATCGCCATCATCGCAGCTGTAGCGATTCCAGCTATCACTTCCTTCCAAGACAACGCTCGTAAGAGCCGTATTCAGTCTGAACACCGTGAGCTGGTATCAGCTATCCAGTCTTATATTGGAGCACAAGATGATCCATCTAACCCAGGTGAGATTACACTTGAAAAGCTTGCACCATATATTTCCAAAAATGCTACCAAGGATTCAACTAAGATTGCAGATGCCTTGGCTAAAAATGATAATGCTACTGCCCATGTTATTTCTGGTACTAAGCTGACTTCAACCTTTATCCCGTCTGGTAAAACTGCTACTGATACTGGAACTAAAAAGTGGGAATACGACTGGTCATCAGCTGGTGTAAATGCTAACTAGAGAAGTAATCTCTAGTTAGGCTATTTCAGAAAGTGGTAATACTTATCAAATCATCTAAGAAAAGATGAATTAAAACCCTACATTTGAGAGATATGAAATGGCTGCTCAACAGCCCTTATGAAAAAGAATTAGGAGAAGTTAGTGCGAAACAAATTGCAAAAATTTCGTCATAATTTGAATAAAAAAAACAAAGGTTTCACCTTGGTTGAGTTGATAGTGGTGATTATCATCATCGCTATCATTGCAGCTGTAGCGATTCCAGCCCTCACTTCCTTCCAAGATAACGCTCGTAAGAGCCGTATCCAGTCAGAACACCGTGAGTTGGCAACTGCTATCCAGTCTTATATCGGATCACAGGATGACCCGGAAACTGTAACATCAATTACAATGGAACAATTGGCACCATACATTTCTAAAAATTCCAAGGGAGATTCAACTAAAGTAATGGATGCCCTTGCTAAGAATGATACGGAGCCAGCACATAAAATTGATGGAACAACCTTGGTTTCGACCTTCCATCCCTCAGGAGCAGGAACTGATAAAACTAAGGATAAAACTTGGCTTTACGATTGGAGATATAGTGGTTCAAATACCAACTAACCCAATTAAATTTAAAACTAAGCTGGTATTCATCGAAAAATAAAGATAAAAAGAAAATAGGAGAATATTTAAATGTTAAACAAATTGCAAAAATTCCGTCAGGATTTGAAGAAAAAAGGTAAAGGTTTCACCTTGGTTGAGTTGATTGTGGTAATTATCATCATCGCTATCATCGCAGCTGTAGCGATTCCAGCTATCACTTCTTTCCAAGACAACGCTCGTAAGAGCCGTATCCAGTCTGAACACCGTGAGCTAGTAACAGCTATCCAGTCTTATATCGGAGCACAAGATGATCCATCAGACGTTAAAGATATTACCCTTGAAAAACTGGCACCATATATTTCCAAAAATGCTACTAAAGATGCATCTACCATTGTAGAAACTTTAGCTAAGAATGGTACTGCATCTGCCCATGAGATTAAAGGTACACAGCTAATTTCTACCTTCAAGCCATCAGGTGCTAAAGATGCTTCAAAAGATAAAGTATGGAAGTACGACTGGTCATCAGCCGGTGTAAATGCTAACTAGAGATAAGTTCTCTACTCCGACTGCTTTAGCAGTCGGATATTACCAAAGTAGTTGTCAGACTGTGACAACTATTTTGGCAATATCAAAAGTAGAAATATTAGGAGAATACTATAATGAAAGGAAAAAAAAGACAGGGTTCTACTCTGCCCATGGTTATCGTAACCATTGTGATTCTGGTTGCTATGATTGGGATTTTGGCTTCTATCGTAGATACAGGGCAAAATCAGACTCAACGGATGTATAACTATCTCAAAGCTAAGTACACAGCGACTTCTGGGACACAGTTGGCATGGGGGGCCTATCTAGACCCTGTCGATGGCAATCCATCATCGGTTTATGCAGAGTTTGACGAGCGGGCCCATAACGTGGATCCTTCAACAGAGCCAATTAAGTCAACCCATACCTTCAAAGATGGCAGTGTAGCAGAAATCGAGATGAATGGACAGCTTGTAGATGGCCTGACTGGTCCTGAAAATTATAATATCACGATTAAATCGAAGTCAAAATTAGCTGGCTCCAATGACTATTACGAGCATATTGTAACCTTTAACTTTGACACAAAAGGAATTCGCTCGGAAGAAGGACATTTGAGATCGGCTCAGAAGTAAAAATAAATTAGGTAGGAATGATGAAACAAATACAAAAAGGTTTTACCCTGGTCGAGATGGTTATGGCTATCATGTTGATGAGCATGATAGCACTCATCATTGGTGTTATATTTAACACCATGTTTTCCAGCCGAGAATTGATCGAGCGTGAAGCGAGTATCCAAGCTGAAATGCGAACCTCTATGCAGTATGTGGATCGAACCGTTGGTAAGGCAACTTCAATCTTTGTCTTGGATGATAGTAAGTTCAAAGGTTCCAAGCAAGGACTAACCAGAGAATGGAGCTACATCGGACTATCTGCGGATGGCAAGAAGGTTCTGAACTATGTCTGGAATAAGCAAAAACAGGACTGGGATGTCAGCGAGCTGGGAACCAAATCTCTCTACAATATGAAGTTGGACTTGGAGTTTAAGACAGAGGGCGCTTATCAAGACAACCGCTTGATTAGTTATAACCTGTCTGGTAAATATCCAGATACCAACAATAAGTTGTCCATTGATACTGCTATATCAGCTCTCAATACTAAGCAGGTCTTCTCTAAAGTTGCTAAAGGCAAGAAAGGGATTGCTATTGCTTATCGAACTGACCCTATTCAAGGTCAGATGAATATTGCTGTTTCTTTTGTTTTTGATATTTCTGGTTCTATGCTAGGAGCATTAAACGGAGCTAATCCAACAGCAAAAAATCCTAGTAGAATGCAGATTTTACGTGAGAAAGCTGCCATAATGATAGATGAACTTCAAAGTGTTGGGAATGTAAGTGTTAATTTAACAACTTTTTCGACCACGGGAAGTTATAAACAAAAAAAATTTTCTCAGCTAGACAAGGAGTCTAAAACAATAAAAGACAGCATCGAGTCCTTGGAATCAGATAGAGGCGCAACTAATCCTGGTGATGGCCTTCGCTACGGGATGGTCAGCCTCCAGCAACAACATGCTCAGCTTAAGTATGTGGTACTATTAACAGATGGTGTTCCCAATACTTATTTGGTCAACGAACAAGGACAGGCTGGAGGTTATCAGTTTCAGGGACCGAGGGCACAACATTTTAATAAGCTTATTTTTGAACTTTCGCCAAATGTTCCAACCAATTATAATTTTAGCCGTATTGGATATGATCTTAATTCGAATGTTTCTGAGGTTCGAGATGCATCGATAAACTATGCTGGAGAAGTATCTAAAAAATTTGGCCTTGGTGTTAAGCGGGTCAATGTGATTGGTTTTTCAGGTTTGAATCATGAGATCGCTTATGGCCAAAATTTGACAGATAAAATCCTCGAAGGTGGTGTGGAGGCTAAATATGTATCAGCCACGAAAGAAGAAGAGCTACAAAAGACCTTCTCTGACATTAAAAAGCAGATTCAGCAGGATTTGTGGTTTGTATCAGGGCCATAGAAAGGAGCAGAGATGAAAAGATTAAAGAGACACAGAGGGATTACACTGGTCGAAGTCTTGGTTTCTCTGATTCTGATTGGAGTTATTGCGGCAGGGTTCTTGACTTTCTTTTCTGGGAGTTTTAATAATATTCTCCGTCAGCGAAGTCAGAATGCTATCAACTTTGATATTCAGGAGTCTTTCGAGAAACAACTGGCTGAAAGCAAGAAACTTGAAGGTACAGGAACGGATATTGAAACCTTTACCTACCAAATCGGTAATGGGGGCAAGCAGAGTATCGATGTAAAAGGAACAAATCTATCTTATAATGATAGAATCAAAAAGATCCATCTTTTTGTTGCTAATGCAATCGAAACCCCACTGGGACTTCCTGATATGAAGGTTACTATCCCTGGTGGGAAAAGGTATTATTATGCTGGTATGGGGATAACGACTCCTGGTGGTAAGGTAGATACGGCTGATATTCAGAAAAAGAGTAAGGCTCGGATTTACACAGAATCTGGATGGTTTCTAAGCGATCGTGCTATAGGACAAGGGGTGTCTGGAATTGTCCCAGTAGGAACGATAGGTAAAAGTGGTGATGGTACTGTATCGCAGACTGTCTATCCAGAAATATCTACAGATTTTAAACAATTATCAAAGTTAGAAACCGGGATACAGATTACAGATGATATGAGAGGGAAGTACCTGACTTTTGCTGCTCGAGCCATTAACTCTTATGGACGGGTAGGAAATTATCAGGAAGCAGATCGTATTTGGGTCATGGGACTGCCGCTAACTCAGAACCTTCGGATTCATACAGATGCAGACTTGGCACTGTTAAAGAATGGGAATACTACCTCGATTATACCAACTGATAACCGGTCACACACCAACACAGAGGTAAGAGATTATTTTAATGATGTTGTTTATGGCGCAACAATCCCTGTTCTGAACTATAAAGAGAGTGCGATCAATCAAACGAGACAATTGATTAGTCTTGAGGGACGCACTATGCAGTTTAGTAATCATAATTTTAATAATGGCTATACAACTTCTGTATTGATTGGGAATCGTCAGCAGACAGGCCCGCTTCTAACTTATAAGCTAGATGATAAACTCACTTGGGGGATTAATCTGGAAAATGACGGTAGAATAGCTATTAAGACAGTTGATTCAACGACGGCTAATAACGGTGGTCAGGAATATATACAAAATGTTAAATTAGATTATAGTAATGATAATTCTATCCAAGTGCGCAGTGCTGCGAAGAATGGCGCTTTAGGTGTTGAAATTTTTATCAATGGACAATCAGTCTATAATAAAACAGTTACACTAAACAGAGGCGGGGTCACCCATAATATTAGTAGTGGTCAGATTATCTTTGGTGGCAATACTTACATTAATGAGTTTGCAGTTTATACTGAAAGTCTGAATAACAGCAATATACAAAAACTTGCTGAATACTTCCGCGATAAGTATAAGGCGAGCCAATAGGGAAATAGTTTTTAGGAAAAATAAGGGAGATTAGGAGATTATGGCAAAAAATATGTTTTCGTCCAAGGGGCGCAGAAGAGCTCTGGACGAAGAAGATAATGAGAAAAAAGGCTCATTTTTAGGAAAATTAAATAAACCGCTCTTCTCATCAAAAGGGAAACATAAAGAACACTTATCTATTCAAGGAGTTCAGATCAAGTCAGATCGTCAAGAAGACTTTGACGATGAGGAAAAGTCAACAGCAAAAGGGAGCTTCTTAACCAAGCTCAACAAGCCGCTCTTTTCTAAGAATAGTGGCAGTGATGACATGCCTGCTAAGTCTGGAAATCGTTCACTCTTTGCTAAGAAAGGCAGTGGTGCAGCGAGCCAACCGGTCACTAGAATGCATGCACCTTACACTATGTTTGGCAAGCCAATCAAGGGCAATCTGATGGCCATTGACTTCACTGACGAATCAGTCTATCTGGTTGTTGCTAGACAGAAGCGCAATGAACTGGAGATTATCAAGATGGCATTTGCCAATCTGCCAGAAGGTGTTGTACTGAATAGTGAGATTATCGACCCGATTACTCTCAAAAATATTATCAGTGACTTGATGGAGCAGCATGCTATCACAGCTAAGTACGCTTTCTTTGCTCTGGGTAATACCAATATCATCGCCCGTTCGGTTGATGTGGCAGCTAGTGTGCAAAATGATGAGGATATTGAAGGTTTGGTATCTTACGAGCTCCAGCAATATCTGGATATTGATCCGACTTCTTATGTTATCCAGTTCCAAGAGCAGGAGTCTAATTCAGCTTTTCCGCTTGATGAAGATACTCGCTCACTCATGGTCTATGCTGTGCCAAAAGGCGTGGTAGAGCAATACTTGGGCTTGGCTAATAATCTGAAGCTGACCCCTTATGTCTTTGACCTTCAGTCTAATACCTTTGAAAAATGGCTGGAACGGGTTCAGGCGATTAACAATCGCGCCAAGAAGCTGACCAAGGAAAATGTCGGCATGGTACATCTGAGCAAGAGCTTCATTGGTGTTTATCTCTACTCAGAAGGCAAGTTTGTGACCAGCAACTATCTCAACCGTGGTTACAAGGACATCCTGAGCTATGCAGACGACGCTAGTCTTTTGCAGAAGCTTCCAGCAGTGGCTTCAGATGATCTGGACACAGGTCTCTTGAAGAAGGCCTTGGATGAGTGGGTGGCTGATGCGAAGAACCACATTCTCAATACTGAAAACTTCTTTAGCGGGTCAACTGGCCTCAACATTGACAGCTTCTACGTCTTTGGTGACCAGGACATTTGCTGGCAGTTGGCAGCTATTCTGAAGCAGAGCATGAATCGGGAATTCATCTCAA
>ERZ773077.933-NODE-933-length-21012-cov-6.875221_pt1 | contig 21012 bp, 15 predicted proteins | sample MGYA00580612_ERZ773077 | MGnify/ENA primary metagenome ERZ773077 (study PRJEB29015, sample SAMEA2737971) | human oral metagenome | biome: human oral; feature: human-associated habitat; material: dental | place: China | collected 2021 ...
GTAGCGCAGTTCGATGTATTCCACGCCTTCGAGGTTGCCGGTACCTTTGTCGATGGCGCGCTGGACGTTGTCTTTGGGCATGTTGGCGTCCCAGGCTTTGTCCATGGCCAGGCGCAGGCGGGGATTGGAGGCAGGGTCGCCGCCGCCGAGGCGGGCGGCTACGGTGATTTCTTTGATCAGTTTGGTGAAGATTTTGCCGCGTTGGGCATCAACGCGGGCTTTTTTGTGTTGGATATTTGCCCATTTGCTATGGCCGGCCATATTGTTCCTTACTATCTGGTTGGGATGACAAAGCGCGATTTTAGCATTTTCAGGTAGCCTGTTGAACAGCGGGGCGGCAGATAGCGCGGATGGCGGATGAACACGCTTTGCTGCAAGGTGGCAGACCGATGCCGCCGTGGGGGTTCGGCTTATTCGCTATGGTTTTTCAGGTAGCCTTTATTGGGAATAGAGGCTACCTGAAAAACGGATGGGCTTATTGCGGTGCTTCGCCAAACAGCGGGTTGAAGCCGTTTAACTCCAGCGCTTGGGGATAATCGGGCATGGCGGCGTTTTCGGGCAGGATGTCGCGCAGCAGGCGGATGTGTTCCACTTGGCATTCGGTCATCAGATCGAGGAAGTTTTGCACCACGGTGTCTACGGAGTCGGTGGGGGCGAGCTGCCAGCGGAAGGTTTGCGGCACCAAGCCGTAGCTGTTGTCGGTGGCGCTGAAGCTGAACACAATCTGCCCGCCTTCTTGGGCGGCCACGGCCACGCCGACGCGCGGGCTTTGCAGGCGCACGGCGCGGATGGCGTTGGCGGCGAATACGTCCAGCGCCATGCGCTGGCGGGTGTGGCTGCCGTTGCGGATGGCCTCGAGCGGGGCGGCGGGGTCGAGCGGGTTGGCAAACAGGGTGAGGCCGGGCCGGGCGAAGCGTTCCTGCCAATATTGCATCAGGGGCAGGGCGGCCTGGCCGAGTTTGCCGGGGGCTTCGGGCGCGTTGTAGCCCAAGGCGTACACCACGTGCACGCTCTGCCCGGAGGGGATGGCGATTTCTGCGGCGCCGGTTTGCGCGGCGGCAAACTGTTCGGCGGCAGCACGGCTTTGTTTGGCGGCAAACCATTGCTCCAGCTTGATGCGGCTGATTTGCTCGGCGGTGAGCAGCGCGGGCAGCCACACGGTTTGCGCCAGATGGCGGGTGGGCTCGAATTCGGCCAGTTTGGCATGAAGTGCGGCGGCATCGAGGGCGGCGGGCAGGGCTACGGCTTGGTTGCAACCGGCCACGAGTACCACGGGCAGGGCGAGCCAGCCGGTTTCTTCGGCAGCGGCGGGGCGCAGGGTTTGCTCCATGGCCTGCCACAGGGCGCGGTAGGCGGCATCGCTCGGCGCCATGGTGAGCGCTACGGAGAGTGGGGTGAGGTGGCGCGATTGCAGCATTTGGAAAATCAGGCTGTGCAGGGTGTCGCCGGAGAGTTTGTTTTGCGCGCGGGAGCGGTTGGCGGCCACGGCTTCGGCGTGCAGCAGCAACTCGTTTTTCACCGGATCGGCGGGATAGGGGCGGGGGTCGGGGAGGAGATGGCTGTTCATAATGATGATGGTAAGGTTACAGGTTGGGTTGGTGTTGCAACATGTGCATGATAAGTCGGATAAGGGTGTCTTTTTGCGCGGGCGCGGATTCGGCCACCAACAGGGTGAGTGCGGCCAGGCCGGTATCGTTGATGACGGCGTGCCCGTCTGCGTTGAACAGGCGGCGGTTTTGGTGTAGGAAATCAACAAACAGGAAGGCACCGCTGCGCTTATTGCCGTCGGCAAAGGGATGGTTTTTCACGATAAAGTAGAGCAGATGGGCGGCTTTGCTTTCGATGCTGGGGTAGGCGGGCGCGCCGAATACGCTTTGTGCGAGGTTGCCGAGAATGGCGGCTAAGCCGTCTTCGCGTTCGCGGGCAAACAGGTCGCTGGCTTCGCCGCGGGCGATGAGTTCGGCTTTGAGCTGGCTCAGGGCGCGGCGTGCGGCTTCAGGCGTGGGCAGGCTGCCGCCGTTTTCACCCGCCGGTTCTTGCAGCAGGCCTTCATCGTATTGTTGCAGCCAGAGGAAGGTTTGGGTGTAGCGGCTGACGATATCGACCAAGCCGCGGCCGGCTTCCAGTGTGAGGGCGGGCGAGGCGGCGGTGGTTTGAATCAGCTGCAAGGCGTGTGCGAGCTCGTCGGCATTTTGCTGCAGGCGTTGTTGGTTGAGCGCGTAGCCTTTGAGCAGGTAGTCTTTCAGGCGGGCGGTGGCCCAGCGGCGGAACTGGGTAGCATTTTTTGATTTTACGCGGTAACCCACGGAAAGCACTGCATCCAGATTGTAGTGTTTGATTTGCCGCGTTACCCGGCGTTTGCCTTCAGCTCGAACTACCGAGTAATCCTCGGTAGTTGCTTTTTCTTCCAACTCAGCTTCGGCATAGATGTTTTTCAGGTGCAGACCGATGTTGTCGGTGCTGGTGTCAAACAGGTGTGCCATCTGCGCTTGCGACAGCCATACGGTGTCGGTGTCGAAGCGGACTTCAACTTGGGTTTGCCCGTCTGCGCTTTGGTAGATTTCGATGGGGTTGTTCATGTGTGTGTTGTATTGATGATTGGAGGAAGGCTACCTGAAAAATGGAGTGGCGGTTTCAGGTAGCCTTTCGCCTAATCGGCCAGCGGGGCGAGCATTTGGGCAAAGGCCTGCTCAAACTGGGCGAGCCCGTCTTGCTGGAGTTTGGCAGCCAAGGCGTCGAGGTCGATGCCGAGGGCGGCGACTTCGTCCAGAATCGGCTGCGCGGGCGCAGCGGGGCGGGAAAGGGCATCGGCGGCGCGGCCGTGGTCGGTAAAGGCTTGCAGCACGGCATCGGGCAGGGTGTTGACGGTATGCGGGGCGATTAGGTTGTCCACATACAGGGTGTCGGGGTAGGCGGGGTTTTTCACGCCGGTGCTGGCCCAGAGCAGGCGGGCGGTGGGCACGGCATCGCTTGGCTGGCCGAAGAATTGCTGCCAATCCCGATAGGCAGCCTGCGCCAGGGCCAGCGCGGTTTTGCCTTGCAGGTGCGGCGGCAGCTGAGGATCGAGCGCGGTGTCGATACGGGAGATGAAAAAGCTGACCACCAGCTGCGGCGCGACCTGGCCTGTGCGTTGCGCCAAGCCTTGTTGATAGGCTTGGTAGGCGCGTACGGTTTGGGCGCGGGAGAACAGCAGGGTGAGGTTGATGTTGATGCCGTCGGCTACCAAGACGGGCAGGGCGGCGAGGCCGGCATCGGTAGCGGGGATTTTAATCATGGCATTGGGGCGGCCGATCAAATTCCACAGGCGGCGCGCTTCGGCAATGGTGCCTTCGGTGTCGTGCGAGAGTGCGGGGTCGCATTCGAGGCTCACCAGCCCGCTGTTACCTTCTGCGGCAAACTGTGCGGCAAACACATCGCAGGCGGCCTGCACGTCGGCCACGGCCAGGGTTTCGTAGCGCGCCTTGGCAGAAAGCGGCTGCTGCTTTAATTGGGCGATTTCGGCTGTGTATAATGCGTCGCCGGCCAGCGCTTGGCGGAAGATGGCCGGATTGGAGGTAACCCCGCTCACGCCGCTTTGCTGCAACTTAGCCAGCGTGCCGGAGCGCACGAGCGAACGGGAAAGGTTGTCGAGCCAAATTTGCTGGCCGAGCTGTTTGACTTCCTGCAAAATAGCCATATCTTGAGCCTCTGCTGAATGTGTAAATTTTGGAAATTACCTGATTCCGGCGGCCGCCGCAAGCCGGAATGAAGAAAGAAGAATGATGAGTGAACAACAATATCTCGCCCACGCCCGCGAAGTGCTGGCGATAGAAGCCGATGCGTTGCGCGCCCTGTCCGACTCGTTGGACGGCAGTTTTTCCCGCGCCTGCGAAGCCGTGCTGGCCTGCGAAGGCCGCGTGGTGGTGAGCGGCATCGGCAAGAGCGGGCACATCGGGCGCAAAATCGCCGCCACGCTGGCCTCCACCGGCACGCCCGCCTTTTTCGTGCATCCGGCCGAAGCCGCGCACGGCGATTTGGGCATGATTGTGGACGGCGACGTGGTGCTGGCAATTTCCAACTCCGGCGAGAGCGACGAAATCGCCGTGATCCTACCCGCGCTCAAGCGTAAAAACATCACGCTGATCGGTATGACCGGCCGCCCCGAATCCACGTTGGCGCGCCATGCCGACATCCACCTCACCGTGGCCGTGCCGCAGGAAGCCTGCCCGCTCGGCCTCGCGCCCACCAGCAGCACCACCGCTGCATTGGCTTTGGGCGACGCTCTGGCCGTGGCGCTGTTGCGTGCCCGTGCCTTTACGCCTGACGATTTCGCCCTCAGCCATCCTGCCGGCAGCCTGGGCAAACGCCTGCTGCTGCAAGTGGCCGATGTGATGCATTCAGGCGACGAACTGCCCGTGGTGCGCCCGGATACGCCTTTTGCCGACCTGATTGTGTGCATGAGCGAAAAAGGCTTGGGCATGGTGGCCGTGGCCGATGAGGCAGGCTACCTGAAAGGCATTTTTACCGACGGCGATTTGCGCCGCCTGTTCCAGCAGCAGCGCGATCTCTCCGGCCTCACCGCCCAAGCTGTGATGGGGGCGCATCCGAAAACCATCACGCCAAACCGCCTGGCTACCGAGGCGCTGAAAACCATGCAGCAAAACCGCGTGAACGGCTTGCCGGTGTGCGATGAGGCGGGCAGGCTGTTGGGCGCGCTGAATATGCACGATTTGCTCAAAGCGCGGATTGTGTAGGCGCGCCGGGTGGTTGCCGTAAAGGCTACCTGAAAACCGAAGCTAAGTTTTCAGGTAGCCTTTATCTTTGGAAAAATTAGATGAAACAACAAACTATTTCTTATGCTGCGCCGCTGTTGGTGTTGGGCTGCGTGGTGTTTGGGCTGGGTAGCCTGATTGTGAAATTTGTGCAGGTGGGCTCGTATGCGGTGGCGTTTTGGCGGCTGGCGGTGGCGGCAGTGGTGTTTTGGCTGCTGATGCGCCATTTTGGGCAGAAGCTGCCGCAGAGCCGCCGGGCGTTGCGCTTTGCTGCGTTGGCGGGAGTGTTCCTGGCTATCGATTTGGCGCTTTGGCACGAGAGCATCCATGCGGTGGGGCCGGGCATTTCCACGCTGCTCAACAGCTTGCAGATTTTCTTCTTGTCGGCCATCGGTGTGATTTTTTACGGTGAACGCTTGGGTAAGTTGCAGCTGGCAAGCCTGCTGCTGGCAGTGGCCGGGGTGGCTCTTATCGGCAGCCCGGAGTTCGGGCACAACGGCAAGGCGGTGTGGGGGTTTGTGAGCGGTACGGCTTCGGGGGCGATGCTGGCGCTGTCGATGGTGTTTGTGCGCAAAACGCATGAGGCGGAGCGGGTGGCGCTGTTTCCGATGATGATGGTGCTCAGCGCGGGCGGGGCGTTGGCATTGGTGGTGCCGGCATTATTGTTCGACAGCGGGGCGCTGTATCCGGCCAGCTGGCGCGATGTGGGGCTGGTGCTGGTGTATGGCGTGGTGATGCAGTGCTTTGCCTGGGGTTTGATTGCTTATGCGATTCCGCTGCTGTCGCTCTCGCTCACCGGGCTGCTGTTGCTTTCCGAGCCGGTGGCGGCGCTGCTGATTGATTATTTTCTGCTGAGCAAGCCGATTAACGGTTGGCAGTGGATTGGTGCGGCGCTGACTTTGGCGGCGATTTATTTGGGTTCGCTGAAGAAAAACACGGCTTGAGGCTACCTGAAAATGAATGTGGCGCGTTTCTGCAAAGTAAAAACCTACTTGGCCAATTAAAGCCATATTCCTGCCAATGCGGGGCATTTGGTTTTCAGGTAGCCTTGTTTTATAGCGTATGTGTGGTGTTTTATTGCTTGTGTTTCTGTTTTGGATAAATAAAATTGCCGATATTTGGCGATATGGTGCTTGACCGAACGGGGGCGATTCTTTACGATTGCTTGCAAAATCGTTGTTGATGTAAGTTGCGGCGGCCGCTGAGCTTTGGCAAATGGCCGCCATTCACATTTTAAGAGGTATTCGAACGTGTCTAATCCGCAAAATCCCAAGCGCGAAACCTTCTCCAGCCGGCGGGCGTTTATGTTTGCCGCCATCGGCTCGGCGGTGGGTTTGGGCAATATCTGGCGCTTTCCCTATGTGGCGTATAAAAACGGCGGCGGGGCGTTTATCCTGCCGTATTTGGTGGCGCTGCTCACGGCGGGCATCCCGCTTTTGTTTCTCGATTATGCGGTGGGCCACCGCTACCGCGGCTCGCCGCCTTTGGCTTTCCGCCGCCTCGACCGCCGGTTTGAAACCATCGGCTGGTGGAATGTGTTGGTAAACGTGCTCATCGGGCTTTACTACGCGGTGATTTTGGGCTGGGCGGCCAGCTACACCTATTATTCGCTCAATGCGGCCTGGGGCGCGAATCCCGCCGATTTCTTCTTCAAAGACTATTTGCAGATGGCTTCGGATGTGTCGGCGCAAATGCAGTTTGTGGCGCAGGTAACCGTGCCGCTGGTGCTGGTGTGGCTGGCTACGCTGCTGATTTTGGCCTTCGGCGTGCAAAAAGGCGTGGCGCGCGCGTCCACTTTCTTTATGCCGCTGTTGGTGGTGATGTTTGTGCTCTTGGTGGGGATTGCGCTGTTTTTGCCGGGTGCGGCCAAGGGTTTGGACGTGTTGTTTACCCCGGATTGGAGTAAGCTGGCCAGCTCGGAAGTGTGGGTGGCGGCCTATGGGCAGATTTTCTTCTCGCTCTCGGTGTGTTTCGGCATCATGATTACTTATTCTTCCTACATGAAGCGTGATTCGGACTTAACCGGCACGGGCATGGTGGTGGCGTTTGCCAACAGCAGCTTCGAATTGCTGGCCGGTATCGGCGTGTTTGCCGCGCTGGGCTTTATTGCCACGGCCAACGGGCAGCAGGTGGGCGATGTAGCCGCCGGCGGCATCGGCCTGGCCTTTATCGCGTTTCCCACCATCATCAACCAGGCGCCGGCCGGCGCGCTGATCGGCCTGCTGTTTTTCGGCTCGCTGGTGTTCGCCGGGCTCACTTCGCTGATTTCCGTGCTGGAAGTGGTGATTGCGGCGGTGCAGGACAAACTGAAAATCGGCCGCGTGGCCGCCACTTTGACGGTGGGCGTGCCGATGATGACGGCTTCCGTGCTGCTGTTCGGCACCACCACCGGCCTGCCGGTGTTGGATGTGCTGGATAAATTTGTGAACACCTACGGCATCGTGGCCGCCGGCTTCCTGTATGTGTTGTGCGTGGTGTTGAGCCGCCATCTGGGCGTGCTCTCCCGCCACATCAACAAGACTTCTTCGCTGAAAGTGGGCAAAACCTGGCTGCTGTTTGTGGGCGCGGTAACGCCCCTGGTGTTGGGCACCATGCTCTTCACCGACACGCGCTCGCTGCTCACAGAAGGCTATGAAGACTACCCGGCCTGGTTTGTGAATATCTACGGCTGGGGCACGGCCATCGGCGTGCTGGTGCTTGCCTTCCTGCTCTCCCTCCTGCCGTGGAAACACGAAGACAAACTGCAAGAAACCCCTGTTGAAACCGAAGGAGACGAACAATGAGCACGATTGCGATTGTGATGATGGTGGTGGCGCTGGTGGTGATCTGGGGCGGCTTGATTGTGTCGATCATGCGGCTGCCGGAAGACCACGGCAGCGGGCAGGAGTAAGCAGCCGATTGTGAACAAAGGCTACCTGAAAGTTTCAGGTAGCCTTTTTTAGTTTTCAGGTAGCCTCACTGCAAGTAGACATTAAGTTCGGCCAATCTGCATTAAGGCTACCTGAAACCTTTCAGGTAGCCTGATAAGCAGGGCAGGAACAGCACCGAAGTGGTAAAATCCAGCTTTCGGTTTTTAGTATGGAAACGGGCAAAAACGGCCCGCAATCAGGAAAGTTTGGCAGATATGACAGAACAAACAACGCGCGAGAGTATGCAATATGACGTGGTAATCGTGGGCGCGGGCGTGGCCGGGCTGTCGGCGGCGATACGGCTCAAGCAGCTCGCGGCTGAGGTGGGCAATGACATCAGCGTGTGCGTGGTGGAAAAAGGCTCGGAAGTGGGCGCGCATATTTTGTCGGGCGCGGTGTTCAACCCCAAGGCGCTGAACGAGCTGCTGCCCGATTGGCGCGGGCGCGGTGCGCCGCTCAAGCAGCCGGTGAAAGGCGAGCGGCTGCTTTTCCTCACGCGCCAATCCGCGCTGCCGCTGCCCCTGCCGCCCAGTTTCCACAATCAGGGCAACTACATCATCAGCCTGGGGCTGTTGTGCCGCTGGCTGGCCGAGCAGGCCGAAGGTTTGGGTGTGGAGATTTACCCCGGCTTTGCCGCCGCCGAAGTGTTGTATCGGGCAGACGGCAGCGTGAAAGGCATTGCCACCGGCGATATGGGCATCGGCAAAGACGGCCGGCCCACCGATGCCTACCAGCCCGGCATGGAGCTGTGGGGGCGGCAGACGGTGTTTGCCGAAGGCTGCCGCGGTTCGCTCTCCGAACAGCTGATTGCCAAGTTCCAGTTAGACCGCCACAGCCAGCCGCAAACCTACGGCCTGGGTGTGAAGGAAATTTGGGAGGTGCGGCCCGAGCAGTCGCAGCCCGGCAACGTGATGCACACCGTGGGCTGGCCGCTGGATAGCCAAACCTACGGCGGCTCCTTCCTCTACCACTTGGCGGAAAACAAAGTGGCCGTCGGCTTCGTGGTGGGGCTGGACTATCAAAACCCCTACCTCTCGCCGTTTGAAGAGTTTCAACGGTTTAAAACCCACCCCGCCATCCGCCCCGTGTTTGAAGGCGGGCGACGCATTGCCTATGGCGCACGCGCGCTGGTTGAGGGCGGTTTACAGAGCCTGCCCAAGCTCACTTTCCCCGGCGGCGTGTTAGTAGGCGATGCGGCGGGTTTCCTCAACGTACCCAGCATCAAAGGCGCGCACACCGCCATGAAATCGGCCATGCTGGCCGCCGAAGCCGTGTTCGGCGTGCTGCAAAACGGTGCGGCGGAAGAGGAGGGCGCCGAAGCCGCAGCCTATGCCGAAGCCTTCCGCCAATCCTGGCTGCACGACGAGCTCTACCGCGCCCGCAACATCCGCCCCGCCTTCAAATGGGGCTTCTGGCCGGCCATGGGGCTCAACGCGCTGGATGCGTATGTGTTCCGCGGCCGCGCCCCGTGGACCATCAGCCATCACGGCAGCGACCGCGAGAGCCTGAAGCCTGCCGCCGCGTGCCGCCCCATCGAATACCCCAAACCGGACGGCCAAGTGTCGTTCGACCGCGCCAGCAGCGTGTATCTGGCCAACACCCACCACGAAGAAAACCAGCCGCCGCACCTGAAGCTTGCCAGCGAGCAGGCCGCCATCGAAGTGGGCTACCGCCGCTTCGCCGCGCCCGAAACGCGCTACTGCCCCGCCGGCGTGTATGAAATCGTGCAGGAAAACGGCCGGCCGCACCTGCAAATCCACGCCGCCGACTGCATCCACTGCAAAACCTGCGACATCAAAGACCCCGCCGCCAACATCACCTGGACCTGCCCCGAAGGCGGCGGCGGGCCGAACTACGGCGAGATGTAGCGGCGCTAGGTTTCAGGTAGCCCGGGTAAAAATGAGGCTACCTGAAAACGGTTTATCCACTTTTCAGGTAGCCTATTTTCAGGTAGCCTATCGGCATATGGAATGCTGGAAAGGCTGTCCGAAGCAGCAAACGGCAACACGTTTTAACCCGCATCCGTTTTTCAGGTAGCCCCATGCAACTTCAACACACCCTCACCGAGCTTACCGCCATTGCCGCGCAACACGACCCGCACTTTCCGGCCAGCCTGCAGGCTGGCTTGAGCCGTGCGGATTTGCAGGCTAAACTCGATGCCGCCGGTTTCGCCCTCCGGCCACCGCAGGAATGGTTTGCGCTCTACGGCTGGCACAACGGCAGCGTGCAGCCGGACAAACAACCTTTGGACACACCGCTGTTCCATTACCATTGCTTCCTGCCCGTGGAAGCGGCGCTGGCCGAGTGGGCATGGCGCATGGAAACCAACCGCCACGAGCCGGATTTCCCCGTATTTGATCCGCGATTGCTGCCGGTGTTCGAGTTTGAGGGCGAGTTTTACTGCGTCGAATGCGGCGATACGGAGCAGCCCCGCGCCCCGGTGTGGTTCGATTTCCACGGCGCCATCCTGTGCTACGACAGCCTGCACGCCATGCTTGAAGCCAAGCTGGAATGCCATCGGACGGCGGGCATCTATGTGCGCGATGCCGACGGCTGGGAAGACTGCGCCGACGAAGCGGCCTGCGCGGTGGTGCTGCTGAAACACAACCCCTGCCGCGCGAAGGAATTGCGGGATTGCGCACACCCGTGAGCGGGTTGTTTGAAAAACGAAGGCTACCTGAAAAACCGTATTCCCAAGAATACGGTTTTTTGTTTTGCCGCCAGCCCTGTTGACGCAAATTAATACTTTTTAGCTAGATATTTCATGACAAGAAATGGCTATAGTAGCCATGGGAACAGGTGACCTCGTTTCGGGCAGTTTCTTGCCCGGGCGGCGGCATCAGTTTGAAATCACCACAAACCAATTTTAGAGGATTAATAATGGGACAATATAAGAAATTATGGTTGTCGCTAATTGTAGTTTTAACGATAACCTTTTCAATATTGGGCTATTTGGGCGTGGAGGTATACCGTCAGGCGCCTCCGTTCCCGGAAGCCTATGTATCGGCCGACGGCAAAACCGTAATCAGCAAAGACGACGTGCTGGCCGGCCAGTCTGCCTGGCAGAGCACCGGCGGCATGGAGCTGGGCTCGATTCTCGGCCACGGCGCTTACCAAGCTCCCGACTGGACGGCCGACTGGCTGCACCGCGAATTGGTGGCTTGGTTGAACATCCGTTCGCAAGAGCAGCACGGCAAGATGTTCGACGAGCTCAATGCCGACCAACAGGCTGCGCTGAAAGCTGCGCTCACGGAAGAATACCGCAACGGCAGCCGCATGGGCGCCGACGGCAAAGTGGTGCTGAGCGATACCCGCATCAAGGCAATCAAGGCCGTTGCGCCGTACTACATCACGCTGTATGGCGCCGATCCGTCGATGGAAAAGGCGCGCGATCACTTCGCCATGAAAAACAACACGCTGCCGGACGAAACGCGCCGCCAGCGGCTAACGGATTTCTTCTTCTGGACGGCGTGGGCTTCCGCCACCAACCGCCCGGATTACCACGCTACCTATACCAACAACTGGCCGCACGAGCCGCTGATCAACAACGTGCCGACGGCCGAAAACGTGATGTGGTCGGTGGCCAGCATCGTGTTTCTGTTGACCGGCGTCGGCCTGCTGGTGTGGGGCTGGTCTTTCTTGCGCAGGCACGATCCTGACCCGCAACTGCCGGAAAGCGACCCGATCAGCAAGGTGCATCTGACGCCGTCGCAGCGGGCGCTGGGCAAATATGTGTTCCTGACCGTGGCGCTGTTTGTCGTGCAGATTTTCCTCGGCGGACTGACGGCGCACTATACGCTGGAAGGCCAGCATTTCTACGGCATCCCGCTGTCCGACTGGTTCCCGTATGCGCTGGTGCGCACCTGGCACTTGCAGTCGGCTATTTTCTGGATTGCCACCGGCTTTTTGACCGCCGGCCTGTTTCTGGCGCCGGTCGTCAATGGCGGGAAGGACCCGAAATTCCAGGCGCTGGGCGTCAATGCGTTGTTTGTCGCGCTGTTTATCGTGGTCGGCGGCTCCTACGGCGGCAACTTCCTAGCCCTGACCCACGCCATGCCGGCGCACTTGAATTTCTGGTTCGGCCACCAAGGCTACGAATACTTGGATTTGGGTCGCTTCTGGCAGATTCTGCTGATGGTCGGCCTCCTGCTGTGGCTGTTCCTGATGCTGCGCTGCACCGTGTCTGCGTTTAAAGACAAAAACGCCGATAAAAACCTGCTGGCCATTTTCGTGGCCTCCATGGTGGGCGTGGGCGTGTTCTACGCACCCGGCCTGTTCTACGGCGAGCACGACAGCCTCACCGTGATGGACTACTGGCGCTGGTGGGTGGTGCACCTGTGGGTGGAAGGCTTCTTTGAAGTGTTCGCCACCGTGGCACTGGCCTTCATTTTCTACAACTTGGGTTTGGTAAGCCGCAAATCAGCTACTGTGGCCTCATTGGTTGCCGCTTCGCTGTTTATGGTCGGCGGCGTGCCCGGCACGTTCCACCACCTGTATTTCGCCGGTACCACCACGCCGATTCTGGCCGTGGGCGCCTGCTTCTCCGCTTTGGAAGTGGTACCGCTGATTCTGCTGGGCAAGGAAGCGCATGAACACTGGTCTTACCAGCACGCCACTCCGTGGATGAAACGCCTGCGCTGGCCGCTGATGTGCTTCGTGGCCGTGGCTTTCTGGAATATGATCGGCGCCGGTGTGTTCGGCTTCCTGATTAACCCGCCGATTTCCCTGTTCTACCTGCAAGGCCTGAATACCACTGCTGTGCACGCCCATGCCGCGCTGTTCGGTGTATACGGCTTCCTCGCCTTGGGTTTCGTGCTGCTGGTGGCACGCTACCTGAAACCGGATTATGAGTTTGAAGAAAAACTGATGAGCTACGGCTTCTGGATGCTGAACCTCGGCTTGGTAGGCATGATTGCCACCAGCCTGCTGCCCGCCGGTGTGATTCAAATTTATGCCGCTATTCACGACGGTTTGTGGATGGCCCGCAGCGAAGGCTTCATGCAGCAGGATTCGCTGGTGATGCTGCGTTGGATTCGCACCATTTCCGACTTGGTATTTATCGCCGGCGGCTGCTGCGTGGCCTGGCAGGCAACTAAAATCGTGTTCAGCAAAGGCACCGGCAAGAAAACTGCTTAATATGCCGCAGCTTGAACCTTGATTGAATAGAAGGCTACCTGAAGTTTCAGGTAGCCTTTTTGCCGGCTTGGCAGTAAGCAGCGGATGATTGATTTGGTCTTCAGGTAGCCTTTTATAGCTTGGTTCGATGTTGCGGGGCTGATTTTGTTATATGGAGCGGATGGCTGCGTACTGGAGTGAGTGTCTATTTGCTTGGTATGGGATTGTCTGCCAAATGGGCTTTAAGACCGGGCAGCAGGCTACCTGAAAAAGCAGCCTTCGCAGTTTTCAGGTAGCCTGTTGTTTGGAGGCTACCTGAAAGCTTACGCATCAAACAGGCAAAAGCAAACTCCCCAACCTTGCGGATTGGGGAGTTTTAATCTGGCGGAGTAGGAGGGATTCGAACCCTCGATACAGGTTTTAGCCCATATGCACCCTTAGCAGGGGTGTGCCTTCAGCCTCTCAGCCACTACTCCGTGTTCGGAACGGCGGATAATATAGGAAGCGTGCCCAAAAGGCAAGATATTTTGTGCCAAGAGCGGGTATTTTGGCTTGATGGGTTTGAAGTGTAAAGATTTTTAGTTGGCACGATGGCAGGCAGTTTGCAACGGATGAACGGCATAAATGCGCACCAGCCTACCGCTTTATTACTATTTGCTATAATATGCAAAGAAATGTTTTGATAATTTAACAAGCTATTGCGCTTGGGAATGGCGTGTGCCCATAGGCAAATTCTCCAGCCGCAACGGATAGATCAATATGAAACGATTGGGTTTGAAGCTCAGCAGCGGTATCGGCAGGGCGCTGTCGCACAAAATCAAGCAAACGCAGCGCCTGTCACGCAAAACGGCGGCGGTGATTTTGCTGTTGATGGGGGCGGCTTTGGTGTCGTTGGTGTCGCTAGGATTTGCTAAATTGGCGGATTATGCGCTGCATCTGAACGCTAAGTGGTCGCAGCAATATCCACTGGCAGCGTTTGCAGTATTGCCAATATCGCTGATGCTGATTGTGTGGTTCACGCGCCGGTATGCGCCTTATACGGCGGGCAGCGGGATTCCGCAGGTGTTGGCCATGCTGTCGATGCCGAAAGTGAAGGGCGGCAACCGTTTGGTGGCCTTGGGGCGCACGGTTTGGAAAATCCCGCTCACGTTTTTGGGCATGTTGGCCGGTGCTTCCATTGGGCGTGAAGGGCCTTCGGTGCAGGTGGGCGCGGCAGTGATGCTGGCCTGGGGCTCTTGGTGTAAACGCTACAACTTGGCATTCAAGCGCTTGCAAGACAAGGAATTGCTGGCGGCCGGTGCGGCGGGCGGTTTGGCGGCGGCATTCAATGCGCCGCTGGCCGGGGTGATTTTTGCGATTGAGGAGCTGGGGCGTTCGGTGTCGCTGCATTGGGAGCGGCAGATTTTTATCGGCGTGCTGGCTTCGGGCTTCTTTTTGGTGGCGATTGAGGGCAACAGCACTTATTTCCAAGGGTTTAATGCCGGGCAGCCGGCGGAGCATATGTTGCGTTGGGCGTTGCTGTGTGCCGCAGTGTGTGGTGTGGCGGGCGGGCTGTTTGCGCGTTTTTTAAGCAAGGGCGCAACTTGGCTGGCGTTGCCGCAATGGCGCAATTGGATGCGCCGCCACCCGATTTGGCTGGCGGGCGTGTTTGGCTTAATGCTGGCCGCCTTGGGCGTGCTGTTTGACGGGCAAACCTATGGCACGGGCTATGATGTGGCGGCAGCCGCGCTGCACGGGCAGACGGATTTGGCCTACGGCCTGGCCGGGGCGAAGTGGGCGGCCACGGTGCTTTCCTATTGGGCAGGTATTCCGGGTGGGATTTTCACACCTTCGCTGGCCATCGGCGCGCTCTTGGGCGTACACATCGCACAAATTGCCGGTGCGGAAGCCCCGGCGGCGATTTTGGCCTTGCTGTGTATGGCTGCGTTTTTGGCGGCGGCCACGCAGGCGCCGCTCACGGCCAGCGTGGTGGTGATGGAAATGACGGGCAGCCAGTCGCTGCTGTTTTGGATGCTGGTGTCGTCGATTGCCGCTTCGGTGATTGCCCGCCAGTTTTGCCCGCAGCCGTTCTATCATTTCGCGGCGGGGCGTTTCCGCCAGCGCGTGCGCGAGGAGCTGCTGCGGGAAGGGGAGGCACGGCAGGCGGAAACGGCGGCAAAGTAATGCTAGAGGCTACCTGAAAAGTGTTTTGCTTGGTTTTCAGGTAGCCTTTATTTGGCCGTATCGAAGGATTTTTTGGGCATACCAAGCCATCTGGCCGGTGCTGTTTGGAATGTTTTAACGGGCTGTCGGGTTATTCAAGCCGATATGCTTTTTGTGTGGGCAAAGAGTTGTCTGCGCCGCGGGCATGTAAAGAGGCTACCTGAAAAATCTGATGCTCCAGATTTTCAGGTAGCCTTTTTTAAGGGCGCTTGGGTTTAGCGGTCAAAAACGGGTTTGGTGCCCATGAATACTTGGCTGCTGTATTCGCATTGTTCGGTGTCACATTTCGGCATGGTAACCGTGAGGGTGTAGCTGCCGGTGCGGTTGGCACGCCAGCCGAATATTGGAGAATCGTCGTCGTCGTTATCTTCTTTAATTACGCGGCCATCGGCTGCTTTGAGGGTCAGGTCGATATCGCTGCAAGAGTAGTCGCAATCGGCGAAGAAGCTATAGTATTTGCCGGCGGTGAGCTGTACTTGGTGGCTGCGATTTTGCTCTTTGGCAGCACGGCCGTTAAACAGATGAACTTGGCGGGCTTGGGCATCTTTTCTACGCACGATGTCACGGTTCATTTTTTGGGCTTCGGGAAGCCATGGGCCGTTTTCAAAGGCTTGGATGCTGTAGGCGCAGCCGGAGGAGGCTTCGCATTTGGTCATGTTGGCGGTAAGGGTGTAGGTACCGCTGGTTGCAATAGCGCTGTTGATAATGGGGTTATCGTCGTCGTCGTTATCTTCTTTGATGGTTTTGCCGTTGCTATCGGTCAGCTTGAGGTCGATGTCGGAGCATTGGCGGTCGCAGTCGGCAAAAAATACGTAGGATTTGCCGGCTTGGAGCTGAATGGTATGGTTTTGGCTGCGGTTTTGTGCCAGATTGCCATTGAACAGCTGGAGTTCTCGCGCATCGCTACTCCGTTGACGCACGATTTCGCGGTTGATTCTTTGTGCTTCGGGCAGCCAGTCGTCGGCCTGCGCAGGTGCGGCGAAGGCAGGGGCAGCAGCCATCAGAGCGGCGATGGCGGCGAGAGTAAATTTCTGCATGGAATGCTCCTTTTGGTTAAAAAAGTAATAAAAGGGAAACAACGGGCAGATTATAGCCAATGTGCTGGAGTTTAACTAATCTTTTCTTATGTTAGGGTCTGTTGATAACTGCTGGTTTCCGCATTTTTCACCCCAAAGACGGCATTTTCCGCGTTGGAAATCCTCGCAAGGTGCCCAGCCTTACTGCGGTTTCCGACTTGAATCTGCTGCCTTTGGGGCAAAAATCCGCTTGGAAAAGTAGCGGTCAACAGCCCCAATCAGGCTACCTGAAAAACCATCTTCAGGTAGCCTGATTGGGGCTTAGCGTGCCGGTTCGGCTTGCAGGAGGACATGCTGCCTGCGGTCGAGCAGTTCCAGCTTATTGCCGTTGATGCGATAGGCGGCGGTGCGGGAAAAGGCGGCTGAGAGCCGTTCTTCCTGCGCCTGAACGTTCGGCGGGCAGAGCATCAGCGTGGTGGCGAGCTCGCCGATTTTCAGGGTTTGGCCTTGTTGGCTGAAGTGGCCGGATAGGGAGTTGCAGCCAAACGAGGCATTCACGCGATTGTTGGCGTTGAATGCCAACGACCCGTTGGCGGCGTGGCGGCCGATGCGGGTGATGCGCCAGCCGTGGTGGGAGAGTTCGGTTGCGGGTACATCGGGCGCTGTGGCAACAGGCTGCGCCATGGGGGCAGGCTGCTCAGGGGCGGTGGGCGGCGGCGGGGCGCTGTCGGCCGGATTGGGGCGGGCGGCGCAGGCGGCGAGTAGGAAGGCGGCGAGATAAATCGGTTTCATTGCATGGGCTCCTATCTGGTTGAAAAGCATTTAATACAATGTGTTGTATTGTACACTAGGGGATGCGGTTCGGTGTTGATATAAGGCAATGGGGCGGGCATTTATAGCGGGTTGAAAAGGAACGCCGCTGCGCGTTGGTTTGCTTTGCCGTGCTGCTTATACTTGCTGCGGCTAGACGCTTTGTCCTACTTTTTTATTCCGCTATATTTTGGAAAACGTGGCGTGGGCCGCATCAACGTAAAAGGCTACCTGAAAATTTTCAGGTAGCCTTTGTTTGCTTGCCTAATCCTCTTAGTGCTCAATCGGTTTGGCCGGGCGGGTGGCGGCTTGGCCTAGGGCGGCGCGCCATTGTTGCGGGGCTTTCACCAGTTCCAAAGCGCGGCGCAGTTGGTCGTCTTTGGCCGGATTGGGTTTGTAGCGGGTGGCGGGGTTGTTGTCGGCCTCGTCTTTGGCAGCGGGCTCGGAGGCGGCTTTGCTTTCAGCGCTGTGGTTGTTCAGCGCGCGGCCGCGCACTTCGTTGCCGCCGTTGGGGTTGCTCAGGTGGCCGGAGAGGTCGGCTTCGCGACTTTCATAACGGCGGGTTTTATCGGCCACTTCCACATCGGGCACGATGCCTTGGGCTTGGATGGAACGGCCGCTTGGGGTGTAGTAGAGCTGGGTGGTGATTTTCAGCGCACCGCCGTTGGAAAGGGGCATCACGGATTGTACGGAGCCTTTGCCGAAGCTTTGCGTGCCCACAATCACGGCGCGTTTGTGGTCTTGCAGGGCGCCGGCCACGATTTCGGAGGCGGAGGCGGAACCGGAGTTAATCAACACGGTGATGGGGATGGTTTTAAATTCGGCAGGCAGGCCGGCAAGCGGGTCTTTGCTGCTGCCGATTTGGTAGTCGGCGGGCTGGGCTTTGAGATTCATGTTTTCTTTGCCGTTGCGGCCTTTGGTGCTCACTACGAGTTGGCCGTTTTGCAGGAAGGCAGCAGATACGCCCACGGCGCCGTTGAGCAGGCCACCGGGGTCGTCGCGCAGGTCGATGATCAGGCCTTTGAGCGGGCCGCCGTTGGTGCGGTGCATGGCTTGCAGGGCTTCGGCCATGGCGGGCACGGTGCGCTCTTGGAATTGGCTGATGCGCAGGTAGCCGTAGCCGGGCTCGATGAGGTTGTGGCGCACGCTGCGCACTTTAATCACGGCGCGGGTGAGGGTAACCACGATGGGCTGGGGCGCGTCTTTGCGGGTGAGGGTGAGGGTGATTTTGGTGCCCGGCTCGCCGCGCATGCGCTTCACGGCATCGTTTACGCTCATGCCGCGGGTGGAGGCATCATCGATTTTGATGATGTAGTCGCCGCTTTGGATGCCGGCGCGTTCGGCGGGGGTGTCTTCAATCGGTGAGACCACTTTTACGAAGCCGTCTTCACTGCCCACTTCCATGCCCAGGCCGCCGAATTCGCCTTTGGTGGATTCTTGCATGTCGGCGTAGTCTTTGAGGTTCATATACTCGGAGTGCGGGTCGAGGTTGGAAACCATGCCTTTGAGCGCGCCTTCGAGGATTTCGTCGTCGGTTTTGTCTTGATAGTAGTTGGCTTTCACCTGGCTGTACACTTCGGCCATGGTGCGCAGTGAATCCACCGGCAGGGGCTGCTGGCTGCGGGTTTCGGCAAAGCTCTGCATGCTCAGGCTCACGGCGATGCCGGTGAAGGTGCCCAGGGTGTAGAGGGCGATTTTTTTGAAGGTGTTGTTGGACATAATGGGTGTTGGTCTTTCAGGTTTTGTTAATCTGAGCCCGGATAATCGGCGGTGGCGGTAGCTGTGTTTTTTCAGGTAGCCTGCCGTGTTGGCAAAAGGCTACCTGAAAACGTGGTTGCTGCGAAGTTTAAAGGCTTACAGCGCGGTAAAACAGGCTGCCAAACCCAAAAAGATGCCCGGCACGTTGGCCACCACAATCGGCCAGTCGCGCGGTTTTTTAAACAAGCCGTAGCCAGTCCACAACGTGCAGTTTACAAAAGCCACAAAGGGCTGCACCGGATTGCCTTTATGCCCGGCCAGGTTGTCGGCAATTTGCGGAATATAGGCCACATACATGCCCACAGCCATGATGCTGGCCACGATGCCTAAAATTTTGATTTGCTTTTCAGTCATTATTTTGCCTCTTAAAAGTGAGTCAGACGTTTCGTGCCGGTATATACTGGCTTCCCGGTTTCAGGTAGCCTTCATCCATGCGGGCTAGCTGAAAGCGTGCAATTATAAAACTCCCTCCCCCGCCGCCCGCAAGGCATACTACAAAACTTAACCCGTTCTCCCGCGATGGTTTCAGCCAGCCCCACCGCCCCGCAGGCTACCTGAAAACCCTTGCTTGCTTTACAATTACGGCGTTTAGCAACTGAAACGCCAGCCACACCATGCCAGAAAACACCGCATCCGCCGAACACAGCGACATCCTGCTGCTCGCCCCCTACGCCGAACGCGCCTACCTCGAATACGCCATGAGCGTGGTGAAAGGCCGCGCCCTGCCCGACGTGGGCGACGGCCAAAAGCCCGTGCAGCGGCGCATCCTGTTTGCCATGAAGGAAATGGGGCTGGCCGCCCATTCCAAGCCGGTGAAATCCGCGCGCGTGGTGGGCGAAATCCTGGGCAAATACCACCCGCACGGCGACGCTTCCGCCTACGACGCCATGGTGCGCATGGCGCAAGACTTCACCCTGCGCTATCCCTTAATCGACGGCATCGGCAACTTCGGCTCGCGCGACGGCGACGGCGCGGCCGCCATGCGCTACACCGAAGCCCGCCTCACCCCGATTGCCGAACTGCTGCTTTCCGAGCTGCATCAAGGCACGGTGGATTTTGTGCCGAATTACGACGGCGCGTTTGAAGAGCCCGTGGCCCTGCCCGCCCGCCTGCCCATGGTGCTGCTCAACGGCGCCTCCGGCATCGCCGTGGGCATGGCCACCGAAATCCCGCCGCACAATCTGGGCGAAGTCACCGCCGCCGCCGTGGCTCTGCTCAAAAAGCCCGCGCTCACCACCGCCGAGCTGATGGAGCACATCCCCGCCCCCGATTTCGCCGGCGGCGGCCACATCATCACCCCGGCCAAAGACCTGCTCCAGCTCTACGAAACCGGCAAAGGCAGCATCCGCGTGCGTGCGCGCTACGAAATCGAAAAACTGGCGCGCGGCCAATGGCGGCTCATCATCACCGAGCTGCCGCCCAACACCAGCGCGCAGAAAATCCTGGCCGAAATCGAAGAGCAAACCAACCCCAAGCCCAAATCCGGCAAAAAACAGCTCAACCAAGACCAGCTCAACACCAAAAAGCTGATGCTCGAGCTCATCGACAAAGTGCGCGACGAAAGCGACGGCGAACACCCCGTGCGCCTCGTGTTCGAGCCCAAATCCAGCCGCATCGAGCCGGATAACTTCATCAACACCCTAATGGCGCAAACCGGCTTGGAAGGCAATGTGCCGGCCAACTTGGTGATGATCGGGCTCGACAACCGCCCCGCGCAGAAAAACCTGAAAACCATCCTGCAGGAATGGCTCGATTTCCGCGTATCCACCGTAACCCGCCGCCTGCAACACCGTTTGGAACAGGTGCTCAAACGCATCCATATCCTCGACGGGCGCATGACCGCCTTTTTGCACATCGACGAGGTTATCCGCGTTATCCGTGAAGCCGACGAGCCCAAGCCCGAACTGATGGCCGCCTTCGGCCTCTCCGAAATCCAAGCCGAAGATATTTTGGAAATCCGCCTGCGCCAGCTCGCCCGTTTGGAAGGTTTCAAACTGGAGCAGGAATTGGCCGATTTGCGCGAAGAAGAAGGCTACCTGAAAAACTTATTGGCCGACGAGGGCGCGAAGAAAAAACTCATCATCAAAGAGATGCAGGCCGATGCCAAGCAATTTGGCGACCCGCGCCGCACGCTGGTGGCCGAAGCCGAACGCGCCGCGCTCACCCACACCACGGCCGACGAGCCGGTAACGCTCATCCTGTCGCGCCAGGGCTGGATTCGCAGCCGGGCCGGGCACGGGCTGGATTTGTCGGCCACCGCGTTTAAAGAAGGCGACGAATTGCAGCAAACGCTGGAAACGCGCACTGTCGATCCGGTGGTGGTGCTCGACACGCTCGGCCGCAGCTACACCATCGACCCGGCCGAAATCCCCGGCGGGCGCGGCGACGGCGTGCCCGTTTCATCGTTAATCGAGCTGCAAAACGGCGCGAAACCCGTCGCCATGCTCACCG
>ERZ773077.934-NODE-934-length-20971-cov-6.677520_pt1 | contig 20971 bp, 15 predicted proteins | sample MGYA00580612_ERZ773077 | MGnify/ENA primary metagenome ERZ773077 (study PRJEB29015, sample SAMEA2737971) | human oral metagenome | biome: human oral; feature: human-associated habitat; material: dental | place: China | collected 2021 ...
GGGTAAACTTGGTTTCCAGTTTATCGCCGTTGCTGCATGTTGCAGCAGTTTTGCAACCGTAGTCGATACCAATTTCTCCGGTGGCGGTACAAGTTTTTGCTTCTACTTTAACCACTAAACAGAGATACCAGTTGCCACAACTATCCTGCACGATTTCAGCAGTGCGAAAACCACTGTAACGACGCAGGTCATATTGGTCATACACGGTCAATATCAGTTTTTCTTTGCCGCAAGACAGTTGTACTTGTGATTTCAACGCCTTCTTACCGGTGTTGTAGGTTTTCACATGGCTGATGGCAGATGCTTTAAACGGAATCCAGCCCAATGCTTTACGTTTTGCATCTGGTCGGTTGGTTCGCCAAGCAAGTTTGACTTTCTTATGCTGTTTGCGTGCTTGGTAGTGTTTCTCACCAATAAACTGGATAGTCTGTGAATGTAAGCCCAGTTCTTCTCCAGCACCTTTGGTGTATTCAGCTATATCGTAAGCGGATGGAAAAACACGTTTCCTACGCCACATTTGCAGGCACAAATCGTTCACATAATTCCAGACGAAATTCACCGCACTTGCCAGTTTGTTTAACTTGGCATTGTGCTTACGGTATATTCGTAATCGGAGAACTTGATACATGTGAACGTGTGTGGAAAAGTGTTACAATGTGTTTATTGTAACAGATTTAAAAACAGAATGTAACGCCTTATATCCCCGCCCTAAAGGACGGGGTTTTACGGCTCTATTCTCACAAATCGTTGTTCTGGAACATCACGTTTCCTTTTTCTTTCAGTTCACGAATACGGTTGTCCACTTCTTCTAACGTCATGGAGGTGTTATTCATATAATCGAACTGGAATTGACGTTCAGTAATCAGCCCTTCAAACATGCGTTGCCGCGCGTGCGTGATAAATGGCACACCTTTTTCATTCACGATTTCTTGCAATTTTGCAGTAATTCCGTCAATTGGTGTACCACTGAGTTCGTCACGAATATGGTTGTCAAACACAAGATATTCGATGATTGGGGCGCGTTTGCCATCTGTAGTCAATGCCAAACGTTGGGTCAAAATGATACGCAAGCTGGCAACCATGTCATTGATAATGCTTTGCCGCATATCGCCGGGGAACATGTCTGCAATACGTTTCAATGTTTGTGCCACACTGGTTGTATGTACTGTGCCATATACAAAGTGACCGGTCGCACCGGCTTGCAAAGCCATTTCCATTGTTTCCACATCACGTAACTCACCCACGAAAATCTGGTTTGGCGCACGACGCAATGCGCCACGCATGAATGCTTGAAAAGATGGTGACATGGTAGGCACTTCGGTTTGTACAAATGAGGAGTACAAATTAGGCACGCCCTCAAAGGAGAACTCAATCGGCGCTTCGGCAGACATGTTGTTAAACCTGAAATCAGGATTGAGCATCAGATTGTGATTGATACTGGCAATCAAAGTGGATTTACCTGAACCGGTAGGACCTGTCACCAAAGCCAAACCGTTGGTGTGATACCACTGTGAGTAAACCTCTTCCGGTATCAGGTCTTTGTTCAACATGGGTGGTAATACCGGAATGGTACGCATGGTAATGACATGCCCCATTTCACGTCCACCGGCACTGCAGTTAGTGATGTTGACACGATAACGAAGATGATTTTCGTCATCGTTAATGACATACATTTTGTCGATGTCTTCTTTTCGCCCCAAAATCGCTAGACCGGATGAGTCTTCATAAATGTGGGTTACAAGTTTTTCTAGCTCATCTTTGTTTAACATGCGTGTAGTAATGGTACGCATTTTGCCTTGTATCATGGCACGAATAGCGCCATTGGTTTTAAACACAATATCGGATGCGTTGAATTTGTGGGCGTGTAGCAAAATGCTGTTCAAATGAATCCCCTCTAATGGTAAAGGAAGTGTGCCCATCATGTATTCACGGTCAATCATGTCTGGCGGTAAATTGTTGTTCATAAGCAATTCGGTTAATTGAAAACCATAAACTACAAACTGTATTAACTCTGAAAACAGATTGACTGATTCACTACTAATAGTGAGGAAAGTTTTGCTATTTTTAATTGTTCGGAGGATATATGGGAAGTTGGGGGTGTGTGAAAAATTGATTGGCAACATCAGCAAGTCTTCCAATATTCTTTTCTTCTTTCATTTCCAAGTTCTGCTAAAATGTCATTCTTTAACCAGAATAACTTTCGTCTAACATGATTGCTCCAAGTACCACCTTTAATGGGTTTTGCTGGATAGGCGACCCGCACATTGATTCCAAACATATCAGTAAACGGCATGACCCTATCAGTAGCACACAGACCACCTTTGACAAACTCAGACAGTGTGTTGCTATTGCCAATCGGGAAAACATGTATCCCATGATTGGTGGCGACTTGTTTAACCGTGATAAGGAAAACCATGTTAGAACCATCAATGAAACGATTACCATACTAAAATCGTTTCACCAACGTCCCATTACTGTGATTGGTAATCATGAAAAAACACAGGAAACACTGAGCGAGGACAACATTCTGTATGGTTTAGCAGATGCCGGTGTGATTGATTTGATTGAAAATGACAAACTGAGTGTGCGTCTGTCTGTACACGACAAAGTATTACATGAAGACTTTGTGGTTTATGTTGGCGGAACAAACTATGGGCAGAAGATTCCTGATGCGGTAAAACGACCGAAAGATGCTGATTTGCTTGTTTGGCTGACGCATCACGATTTGATGTTCAAGCAGTTCTATCCGGGCTGTATTGAGTTAAAAGAAATCGATGGTGTAGACTTAGTTATCAATGGCCACATGCACAAGACACAACCACAACAGCAATGCAATACGACTACATGGTGTAATCCGGGTAACATTCTGCGTCAAAGTGTGGATACTGAAAAACATATTCCGTCTTTGTGGGTATGGACGATGGCGAACCATCAGAACGAGTATCGCAAATTGGTACAACATCCATTGGAACACTTGGAAAACATTTTCAAACAAACACCGGTTATCCATGCTGACAAACAGTTTGAAGTTGAAACTGATGGAAAACTAAATGCGGTTGAAAAACTTGGATTTGTGCAGATGATGCAGAAAATCCAAGAGGGGGACAACAACATCACCAGTGACAAGGACATCGTGCGTCAGCACATGGATAGCTTGTTCGACATCAAAGATGTGCCGGAGAATGTGCGTGACGATTTGATGAAAATGCTTGACGAATTGGATGACGATTAGTTGTGTGGTGTGGAAATGGATAGCCTTGATGCTATGCGCGGCACGGATATTTAGTTAAAATGACTGCGTTTTAATCATCTCATCAAAGGAAAACAAATGATTGACAGAATAATTGACAGAGACAAACTCTCACTAAAACGTATTTTAATCGGACTCATAATAAATGTAATTCTTTTATTTATCGACCTTTATGCGATTCGCGCTCAACTCCAAAGCACAACGCTGATATTGATATTGGCTGTAATACTTGTCATCGAGATGGTGACAATTCCTTTTGTTCTTTGCCCTGCCATAAGAAAAAAGAAAGACAATAAGCGCTAATCTATTATTTATTGTTATACGCATATGAAACAAATGTCTGACATTCTACTACCTGACAACTTTCCATTTTGGAACGGAAAACCGGAGAAAATCGATTCAGTCACCGACCTGCTCTTCCGTTTGCAACAATATGAAAAGTTTTCCAACCTCAATATTCGCGCAAAGAGCGAATATTCCTTCTCAATTTCAGACTTTGTGTCAATGGATGATTTAATTGCTGAACTTCAAGCAATTAAAAACTTAGCACCAGAGCAAAAACTGATGATTGAGAGCAGCATGACGTACTACGAGGAATACGCGGAGAATAATACATCTGTTAAGGTCAAACTTAACCCCGTGCTATTCGAGCATCTGGAAAACTTGAGACAATCTTCAATGGCTCATGTTAAAGCCCGATTTGACCATAATTTGGCACACTGGAAAGAAGAGTACGGTCAAGAGAAATACGACGGTATGCCGATTCGAGATTGGCTCAAAGATGTTGAAGACAGGATGAACAATGCGGTACAGAAAAACAAGCCTGTCGATGAACCGGTAAACAAAAAGCCCAGAGCGCCAAAAATTAAATAGTCAAACGCGTTTTTAAGACAGTATTCCAAAGAACGAGACCGCCATATCGGCGGTCTTTCTGTTTTTCAAATCTATTCTTTATTGGATTTCTGTTTTTCAAGTTGTCTTTGATAATAACGTGAGTCTTTAGAATATACCATGTTGCCATGCTCGTCACGCTTGTATAACGAATTGATGGCACGATAGAACAGCACATTAAAATAAGCAATCCCACCAAACATTAATGGTAGGTAGTAAAACGTTATGCCACCATAGGGCAACAATATGAGGAACAGTCCAACCATCATCGCCAGTATGATGACATAATTGATGAAAATAAAGTTTCCCTCGTTGTCATGTTTGCGTAACCGGCTAATCGGATAAATGACCAAGGCAGTCCACAACATTGAGAATGTGAATGCCAGTGCGACTGTTCCTAAATAGGAGAACAAGCCTACCGTTTTTTGCACCGAAAGCGGTTGGTCATGCAGCTTTATGGAAATCATGGCTATCATAGCAAAAGCGTTGAGCACAACGCCGACAATGAAAAAGCCAATCAAGGGGGAAACCAACACAGGATATGGTTTCATCCACGGAGTACGGATTTCTGTTCTGAATTTGTACTTGTTGTACTCTTCCAAACGGTTACGAACCGAATCAAAAAAAAGCATAGGATTACCTTAATTTCTGTTGAAATTGTACGACAATAGCGAACTTTGTCCAAGAAAACGCGCGGTTTTTGATTTGAGGATGGAGACTTGATTGGACTTTTGTTTTGCCTAGAATAAAACAAAAACACGACAAAATTATTTTCAGAACAGCATCAATGCGTTACAATTTATAGCCGTAACATAATGATTTTAAACATGAAATGTTTGAATTGGTTGGCTTGAATAGTATGTTCCAGTGTGATATATTGCTGACATTCCATTTCTGATAGTCAAACTACTTGCTAGGCTTCACGGTTTTCGGAAATACAAATGGAATCGGGACGCGAAAGCGTCCCTACAGTTAGTCGCTGCCAAGTTCCACAACCCGCGCAGCATGTTGCTTGCAAGCGATTGAAAGTATATCGCTCGGTAAGTAATGTGCTGTTAAATTGTATTAAATTGTGCAAAGTGTAACGCTTGGTATCAATATGTCGCACAAAAGCCGAACAACTTTCACATTGTTCGGCTTTTCTCTATTGTTCCTTTGGTTTTGTCAATCTTGCTGAATGCGCTGGTTGTAAAACTCGGAAAGCTCTTTGCCGTCCCATCCGTCATCCAACTCTTTTTTATCCGGCATCCATAAATCAAAACTTTCGTGTGAAATGCGCTTTTTCGCCAGTAAAACAATCAGCGAATATGCCAACAAAGTGCGCTGGCGTTGAATGCCTGCTAAATATTTGTTGGGGCTATCCTTTCCAAATGTGTCAATATAGTTGAGCAACAATTCGTCAGGAATGTTACACAAGTCATACCAACTCCAATGATTTTCTTCATCACGGTCAGACACACAGGCATCCACAACCCATGATGGCAAATCATTTGTCTTGAAAAGTTCCAGTAGGCGTTTCAGACCAAGAGATTTGAATAACTGAAAACGATGCGGATAGAAGCGGTCGTTTTTTGTCTTCATGTTTTCCAATACAATGGAAACTAGTTGTTCAAGTTCCACTTGGGGAAAACTTTGATTAGTGTCGGTATGGGAACTCATTGTGTAACTCCAATATCTGTTAAAACTCAATTTTAACAGATTAACGAGCCGGTTGCACATTTTGGCATTAAGGCAGACCACTTAAAAACTGATTAAACGATTGAATTTCCTCTTCAATAACGCGTTCAATCAGATTCAATGGCAACATGAATATCTCACGAATGTGCTCCGGTTTAATGGCAATCAGATGTTTGTGTATCCGTTTTTCCAAGAACACATCCGGCACGGCGAAACTGCGTTCGCACCACCAACGTTCAACCACCCCAGCGCTGTTTACTCCCCTCACTCGTTCCTCCACCCCTTTCCGAGTCATTCCGACTTTGTAGAGGTTACGCCGTGAATTGGCGAGAATGTAAACGAAGCCCTTACGCCTATCCAGTTCTGCATAAATGGCATCTAATATGATGTCGTAATCCCAATCGTCGGCATCAGGCAATACCAAATCCAAACCGGCTTCATAAGGTTGCCGAATGTATCGGTAATAGATTTCCTGTTGCTCAATCATTTGCTGTCACTCGATGAACGATTGCTTCGTGCGGCAACATTAGTGATTGTTACACTTGCTGTGTCAATTGGAACACTTTGTTCTGTGGTATTTTTGTTTGTATCGATTTTTATAGCAATACCTATGGGTTTTTGTTCTACACGTACAACTTTACCAAAATGTTCTCCAACTCGACGAATCCATAATGATAGGCAAGCACCAACAATAGTGAGAAAGCCAACCATACCTAAATAAATACCAACAAAACGGTAGTCGCTTAGTTCTGCTTTCGGTTTGGTTTCCACTTGTTTGACGTTCGGCTCTTGTTTTGGCACTGGTATTTCAATCATTTCGGCTTTTTCGCTAACATTCGTGTTATGATTGACTTGTAAAGCATCTGAAACAGATGAAGCAGGTAAATCAATTGATTTTAGTTTAGCTTCCTTATCAGCGATACCCACTTCTTCATCAGTATAATCAGCATCAAGTTCATCACTTGATGGGTCTTCTGACATAACAGATGTACGCCGTCTGGCTTTATTCCTTACAGATTGTGCCGATGATTGTTTTTCTGATTGAGGCTCTTGTGTGGCAATTGGTTTCTCCGTCTCACGCGATTGACTGTCTATTTGTGACGGTATGACTTTGAGCTTGTCGGTTGTTTGAACATCGGAAACATCGTCCACTGTTTTTGGTTTGGATGGCAGATTGATTTTGCTGTGTTCGTCCGGTAGTTCAACGTGAGTACGAGAAATTGTAGGGGAAGTGTCATAATCGACAAATTCGGTCTCGGCAACAGATGATTGGCACAGTGTAATACCAAGAGATATAAGTAAAAGATTGGATTTCATTGAGATGTTTTATGCGTTTTTGTTAAAAAGCATTCTAACTGAAGTCTGTTTTTAAAACAACAATTTAACTTTTGAGTGTAGAACATGTTTGATAATTTGGATACCTACTTACTTGATTACAGTAAACAATTCGCTCCCGAGCAGGAGATTTTCAGCCGGTTCTACCAGCGTGTAAAAGAGTCTTCTATGTATGTCACTACTGCACTGTCTGATATGCAAAACACTCTATTTCGTGTGCATAAAGCAGACGATTATTTGCGTAGCGACAAACGTGCGCTGGATAACTTGTCTAACTTGGTACAGAATTCCATCGTTAAGTCTGACATTACCAATATGGCAATGCGTATCAAGGAAGAGCTAGACAAGATTGCCAAGAATACTGAAAAGGACAACAGTCGGTTCTCCTTTTTTGGTACACAAAAAACCGGTTATCGCCAGCAGTTTCAGGAAAACTTAAATGCCATTCAACAATTGGCAGACAACGAGCGTATCCGCATGATTAAACTGAAAAGTGATTTGGAACGCACACTAAACGGTTTGATTCGCCATACTACCATGACAGAAAATCGCGTCACTGCCTTAACGGATATGTATTGCTATCTGACCATTGCACTGAGGGAAATGGAGAACAGTGGCGGGTATGATAAAGAAACAGTTGGTGAGATTGCAGAGTACCTGAACAGCATTTATGAAGATTTAAAGGTGCTCAACAGTTCGTTGAAACTGGATTACCAGAACATTGAGGTCAATCGGCATTACTTTAAAGAGTTGAATAACGCCTTGAAAACATTGGAAATCACAGTATCTTTGTACATTCAGACTTCCATTGTACTGAACCCAAACCGTAATCCTTATGCCATTATTTATCATTATGGCAGACAGATTGATACGTCTGATTTGAAAGACGTGAAAACGGAAGACGAGGTGGACACCTATCTGCAAAACGCCTCCAAGAAAATCAAGGTTTGGCATGAGATATTGGCAAACAGTTGTGATGGGTTGTTTGTGAAATAGTGTTTTGCAAGCAAAACAAGTCTTTAAAAAAGTCATCCTGACAAAAACATGCGCGACAGGTAGAATATTGGGATTCTGCCTGTTTTTCTTTTGGGAACACTCTATTTATGCGCTATACCAATCTTCGTGCTTATACATCCGCCTCCCTACAATTTGGTCTGTTTGACATTGAAAACGCATTGCAAAAGGTGAAAAACAATCCTGACGAATACAGTAATGCTTGGGCTGTTACCGAGCATAACAATATGTTTTCCATTGTAAAATTCAGCAAGGCTGCGAAAGGTGTCGATGGGTTTAATCCAATTTTCGGTATCGAGTTGACCTTTTCAGAGGAAACCGAACAAACGGTGCGTGTCAAAGAATTGGGTGGGTATCGTGATGCGGTAAACACCAGTAGCGAAAAGTATGACTTATTGCTGATTGCCAAATCTCGTCTCGGCTATCAAAACCTGTGTAAGTTGCAAACCTTGTTTTTCCAACACAAGAAGCATGACCGTGTGACTGACACGCTGGTCAAACAACACCCAGAATTGTTCCAAGATGTGTTCGTGTTGTCCGGTGGAGCAGGCAATAACAGCTATCTGTTCAACCATTATTTGAAATACCGTAGTGCTTCTGATAACGATAAGCCTGCCATTTTGGCACAAATGGAAAACCATATGGCGTTTTGGCAGTCTATTGCCGGTCAGTCAAACTACCTTGTCGAATTACAACGCGAGGGGCGCGAATTTGAAAACGAGTACATCAAGTTTATCCTGCCATTGACAGTCAAACATAGTATTCCCGTCGTAGCAACCAACAATACTTACTTTTTGGAGCGTAAGGATTTCGTCAATCACGAATTGCTGGTTGCTAACAAGTCAGACAAAGGTGTGTTCTCTAATCACCGTACACGCTTATCCCCCACGCCTGAGAACTATCTGAAATCCAATAGTGAGATGTCGGCTCTGTTCGCCGATATTCCAATTGCGCTGGAAAATACGAATTTGCTGGCGAGCCAATGTAATGTTGATTTGGAATTGGGAAAACAGTATTACCTACCCAGCATTGAATCGCCGCGCGAGAACGAGAGTCTTGCTGATTTCTTTGTTCGCGCTTCTGTTGAAGGCATGGAGAAACGTTTGCTCGGATTTATGGATACCTATCTGACCGCACCGGAATATCCGATATGGAATGACTACTTTATGCAGTTTGAAGAATGGAAAATGCTGCTACAAAAGAATGGCTTTAACCAGTCTGTCATTCCAGCTATGTCTGATGAAGAAAAACTGGGCGTTATCCGTCAATCACAACTATACAAGACTTACAAAGAGCGATTGGATTACGAGTTGGGCGTGATTGAAAAGATGGGCTTTACCAGTTACTTCTTGGTAGTAGCGGACTTCATCCAATGGTCAAAAGACAACGGTGTGGCAGTCGGCCCAGGTCGTGGTTCTGGCGCTGGCTCACTGGTGGCTTACTCTTTAAGCATTACAGACCTTGACCCGCTGCAATTTGGATTACTGTTCGAGCGTTTTTTGAACCCTGAACGTGTTTCCATGCCCGACTTTGATATTGACTTTTCATCAGATGAACGGTATCGCGTATTGCAATACGTGCGCAATAAGTACAACAAAAATGGTGAAATCCATGTGTCCCAGATTATGAACGTGGGACGTTACGAATTGAAGTCTTCCATTGAAATGGCGGCGAAAGCGTATGGCATGCGAACGAACCATTTCAAAGTGGTAGAAATGAAAGAAATGGCGGACATTGCGGATAAACCTGCTGATGAGAATGAATATATTGATGAGGAAGAGCTTGCTGATGAATTGTCCGGTACTTTCAAAGAAGCATTTGAGAAGAACAAGCTATTCCCGATTGAATACCGCAATGCACCACTGTTCAAAAACATCATGGATGCCGCAGGAGCGTTGTATCACAACATGCGAAACACAGGGATTCATGCTGCAGGTATCGTGATTTCCCCACAACCATTGGATACCATTGTTCCGGTGATGAATACTGGGGCTGGTTACATTACACAGTTGAACAAAGATGACTCTGAAGCAATGGGATTGATTAAGTTTGACTTCCTTTCACTGAAAAACTTGGATGTCATTCAAAACACCCTGAATTTCATCAACGCATCGCGCAAAGAGCAAAACCTGCCATTGATGACAATGGAGGACATGAACAAAATCGACCTGTATGACCGTAAGGTGTACGAAGAGATTTTCCAAAATGGTCATACTCATGGTGTGTTCCAATTTGCGTCAAACGGTATGCGCCGCATGTTGATGGAAGCCAAGCCTACTAAGTTTGACGAAATTGTGGCATTCAACGCGCTCTATAGACCCGGACCGATGGATAACATTCCGGATTTCACCGCGCGTATGCAAGGTGAGAAGTTCGAGTACATTCATCCATTGCTTCAACCAGTATTGGAATCTACCTATGGGATTATGGTGTACCAAGAACAGGTAATGCAGGCTGCACAAATTATCGGCGGTTATACATTGGGCGGTGCAGACTTGCTACGCCGAGCGATGGGTAAGAAAAAAGCCGAAGAGATGGCAAAACACCGCGAAATTTTTGCAAAAGGTGCGGCAGAACGCGGCATTTCACAAGAAAAAGCGGACGAGATTTTCAACTACATGGAAAAGTTTGCCGGTTACGGCTTCAACAAGTCCCATGCCGCAGCCTACTCTATGATTGCATTCCAAACCGCATGGCTGAAAACCTATTATCCGCGTGAGTTTATGACCGCTACGCTGTATTCCGATATTCTGAACGAATCGGAAGACTTGGAGGTGGCAAAAAACATTTCCGAGTGTGTGCGTATGGGCATAACGGTCAAACCGGTTGACATCAATGAAAGCGGTGAGAATTTCTACCTGAACCGCAATGGTGAGATTGTCATGCCTTTCACTGTCATCAAAGGATTCAATCAAGGCATGGCACGCCGTATCATAAGCACGCGTGATACATTGGACAATGGTTTTACCAGTATTGCCGATTTCGTGCGAAATATGTTTTCCGCTTCACTCAGCGGTGTCAGTCAAACGGCTTTGAAACAATTGCTACGCGCGGGCGCATTTGATTCGCTGGAAAACCGTTGGGATATTGCTTCGGCTTTAAAAAATGCGGAAGCATTAGTGCAAAATATTGCCAATGAGATGCCAAAGGTTTCCAGTCCGCTATTGCGTGTCCTACCATCAAGCATGATAAAACAGAAAGCCAAAGCCAACAAACAGCTTGATTATGAGGAAGTGAAGTACCCATTGTCAGCGAAAGAGCGCGTGCAGAACATGCACAAAATGTATGGGTTCGTTTCTTCAAACCAAGACTTGTTTGCCTACATGAACAGCATCAAAGACATGCTTTCCATTTTCAGCACTGAGCATGGCAGCATGGATAAATTGCTATCCTCTGTGGAACAAGTTGTCCATGAAAAGAATCGGAAATATCATGAAATCATTGCTGATGGCGACAAAGCTACCCAGAACGCCTTGCGCTCCAACGATTTGATGCTGGCATTTGTGCTTGACGAATACATTAAGTATGACACCAAACATTACTTAGTGATGACAGATAAAGGTTTGGTGGATATGGTTGGACGGTCACCAAAACTGCTCAATTACAAGTTCTCATTGCTTGAACCTTATGCTTTGTTGGTGTCCAGTACATTGGTTGGTGGTACATTGAACGACGGAAAATTGGCAGACGGTTTTACCGACATTGATAGTGAACGTATTAACTTTGAAGTGAAAGACATTTATCCGTTGGATGTGCTGGTGTCATTTACAAAAGATGACAAACCGATTGTCTTTAACGGTATGGCGGATGACCTGTTGAGCGTCATGGACGAAACGGATGCCATTTATAACGAGGAAGATAGTGAGAAAAACAACCAAACCCATTTTGATGTTGTAGTCTACGATGGTGGTGAAGAACATACTGTTCAAGTGATTCCCAATGGGCACTTTGTTAATGAAATGAAACAACGCGGAATGAGTTTGTCCGTGTCATTTCAGGATAGCTCTGTTGCCAACGGCTTGATTGATGTACAAGAATTACAAGGCTTCTTGACAGAAGCTATACCGCACGAGAACATGGTTGAGCGCATGAATAAATCCGCACTGAACCATGAACTGTTACACATCACCGATACCGGAGAGAACACGGAGACCGGTTTGCATTTGTTGTATGGTTACATCACAGAAATCCGTCAGTATCAGGGTATAATCAATGCGGTAATGTTTACTGATTTGAATGGCAAACAAGAGCAAATCAGTGTAAAAAACATGCCGACACACAGTTACACCTTGTACCAGCCTTGCGTGGCGAAAGTCGAAATCTCGGTGTTCGGAGACAGTAAACCGTTTATTCAAATGGCAGACTTGTATTATGAGAACGACTTACCATTATTGTTGAAAGGTAGCGAACACCATTATGTTTCTATTGATAATCCTGACGAGGTGTATCACGCATTGGAAAATGATGGTGCAATGAAAGTGAAACTTGCTGATTGGGATGAACATAACGGATACTCGGCGATACGTTTTACTAAAAATCCGCGCACGTTGAACAGCTATTTAGATAACAATGTGGTTGTTGCACCGACAGAAGCAGTTGAGCATGCTGTTGCCAACGGCTTGCAACTCAAACCGTTGTGTCGTGGCGAAATGGCGAACATTAACGGACGCAATGCACCAGCAAAACTGGAAACTGATTCTATTGGTGACATGCTGGTTTGTTACAACGATATTCTTGAATTACCAGCATTTCCGTTAAATCACGGTTTTCGTTTCGGATTGCAGAAGGACACCGATAGGGCAGATAAGATTTCTGACTTGATGACTAACGGCAGTGAAATGGCACAAAACTATTTTTCAGCCTTACTTGTATGTATTGTATCACGCGTGCGTAAAACCGGTGGCGATGTGCATAATTGGAAAACTGCCTATGTGCAAATCACGGACAACAGCGGGTCTATGGATTTCAAAGCCGAACGTGCAGTGTTTGATGTGGTGAACTTTGAAAACATGGTTGGAAAGGTTGCCTTATTCAAAATCCGCCCATCGATTTCCAAGTCTAATGGTAAGACGTATTACAACCTGCAAGATGTTATTCCGGTTGAGCGCGTAACCGCGTTTGCAAACAAGATGTCCTTTGAACAGGATTTCACACCTGAACAAATCGCAGCAATTAGTCAATTCTTGCAAAACAGTTACCATGACGGACAAACTGCATTACTACTGAAAGAAAATGGTAAACCAAAACGTGTTGGTAATGTGTTGTACTCGGAAGCATTGCTTAATGAATTGGCAAACTTTGGTGTAGATACACAGAAAGTAGTGCTGTTGTACCCTGATACTCTGTTCCAGCCCAAATATTTTGTCAATCTGGAACAGGAAATCAAGAACGCTTCGTTTTCCAACAGAAAGAAAAACACAATTTAAAACAAATTTTTAAAGCAAACCGACCGTTTTTGGTCGGTTTTTCTGCGGTTTTGGTCAAAACAGTGATACAATTGAATATTGATTTGAAAACCAACCCATGAGGCTATGTAAAATGAAGAAAACCCAAAAAGCAATCATCATTTCGGGCAATGATGTATTTACCGCCGACAGCACTTTGAAAAAGTCACGCACTTTGCCCGCTAACACCTACTTGGTCAGTGGTGACGGTGATGAACCACGTTTGACTGTCATTGACAACTTTGTTCCGGTACAGGCGGAGGGACAAACCCATGCCAAACGCAAAGAATTGATTATCAACGCTTTCCAACAACGTACAGGTAAAAATACAGGTATTCTGATGTCTGGCATGCGTGGCACAGGTAAATCTTTCTTGCTGCGCGATACAGCGGAAACACTGCGTGCGAATTACGACAAACCGGTAATTGTTGTGAACCGTCCATTTCACGGCGACGTGCTGAAAACCTTGCTGGATAACATGACTGGAAGCGCCGTTGTCGTGTTTGACGAGTTTGAAAAAACGTATGCCAAAGAAGAAACTTTGAACACTCTGCTGCCCTTATTTGATGGCACATCCGACAGCCAGCATTTGTTCCTGCTGACCACCAACGAATCACTTTCCAGCAAGTATTTCTACAACCGACCCGGACGTATCTTGTATCACTTTGTGTACAACAAATTGGAAATTGATGAGGTTGTCGCCTTGTGTGAAAAAATGTTACACAACAAAGAGCAACACATGAAACACATTATTATGCTGGCAAAAATGGCAAACATTTTCAGCTATGACATGCTGTTCACCATTATTGACGAGTTGAACAACAACGAACAACTTGATTTAAACACATTGTTGGGATACTTGAATATCATTCCGTTTGAAAACAGCGAAATGACGTTATCATCAGAAGGATACATGGGAAATGAATGTATTACCATTTATCCAAGTTTTGACAAGATTGGCTACCAGTCACTCTTGGACGGTAATGAAACACGCACCTACCATTTGGATTTGGCTATTGATGTGCACAAACTGTTGAAGCAAGTCTTGCAAAATTGGGAACACCTGCCGGAAGCAGACAAGAGAGGATTGTATCATCTGTTCTACAACTCAATTCCAAGCGAATGGGATGACGAATTTAAGAATGCTTGGAAGACGAACAATACCAGTGCTTTGGCTGCGCTCTCTGACAAATTCCATCGTGAATACAAAAACGATTTCCGTGTCGAAACAACGATTGACGACATTATGAAACTGAAATCTGGCGAAACGGTTGTAAAACCGTTATTTGAAGACTCCGAGTTCTTTAAAATTGTTATCAGCGAATCAATTCGCAAAGCTAAAAAACTTGCATTCTAAAAGATGTGAAACAGAAACGGCTTCGATTTGAAGCCGTTTTTCTTTTAATGTTTGATTTTAAATAGTGTTTCCAGCGGAGTTTCTTCAGACAAGATATACACTTGTTCCGCTTGATATTTCAATCCAAGTTGTTCTATTTTTGTTTTTGCAGCTTCGGACAACACTAAAATCTCACACGGATGGATTTCTTCAGGCACATTGCTATACAGAAGCAAATCATGTGTATCCTGAAACAACCGGCAAAACTCAACCTGCACTGAGTGGCTGCGGGTGATGATAATTGCCACTTTCATGTCTTCCTTGTGTTTCAGAAACATGTGCGGATTTTCAAACGATTTATCTGTAAACTCGGTACACACTACTGGTAACATGTCGTAGTTCATCCTTGACTTTCTGATGTCTGAACAAACGGCTCATCCAATGCCAATGAAGCATATTCGCACATCTGATGATAAGCATCAGCATTGTCATCCACCAAATGCCCTTCTATCACACGATTCCAGCCCGTTTGATTGAGATAGTTGAAAAACAGGATGTTAAAGATGGATGGATTTTCCATAAAATTGTCTGCTTTAACCAAAAGCGAACCCATCATAAATGCGCCACTGATAAGCATATTGATTTGTTCGTTGTCAAACATCTCTTCAAACATAGCCAAAATGGAGTCCTCTTGGAAATGTACAGACAACAAGTTCAGTCCTTCAAAATCCAATGTACCTACCATAAACGCCAACCAATCGCGCTTGGTTTCCACAGATAAGAACGGCCAGTTTTCAATCAATTTATGATGGCATTCGCTCATATCGTAGCGGTACGTATTACGGTAGTCATATTCATTGCCGTATACCAATGATTTGGTTTGATGCAGCAAGTCAAGCGGTACAAGCTCTTTAACTTCTTTGCCAAAAGAAGTCCAGTATTCACGCAATAGTTGTAATACTTTGTATACGGGGCTGTCAGTAGGCATTTCATCAGGTACATGTACAAACACTTGCGCCAACGGCGCAATAGTGTCAATTTCAAAGTTTTGCTTGTCCTGTTCTTCCATTTCTTTGACAAACAGGTAATTGCGGAAATCGCGGATTTCTTCAAAACTTTCGGATAGGTTTCCCATGAGAAAAATAGGCATCAGGGCAACACTAAGGGGAAAAATGGGCGTGCTGTAAATCATTGATGAAACTTTCTTTGATGCCTCTAATGTACAACAGATTGAATACGTGTTCAAAAAAGCAACCAGTTTTTCATTCATGCCACTTAAAACACGAAACCTGAATATTCGTCAGATTTCATAGGCTATTCTGAAAATTGTGAAACCTAGCCAGATGAAAATCGAAGACATGGTGCTTACGTCAGAAAACTTAAAAGCCCTAGACGAACACGTCCAACGTTTCAATGAAGTGCAGAACCTTTATTACAAGAGAAAGAAAGAGCTTGCCGATATTGTTGCGGTCAAACCACAACAGGAACACGATGAAGATGTGGAACGGTTGGAGGGCGAAATACGCTCTTTGCGAGAATATCGCGGCAACATGTATTACGATTTGGGTAACATGGTCAAAACCATGATTTGCAGCAATCCGCTCTATCAGCGTTTAGTGGAAAAGTATTACGACTTCTGCGCCTATACGGATAACGTAATTGAAATGCACAAACTGCAAATCACATTAGTCAAAAACAAGAAATACCTTGATGATTTCTTTGATTCGGTCAAGCGTGAACTAGAACGAAACACGGCTGTCCCAGAAGCAAAATTGAAGCACTACAACTTCCTCTATAAAGACATCATCAAACTGCTTGGCGAAGTGTTTGGAGACATGGAAAGCCAGAACAGTACCGGCAGAGAAGAAGAAAACGGCGGGTTCGGCTACCAATTCAGCGATGAGTTGGATTTCTCGGATACCTACAACTTGCTATCCATTATCAGCTTCTTTTACAGCAACATCATCAATCCTGTGTATAACAATTTCAATGACATGTATATCGATTATCAGGAACGCAGGCATTACATTAAACGATTCGATGCTAGAATTATCGAACTTTTGAACAGCGTGATTTAGTTTGATTTAAGATTGCATCGCAAATTATCTTGATTTCCTTTTAATTCATTTAGCAGAGGGAATTAGGAAATCTGCGGAATAGGCGTGGTGATTGCTGTTTTAGAACGGATAGAGTTGAATTGCTTTGGTATTGTGGTGGGTATTGCACGTCGGGCAGATATGAAAGGAGAACTGAAAAGTTCTCCTTTCATCCGTAGAAGCGTGTAACACTCACATTAGTCTCACATCGAAGTCAAATTCACCTCCGCGACTTCATCAGCAACTTTTTCTTGATGTGTCTGAATGACATATTGCAACCCATTAATCACTTTTTCTGCCGCACTTTGATTGTAGAGTTCATATAGCGACTTGAAGGCATCAAAGGCGCGTTGCTTGAACTCAAAAATTGGATTCTTGTTCGCCATCACCGATAATCCAGCCCCCCTGTGTACCAATTCTAAAGCAGACAAGTGGTCTATCCATAAACGGTCAATGACCTCCAACAACGCAGTGCGCTCGTATTTTTCTTTGTCTTGTTCGGATATGACATCGAATTGACAGTACAGGTTATCCCACATGGTTGAGTATATCTGTTTTAGTTTGGTTTGCAGTGCAGGTATGTATTTCTCTGCATCATACGCATCCAAAATGGTATCGCCATGTTCTATCGACTCTTGTTGAACTGACAAACTACTACAAACCGCTTGCCATACTTCAGACAAAGTATGCTCATTGCCATCGGCTAAAAACTCGTTTGCTCGCTCGGCCACGTAAGCATCCAATACGTGTCCTACTTCTACATCCGGTCGGTGATACAGAATGCGTGTGCGCCAACTGTCTATCACTTTACGTTGCTCGAACAATACATCGTCTAGTGCGCGTGTGTTTTTCCGATAATCGGCAAACAACGATTCAATCCGCATTTGCGTTTCGGACAAGGTTTTATCCCACGAGGATAACTTGATGTCCAGTTCCTCCTCCGCCATTGGCGACTTGGCAAACATATTGCGGGCGCGAACCAGCATTTCCGGTTTGGCAGATTTAACCAGCATGCCGTCTTCCAGAGAAACAAAGAATACGCTTTCGCCATTATCGCCCTGCCGTCCAGAACGCCCGCGCAACTGATTGTCAATGCGGCGGAAATAGTTCTTCTCCACTCCAATCACACACAACCCACATTCTTTTAACACTCCCATCATTTCCTCGTCTGCGCAGGCGTTGAAATTGAGTTTAATGTCTGTTCCACGTCCTGCCATATTGGTAGAAATGGTAACAGCATAAGGTTGCCCAGCTTTGGCAATTATTTCCGCTTCACGTTTGACACGCTCAGGCTTGGCGTTCAGCAATTCGTAAGGAATCTTGGCTTTGTCTAATACTTTGGCAACCTCTTCTGACACTGAGACTTCTGGTGTGCCAATCAAAATAGGTTGTCCTTTGTTATGTCGCTCACGAACGAATTTGACCAAATGTTTGTACTTCACTTCTTTGGTCAAGAACATCTTGTCTTTCATATCTTTGCGGACAACAGGAGCGTGGGTAGGAATGACAACGGTGTTCAATCCATACACATCATGTAGTTCGGCACGTTCAGTGTATGCCGTTCCGGTCATACCAGACACAGTTTTAAACAGTTTGAAAAAGTTGCCGTAAGTAATGCGTCCCAAAATTTCATGTTCGTCCTTAACTGCTACGCCCTCACGAAACTCTACTGCCTGATGTAGACCATCTACCCATCGGCTACCGTCTTTGATACGCCCATTATTGCGGTTGATGATTTTCACTTCGCCATCGTCAATTAAGTAATCCTCATCGCGTTTCACGCCGTATTTGGCGCGAATGGCACTCTCAATGGCTTTCATATAATCCAATTTATCATTGTAAAGTTCTTTGACGTTCTTGATTAACCCACGTTCCAGCAGGTATTGCTCAATCTTACTAAATGCACTTTCAAACAAATGAATGGATAGCTTTTCTGCGTCAAAATAAAAGTCGCCTTTGACTTTATCAAGTCGCTCAATATCTTCTCTGGACAAGGAAGCCAGTGTTTCAAGTTCAACAATCATGTTAGCGTAAACCGTTTCATCGACATCGCTGCGAACCAACACATTATCGGCAATTTTTTTTGCGTGTTTCAGAAATTCGGTATCCGTCACGCGCGGGCGCGACAAGATAATCGGCTCTTTAGCTTCATCGATTAAAATGGAATCTGCCTCATCAATTACTACAAAGTCAAAACGTTTGGTGTCAGGTCGTGTATCTAGCACCACATCTTCACGACTGATTGCCAACTGATTGCGCAAATAGTCAAAGCACAACTCGCTGTGCGAACTGTACACCACCGGACAACGGTGAATGAATTGTTTATTAGGTTTGTACTTGGTGGTTTCCGACTCATTAAATGCTACTTCAAGATTGAACAATTGATAGAGTGGGGCAAGCTCATCGCGGTCACGTTTGGATAGGTAATCATTGGTAGTAAGCACATAGCACATTTCACCATTTAAAGCTCGTGAGATGACAGCTAATGCGGCAGTAATGGTTTTACCCTCGCCGGTCTTCATCTCGGCAATTTGCCCGTCTTGTAATACAAACGCGCCCATCAGTTGTTCATCATGATAAGTAATGCCATACAGGTGCTGCACTGCACACATGATGTAAGCGTAATCGGTCTTTTGACGAATAAGTGGTTCTAACTGTTTGCGTTTATGCAGATATTCTTGAATAGCCTGTTGCAAGTCTTCTGTCGTAATATTGACTAAACCGTGTTGCGCATAAATGGCATGTACATCGAGCGCCCATTGACGCAGTTTGGCGAGATGACGTTTATCTTTTGAAAATAATGAGAGAATGTCAAACATTCCATGTGCCTTAATGTGAGAAATTTTGGTGACGTACTCCCCGTCCTACAGGACGGGGCTTCCTTCTGCAAGCGTTTCACGTCCGAAACGGAGAATATTTTTCGCGGCATTGACATCACGGTCGTTTAACTGACCGCAACAGTCGCAAATCCATTCCCTTATTCCGAGACCTGCAACACCTCTAGGTGCACTGTCCGGTATCGCCAAACAGTGTGAGCAGGTTCGGGTGGAAAATTTCTCGTCTACCACGATAAACTGACAACCCGCACGTCTGCTTTTGTATTCCAGTTGTCGGTTAATGGCAAACCAGTTAGCATCGTATACCGATTTAGCCAGTTTGCCTGATATAAACGAACTTGATTTCACGTTACCGGCGACAATCAAACGGTTTTCCCTTACCAGCTTACTGGTAAACTTGTGTGTCGCATCGGCACGTTTGTTCTTGATTTTACGGTTTATCCGTCTTGCTTGCTTTTTCTTACGCGCCCGTTGCGCGGTAGCAAGTTTTTCGGCGTATTGTTGGGTAAACTTGGTTTCTAATTTGTCGCCGTTGCTGCATGTTGCAGCAGTTTTGCAGCCGTAGTCGATACCGACTTCACCGGTTGCTGTGCAAACTTTGGGTTCTACCTTTACCAGTAAGCACAGATACCAGTCGCCGCAACTATCCTGCACAATTTCGGCTGTGCGAAAACCGCTGTATCGACGCATGTCGTATTGGTCATACACGGTCAGTATCAGTTTTTCTTTACCGCAAGACAGTTGCACTTGGGATTTCAATGCTTTGTTGCCGGTGTTGTAGGTTTTCACATAGCTGATGGCAGATGCTTTAAAAGGAATCCAACCCAATGATTTACGTTTTGCATCTGGTCGGTTGGTTCGCCAAGCAAGTTTGACTTTTTTATGATGTTTGCGTGATTGGTAGTGTTTCTCACCGACCGCCTGCAAGGTTTGCGAATGCAAGCCAAGTTCTTCTCCAGCACCTTTGGTGTATTCTGCCACATCATAAGCAGATGGAAAGACACGTTTCTGTCTCCACATTTGGAAGCACAGGTCATTCACATAATTCCAGACGAAATTCACCGCACTTGCCAGTTTGTTTAACTTGGCAT
>ERZ773077.938-NODE-938-length-20899-cov-7.930196_pt1 | contig 20899 bp, 19 predicted proteins | sample MGYA00580612_ERZ773077 | MGnify/ENA primary metagenome ERZ773077 (study PRJEB29015, sample SAMEA2737971) | human oral metagenome | biome: human oral; feature: human-associated habitat; material: dental | place: China | collected 2021 ...
CCACCCCCACAATCCCAACGAAAAACCCCACCCTGAAACACAAACCACCCCAACCTGTGCAACTCAGGTGAGCAGGTAGCCGATGAGGATGAGCAGGCCCCACATGCCGCCCAGGAGGGCGGTGGTCTTCAGGCCGTTGTGGTGGTTGGTGCCTCGGTAGATCGCCGACATGCCGTCAGAGTAGCGGAGCCACCTGTGCGCGCCCTGTGCAGTCGCCCCGAGTTACGCGCGCGAGACCGGTGGACATCAGGATCAAGACTGTGGTGTGTCAGGACATCTGGGACGGTGTTGGCGTCTCAGACGTCCTGGAACGATCTGGGCGAAGTTTGGAAGCGGTGACGTCAGGCGCGCGTGGCACCGGCGGCGACATTCTGCACCGGTGGTTGCGCCTGGCACCTTGGGTTGCGTTCTCACCGCGCCCGAAGGTGCTAGGCGCAACCACCGGTGCTCAAGGCACCCGACGATGCGACCACGACACGACCGCTTGTCCCAGGACAGGATTCACCGACTGATCGCGCTCTACTTCTCCAGATAATTCTGCCGCGTCCTCCCGATGAGGAGACACACCCCGACCAGAAGCGCCAGGAGCACGCCGTTCGCGCAGACTAGCTGAAGCATCCGATATTCAGGATCCACCACGTACTGCCCCTGAAGCGGGATCATTCCGAGATAGTAGCTCGAGAAATCATCACCAGTCACTGCGCCCACGACCCAGTGATCAGCAAAACGCCTGACGAGGGAGAAATACAGCGTCGCGAACGCAAGAATTTGCATAAAGACGAACATGGCCCATGAGACCGAGCGCGCCATACCAGGCCCGGCGACCCGCTTGCCAGCAGAAGCGCCTATGAGCATCATCAACATGCCACAGGCTAGAGCGACCCCCTTTGCGATGAGCCCTAGGAGCACCGCACTCCAACTAGTCTCGCCTCGACCAGAATCCGGAAGGCTAACGACGGCGTACAAAACCATCAAAAACGACCAGAGAACACAACCGTGCAAACCCGCCATCTTCCATCTCGGCAGTGGAGAGAGGAAGAAGATCCTCTCACTGCAAAGGGCCACATGCCGCACCAAGTAATCTAGCGCATACAATGACGCTCCGAATGAGAGCAGCATGACACCCAGCGCGTGCATCTGTGCCACCATTTGCCCAGATCCCACCCGCCCTGCGACAGCAACGACCAACGCGAGTACCAAGATGGGCAGGAAGAACCGTCCATGACGACGCAGGACCATCCTCAAATCATTCATGTGCGGCCACCAAACGTTTAAATGCCATCTCGAGGGACCCATCACCGATCCGCCGAACATCGGCAACCTTTCCAGAGCGGAGCAGCCGCCCGTCCACCACCATCATGACAGCGTCGAAGACGCGCTCAACCCCCTCGATCAGATGGGTACTCAACAACATTGGAGCCTCCTGACATCGAACTTCGATGATGTTCTCGATCAAGCGATCACGAGTCAGGGGATCGACGCCAGCTAACGGCTCATCCAAGACATATAGTCTTGGCCGCCTCGCCATGATCAGAGCCAGATGCAAGCGCTCCGACATCCCTTTCGAAAGGCTTCCCACAGGCGCCGACCTTTTAATCGCGGACCCAGCGAGAAACTCTTCCGCGACATCATCGCGAAAATCCTGGTGCCTCGCGCTAAACAGATCAATCGCCTGCCCAACTGTCATCCAGGAGAACAAGAACGGCTTATCTGGTAGATAGGCGATCTCATCTCGACTGGGGCACCTCAGCGCACCGTCATATCTCCCAATATCGCCACAGACCGTCTTGAACAACGTGGTTTTCCCGGCACCGTTCGGGCCAAACATGCCGACAACACCATCGTCCGCGTCTACTCTAAAACTCATGTCCGAGACCGCACGATGCTTGCCGTAAGACACCGAAAGGCGAATCCCTTCAACAACAATATCACCCATATCCAGATCACCTCCAAAGGAACGACACGACAACGAAAATGATAATATAGGCCAATACCCCGAGCGAGACAATCCTCAGAACCAGAATGGGCTTTGGCGCATCCGACCAGCCCTCGACTTCCTCAAGATCGAAGCACGCCAATAGCATACGTTGACCATCCGCATTCCACAAGGGCAACAAGTTGGTGGCGACAAAGATCATCACCAAGGCAGTTCCATATCTCCCCTCCTCACCCAGGCCCAGAACTTCCTGGCACAATACGAGCAGGTTCACGGCGATCAAGTTAGCGAAGAGTCCGGCAGAGTGGCAGAGCAGCCTTTCCCTTCTAGGGAGAAGGGATACCTGATTCATTCTAACGAAGAATGCCGGCATGACCCAATAGTTCATCTTGAATCCCACCTTGTCAGGACGCCTTCCGCACCATCGCAACGCCAGGACATGACCAGCCTCATGGATGAGCAGATTACTGACAACTAACGTCGCCGCCAGGACGAGGCCTCCGCCTCCGTTGAGCCTTTCTGAAGCCACGTCTGAAGCGAGATACCCCAGCAGCCATAGCAACCCATTGATCAACATCGTGAGAAACAGCATGACGTAGACGCCCAGCCATAGCGTCGACAGGCGAGAAGCCTTGTCCACCCAGGCAACAGGTCTCTCCCCAATCACCACAAAGGTCGTCTTGAAGTAGGTATCGCTAGCGCGATCATGTATCACAACACGATCTCCGTGCCTGACGATTTCGATGTCGTCCTCGCAGCACGACTGCCACGACGGCCGTTCTTTGAGTCGACTGAGTCGATCGAGTCGGTTTGACAAGACGCTTCCATCCCCTCGGCTCAGCGCTCACTCACATATTGAGCCTTGTACTCCTCGAAATCATTCCGCAACTCGCTGATTCTGCTCTTGTCTGCGAAGATCACGCTGCACAGATGACAGGCATCGACAACGGGAAAAGGCTCGGCGAATCGTTCATCTCCATTCCTCTTGAGTTTTTCCACAAACCACCCCAGGCCTTCTTCTATCATAATCTTGAATGCAAGGTTGCATTCTATGCGACGCGCCCCCTCCTCGATCGTGAGTTCATTGGCGTCACCAACCGAAAGAGCGCTGTTGATGACACCCAGCGAACAGCATGGGTAGACTTGGCCGTCACCCGAGAACAGCAAAACCTGTCCTGGGCACTTCAGGTTCTCGGTTGAGACATGATCGTACGTTATCTCGCATGATGCGATGCCCTCGGCCTGCCCAACAGGTGTAATATCGAAACTGTTGATATGCACACCTTCTAGGAGGCCTTCTAGTTGGTCCAGCGTCTTACTGGCGGGCTCACTTCGCGACTGGCAGATGTTGACAGCGAATTCAATTTCGGGCGCGACATCCCTCACCTTGAGGATGTTCCTCACTCGCTCGATTGGCACATAAGGCAGATGAAAGGTGTCAGCACTGATCGTGATAGTTCGGACGCCAGCGTCTGCCAATTCTAGAAGAACTCCCCTGGCGCTCGCTTCCGTGATCCCCCAGAATCCATTTGAAACGATCGTGCTTCGTTTGCCAGCTCGTTTCAAACGTCTCATCTGCTCCAGTATGAAGGACTTGCGCAGCAACGCCTCTCCACCAGTGAACGCGACTATCTTGATCGACGGTGAGGCGATGGCTTCGTCGATCAGACGAACAACTGTAGCATCCTCTAAGTGCCTCTCATCCTTTGGGTGGGACGACACGCAGCAATGAGCGCATCTGGCATTGCACTTCATATGCGGAGCGATAATCACACGTTGCATTAGAACACCTTGATAGTGGTATCGAATTGGGCGATGGGTGCGGGCGCCTCCAGTGGCACCCGCACCCACTTCGCAGCCGTCACCAGCCAGCGGCAACCCAGTTGTTGCTGACAAGAACCCAACCAAGGTCATCGCTGTCAGACAACTTGACGACTCGGTCGTCCACGATAAGCGCATCGAGCAGATCCTGCATGATCTCACCTCCCTCAATCGAGCTCAATTGTCGGTCGATTGGCAACGCCAACGTCAGGCAGTTCACACCTTCAGCGCCAACCATCCGATCGATTTCGCTCCAGAGTACCACGGGTAGGGGATCGCGCACCATGCGGAAGTTCCCCGCATGTCGCACATTCGTGCGGACTTAGGTGTACTACATCGCCCTTTGGCACCGCCAAACTCATCCGAAAGTATGACGGTCGCGACTCCTTCAAGGAGGCTGTGTCAGCAAGCCGAGGCCCATCTGCGACGCCTCGGCGGCCCCGGGCTCACCTGGAGCAATGATGCGGGGAGCGGATCTGCGCCGGGACGGAGACAGTCGCCGATCGCGGCCCACGAGTGGGCAGCGCGGATATGACTTGGCCGCCCGTCGTGCCCGATCTTGGATGATCGCGGGCGGGGATTGGCCTCCGGCACGCACCCAAGTGGGACGTCCAGAGCGGCGCTGGGCGCTCCTGAGCGACCCTGGACCCTCGAGAGCACCGCCGGAGCGCTGCCCCCAACGTCCCTGCGCGCTGTAGCCGTCCCTTCTCGCGCCGTCGGGCCCGCAGAAACCGTCTCGGCCCGCTCCCGCGCCCTCAAACTGCGAGGATGAGGGCGCAACAGCGGGCCGAGGGCGCGGGAGCGGGCTGAGGGCGCAACGACGGGGCGAGGTGCGGTGAACCAGTCCGCCCGGTCTTCCGGGACCTCCCGTCCGCCCCTCCCCCGCTTCCTCAGAGCCGGTGGGCGACGCGCTCGGGGACGCGCCCCGTCTCGGGCTGGCCGATGAGGTCCTCGGGGACCTCGGTGGAGCGGGAGATCGCGGTCATGGCGTCACGGGAGACGACCTTGACGCGCTCGCGCGGCTTGGAGGCCCCTCCGGTGACGACGACCTCGCCGTAGCCCTCGCCGAGCTCTCGCTCGTAGGCGTCCAGCAGCTCCCAGCCCTCCCAGTTGGTGAAGGGGATGCCGCGGGACTCCAGCAGGGCGATGATGGCGTCGTGACCGACCTGGGCCTCGTCGTTGGTCTCGGCGTGCAGCAGGCCGGCGTTGGCGTCGGCCACGAGGTTGGTGATGGTCTCCTGCGCGTCGGACTTGGTGGAGCCGATGAGCCCCACGGGGCCGCGGCGGATCCAGCCGGTGGCGTACAGGCCGGTCAGGGGCTTGCCGTCCTCGCCGAGGACGCGGCCGCCCTCGTTGGGGACGACGTACCGCTCGGCATCGAAGGGAAGGCCCTCGATGGCGCTGGAGGCGTATCCGACAGCGCGGTAGACGGCCTGGACGGGCCAGTCGCGGTACTCGCCGGTGCCGGTGACGTTGCCGTCGCCGGTCAGGCGGGTGCGCTCGGTGCGCAGGCCGACGACGTGGCCGTCGTCGTCGGTGAGGACCTCGTGGGGCGCCGAGAAGAGGTGGATGTGGATGCGGTGGGAGGCGGTGAGGTCCTCCGGCTCCTGCATCGCGTAGCCCTCGAGGGCCTTGACGACCTGGCGCTGCTGGTTGGAGGAGGCCAGGGCCGCCTGCGAGCCCTCGTCGTACTCGAAGTCCTCCTCGTCGACGAGGACGTCGACGTCGGCCTGCTTGCCGAGCTCGCGCAGCTCCAGCGGGGTGAACTTCACCTGAGCCGGACCGCGGCGACCGAAGACGTGCACGTCGGTGACCGGGGACTGCTGGAGCGTGGCGGCCACGTTCGCGGGGATCTCGGTGGTCATGAGGTCGTCGGCGTGCTTGGCCAGGACGCGGGCGATGTCCAGCGCGACGTTGCCCACGCCGATGACGGCGACCTCCTTGGCACTCAGGTCCCAGGTACGCGGGTGGTCGGGGTGACCGTCGTACCACGAGACGAAGTCGGCGCCGCCGTAGCACTCGGGGGCGTCGACGCCGGGAATGTCGAGGGGGGCGTCGGTGTCGGCTCCGGTGGAGAAGATGATGGCGTCATAGTGCTCCTGGAGCTCGGCCACCGAGATGTCACGGCCGACCTCGACGTTGCCGATGAGCCGAATGTCCCCGCGCTGGAGGATCTTGTAGAGGGCCACGATGATCTGCTTGATGCGCGGGTGGTCGGGGGCGACGCCGTAGCGCACCAGCCCGTAAGGCGCAGGAAGCCGCTCGAACAGGTCGATACAGACCTCCATGCCCGACTTCGAGAGGATGTCCGAGGCGTAGATGCCTGCGGGGCCTGCTCCGATGACGGCGACATTGAGAGGACGTGCGTTCACTGTTCTTCGTTCCTGTTTCAGGGGACGTGGACGTGGCACCCGCGTTCCCACTGCCGGGAGAACCGGTTGCTCCGGTCCGGGGCGACGGCGATGACGGCGGGGTACCGCGCCACAGTCTATGGAGGAAGGCAGGGGCTCCCCCAGGGTGTGGGCAACAACGCGGCTTTGAGCCGCGTCACGTCGGAGAGGTACCGGTGGGACAGAGCGGCGCAGCCTCCACCTCGTCACTCCGGCCGCAATCGAAGTCCACCCTCAGGCTGGTCGCGGGAGCGCCGGCAGTGACTTTCCTCGCGAGCGAGGCCTTGACGATCCATCAGTCGGCATCAGCACTCCAGAGACGAGCGGGGAGATAGGCCCGAGGGGCGACCCGGGGTCCTCTTCTCCGGCCGAGACGATCAGCATCCTCGGTTTTCGTTGCTGTTGCAGCGGTTTCTGGGGGCGATTCGTCGTGCGGGCGGCGGGAGACGAGGGTATACTGTACGTATGTTCGAAAGCGGTGTGCTTCCTCACGACCCGGCCGACGGTGCGGCTGGTGGGGTGAGTGCGCCTGCCGAGGAGCCGGTAGCGCCATTGCCGACAGAGGATGCCGCTGACCTGCTGGCACCCCTGGGGGCGGGTGGGGCGCTGGCCGGTGTGGTGGAGGGGTTGTTGGCCCGCCTGTTGGTGCCCGTCCGCAGCGATGGCGAGGACGCCGGCAGCGCCGTCGACACCGTGGACTTGGCGGGCAAGGTCTGGACCGCTGAGAGTGAGGGCCTGTTCTCCGGTGAGCCGGGCGGTGATGCAGCCTTGGCGGCCGTGGCGGAGGTGCGCAGGGTCGCGAGCGTGGAGGAGGCCGCCTCGTCCGGGTTGATGGCTCTAGGCGCTGCAGGTTTGGCAGAGCTGGCGGCGGCGTGTCACCGGCTGGTGGCGTGGGCGTCTTGGGGTGAGGCCCTGGCGGCGGCGTGCCTGACGGGCTGCGGCGAGCTGTCGACGCATCCGGATCAGTGGGGCCCAGACGGCGCGGTCTCACCGGTGGTGGGGTTCGAGGAGCGGCGGTTCAACACCACCTGCCTGCTATCGGCCCGCCTGGGGCTGTCTCGAACTCAAGCCGGGCAGATCGTGGACCACGGTAGCGCGCTGATGGACGTCGGTTTCGGGCCCACCGAGGCCATGGAGCGGTGCGGGGTGCTGGATGCAGCCAAGGCGTCCTTGGTGACTCGCCGCCTGGGAGACGTGCCGGCTCCGGTGGCGCTGGCCGTTCAGGAGCGGGTGCTGCCTCAGGCTCCTAGGCGCAGCGTGTCCCAGGTGGGACGCGATATTGAGCGGGCCCTGATGGAGGTCGACCCCGCCGGGCATGCTGAGCGGGTGCGGGTCAATGTCTCCCGGCGGTGCGTGTCGCGCCCCAGGCCGGTCGGTGAAGGCGTGTCCCAGATTCGCCTGGTGCTGCCCACGATGGACGCGCTGCTGCTGGACGCGACCCTGGACGCGATCGCCGCCAGCGCGCGGGCCTGCGGTGAGCAGCGCACCCCAGCCCAGCTGCGGGCCGACGCACTCGGCGCGATGGCCCTGTCCACACTACGTACCAGCCAGCAAGCCGCCTACCACAGACCCACGCAAGCCCCCGACGACGGCACCAGTGGCGGCATTGGCGGTAGTGACGGTCTGGGCAGCGCCGGTGGCTTTGGTGGTGGTCTTGATGGTTTGAGTGAGCTGGGTCCAGTGCCTACCTCCTTAGCTCCTCCTAGGCGTTCTACCTCCCTGGGCCGTCTACTGCCTGACGGGGTGCCCTTGGAAGGGCTCCTGAGCAGTTTGAGCTCCTTGGTGGGGACTGCCAGCCCGTGGTGGACTCCCTCAGGCACCGGGCACCTCGCCCTGCCAGCGGGCATCCATGTCGACGTCCAGGTCACCGTCCCCCTGACCAGCCTGGCTGGTCTGGCACCACCAGAAGACCCCACCGGCAGAGGTGATCCCAGGGGCAGTGAGTGCTCCGAGGCGCCCCGCCACCCGAAGTCCGGCAGAGCCTCCCCAGACCAGAACCCCACCGTCACGACCGATCCTCTCAACGGTGCAGCACCCCGGGACAGCAGGAGAAGTCTGCCCACCACCAGCAGCAGGAGAAGTCTGCCTACCACTGGTGGGAGGACTCTGCCCGGCTCCAGCAGGAAAAGTCTGCCTACACCCGACCCGGCCACTCCCGCCTCCCAGCCGGCCGCCTCGTTCACTGCTGCGCCCGTCCCCCAGGCCACCGCCTCGTTGTCTGCTGCGGGCGGGGTTGCTCAGGTACGCATCGGGGCGCGCAGTGTGGCGGTGCCGGCTATGACTGCCTGGGCCCTGGCCGCCGGCGGGGCCTGGAGGCGCCTGGTCACCGACCCAGCAAGCGGAGTCGTGATCGACGTGGGCCGCACCAGGTACCGGCCCCCGGCCGGTCTGGCCGACCTGGTGCGCGCCCGCGACCGGGCCTGCGTCTTCCCCACCTGCCAGACCCCCGCCGAGCGGTGCGACATCGACCACCTCACCGCCTGGAGCCAGGGCGGGACCACCAGCCTGGACAACCTCACCACCCTGTGCCAGGCCCACCACCGCCTCAAGCACACGCCGGGGTGGTCGCTGAGCCGCGCCGACGACGGCTCCCTGGTCTGGCGGACCCCCTCCGGCGCGCGCTACCGGCGCGAGGCGGACGGCACGATCCTCCGGCTGCCCCGGCGGGTGGGCCCGCGCCACCTCATCGAGCCGGGCGGCCCCGTCCCCGACCACCTCGCCGCCGCGGTCACCGGCGCCGTCCTGGACCGGCTCGAACGGGGCCTGGCCGACGCCGCCCCCGCCGCCCTGACCACCCGCGGACCCCGGCCCGGCCAGCAGCCCGGCGCCTTCGAGACCCGCCCCTACCCCCGGGCCCTCCACGCCCTGGGGCTGGCGGCCCTCCTCGACGAGGTCCCGGCCTTCTGACGGCCCGGCGGCGGCGCCCCGATGGCCCCGGTGGCCTCCTGCCGAATGTCGCCGCGGGCGCTGGCCGCCGTTGTCGTCGCCTCGCAACTCACGCGGGCGCGTCGGGAGCCCGGACCGTTCCGGTCCGCAATGCCAGCGCCGCCCTCGGGTGAAGGGCTGTGCGCAGCGCCGGGGCCAGTTGGGCGATGATCTCGTCCGCGGGCAGTGAGGCGACCGGCTCGAGCTGCAGCAGGTGCCGGGTCAGGAACAGGCCGCTGATGATCGTCGCCGCCGCTCCCGCTCGCCGTCCGGCGTCGGGCCCCTTGATGTGATCGGTCAGGTGCATCACCACCTCGGAGTGCAAATATTCCCGCAGGACGCGCAAGGCCGACTCCGATGCGAGGGCGCCGGCGAACAACCGGACCAGTCCCGTGCGGTACTCGGGCCTGTCCCACAGGGAGAGCGCGGCGCGCAGGAGCGCCTCCGCCAGGTACTCGGGCGCGACCCTGGCGGCGACCGTGTCGAAGCCCTGCGCCGGGCTGAGCGCGAGCCTGGCCACGGCGCGGAACAGTCCCTCCTTCGAGCCGAAGTAGTAGGTGATCAGGGCATGGTCGACGTCGGCCTCCCGGGCGATCGACCGCAGGGAGGTCCGGGTGTAGCCGTCCGTCTCGAACCGGCTGCGGGCCGCCTCGAGGATCCTCCCCCTGGTGTTCGACGGCCGCGAGGGACGGCCGGGACGCTTATTCACCACGGTTGAGATGGTGCGCGCCCGGCGCGTCTCATGGCAACCATGAGCACTCACAGCAACTCCGGACCGCCTGCCGGCTCCGACGTCCCCGCCGTCAGTTTCCGCGATCTGCGCATGGAGTTCCGACGGCGCCGCCGCGAGCCCCTGGTCGCCCTCGACTCGCTGAGCCTCGACATCGCCCAGGGGCAGGTCTTCGGGCTGCTCGGCCCCAACGGCTCGGGCAAGACGACCTGCGTCAACCTCCTGTGCGGATTGCTGCGTCCCACCGGCGGAACCGTGGTCTGCGAGGGCATCGACGTGCGCGCCGACGTCACCGCGGTGCGCGCCCGCCTGGGCGTGGTTCCCCAGGAGACCGCCCTGTACAACGACCTGTCGGCCGACGAGAATCTCGCCTTCCACGCTCGGCTGTACGGCGTCCCCCGCTCCCAGCGGCGCGGCCGCATCAACGAGGTCCTCGAGCTCGTCGGACTGATCGGCCGCCGTCGCGACCGGGTGGGCACCTACTCCGGCGGCATGCAGCGCCGCCTGGCCCTGGCGCGCGCCCTGCTCACCGAGCCGAGCGTCGTCGTCCTGGACGAGCCCACCCTCGGCGTCGACGTCCAGTCCCGGGCCGCCCTGTGGAAACGGGTGCGGCGCATCGCCGCGGACGGCGGCACGGTGCTGCTGACGACCAACTACATGGAGGAGGCCCAGACGCTCGCCGACAACCTCGCCATCCTCGACCACGGGGCCCTGGTGGCCGCCGGCACTCCCGATGAGCTGCGCGACCGGCTCGGGCGGACCTTCGTCGACGTGCGCACATCCCGCCCGGAGGCGGCGCACGGGCTCCAGCGCCTGCCCGGCGTCATCGGCGTCGCGCGGCACGACGGCCATGACGACGGCGACCATCGAGATGGTCGCGACGGTCTCGACGGCATTGTCTCCGTGGCCGCGGACGGAAGGCCCGCCACCACGCGCGCCGTGCTCGACTGGTTCGTCGAGCGGGATGGCGACGCCGTCCTGGTCGGCGTGCGGCGCCCCGACCTCAACGACGTCTTCCTGGCCCTGACCGGGACGGCGCTGCGGGACGGGGGCGCGGCATGAGGCGTCTCGAAGCGGTCGTCGCAATCGCCGTCAAGGACTGGACGCGATTCGTGCGCCAGCCCTTCCTCATGGTCATCGGCGTCGCCATTCCGCTCGTCTTCATCCTCTTCTACTCATTGATCGTCCCCGTGTCCAACAACAATCCGATCATGGTCGCCGACCTGGACGGCGGGCCGGGTTCCGCGCGCCTGATCGAGACCATGCGGACCATCCGCTCCGATGAGGGACCCTACTACGACGTTCTCACCACCGATCCCGACGTCGCCCTGAGGGCCTTCGACGGCGGCGGCGCCCTGGCCGTCGTCGTCATTCCGGAGGGATTCTCCGCCGCCGCGGCGGACGGGGGCGCGCAGGTGGAGCTGCGCCTGAACAACATCAACTCCGACTACTCCAAGAACCTGCGCCTGCGCCTGGACGCCGCCGTCCGCAGCCTCGACGACGAGCTGACCGGGCCGGTCGTGACGGTGCGGGAGACGCGCCGGTTCCCCCGCGACCCCACCATGCTCGGCTACATCTCCACCAGTCTGCTCCTGTTCGGCTGCCTGTACGCCGCCATGGTGGGCGCCGGCCTTCAGGTCGCCTCCGAGTGGAACGACCGGACCGTGAAGAACCTGCTGCTCGCCCCGCTGGGGCGCGGTGCGCTGGTGGCCGGCAAGGCGGTCGCCGGACTCGGCCAGTCCCTGGCCTCGGTGGCGCTCGTCCTGCTCGTGCTCGTCGTCGGCTTCGGTTTCCGGCCCGCCGGCAATCCGCTCGCCATGGCGGGCATCATCCTGGCCGCGCTGCTCATGGGGGCGGGCGTCGGCATCGTCGTCGGCGTGGCCTCGAAGAAGACTCTCGCCACGGCGTCGGTCCTGATCACCCTGGCCGTCATGTTCTTCCTCGTCTCGGGCAATGAGGAGTCCATGCGCGGGCTGGCCTGGGGCCAGCCCATGACCGGACTGTGGCGGCTCTCGCGGGCCCTGCCCACCACCTACGCCTTCATGAGCGCGCGCAGCATCTTCCTGACCGGTGAGGCCTCGGACCTGACGCGGAACCTCGCCATTGTGCTGGTCTCGACCGCCGCGATCCTCGCCCTGGGCGTCCGGCTGCTGCGCCGCGCCTACACCCAACTGACCGGAGGGCAGTGACCATGACAACGACCACGGGAACGACCGCGACGCCGACCCGGCTGACCCGGCGCCTGGACCGCATCGGCGCCGTCGTCCACAAGGATCTGCGCCAGTGGGCCCGCGACTGGCAGGCCCTCGTCGGCCCCATGCTCATTCCGCTCGTGCTCATGCTCCTGTGCGGCATCCTGTTCGGCTTCGGCGGGGACGAGTGGAATATCGGGCTGGTGAACGAGGGCGCCGGCCCCCATGCGGCCGCCTTCGAGCGGGAGATCCGTGATCTGCGCGGCGACATCGGCCCCTACTTCCGGGTGGTGACCACCGACGCCGACGAGGCCGGGCGGCTCGTGGCCGAGGGGCGCCTCCAGCTGGCGGTCACCATCCCCGAGGACTTCGACGAGCGGATCGAGGCCGGTGAGATCCCCGTCCTGCGCACGCGGGTCTACAACATCAACACCGACATGATGAAGAACGCCCGTCTGCGACTGACCCGCGCCGTCCAGGACTACGCCGCGGCGCACACGCCGCATGCGGCTCCGGTCACCGTGACCCAGACGACCACGCGGGCCGACGACGTGCGGCGGCGGACCTTCATCGCCCACAGCGCCGTCATCCTGGCGATCATGGTCGGCTCCGCGCTCAACGCCGCGATCATGGTGGCGCGCGAGTGGGAGCACCGGACCGTCCAGGAGATCCGGCTCGCGCCCCGGCCCCTGGCCGATCTGACCGTCGGCACGATTCTGGCTGGCGTCGTCACCGGGATGATCACCGCCCTGCTCGCGCTCGCCGTGGCCGTTGCCGTCTTCGGCGTGCGCATCCCGATCGGGCGTCTGCCCGTCCTGCTCGCGATCGCCGGCCCCGTGTCGGTCGCCTGCGCCGGGGTCGGCATCGCCATCGGGGCCTGGCTGCGCGACTACCGCGCCGTCCAGCCGCTGCTCATGATCACCTTCGCGGGGTCCTTCTTCGCCTCGGGCGGCTTCTCCTCGGTGGCCACCCTGCCGCGGGGCGTCCAGGTCTTCGACCGGTTCTGGCCGATCGCCCACGTGTTCGAGACGATGCAGGCGCAGGCCTGGATGGTCGCCCCGCCGTCGGCGGCCCCGATGCTGATCGGCTCGCTCCTGGCCGCCGTCGCGGGCGCGGGTCTGGGGGCCTGGGCGCTGCGCCGTCGGCTGTGAGACGCGGCGCTGATAGCATCGGTTCCGCGCCCCGGCCGACGGCGGCCGGTGCGGGCGCGCCGGACCGCTTAGGAGACGATGACCAGAACCAGGGCCGGCAGGCCCTACCACATCGGCCTCACCCCCGAGGCGATTATCGACGTCGCCCTCGAGGCCACGCGCGACGCGGGGCTCGAGTCGTGGTCGGTGCGCGATCTGGCCCGGCGCCTCGGCGTGGCCACCGCCTCGCTGTACCACCACGTCGGCGGGCAGGAGCTGCTGCGCCGTCGCGTCGTCGAGCGGGTCCTGACCATGGTCGGCTTCCCGACGCGGGTCCTGCCCTGGCGGGAGTGGTTCCGCGCGGCCCTGTTCCCCGCGCGCCCCGTCCTGGCGGGTCACCCCGGGACCGCCCGCTGGCTCCTGCTCCACGGTCCGGCCTTCCCCGCGATGATCCCCGTCGTCGACGCCGGCATCGCCTCGCTCCAGCGGGCCGGGTTCGGGGCGGCCACGGCCAAGACGTACGCGGCCCTGTTCAACACGGCCCTGATGACCATCGCCTCCGCGGACGACCGGGCCTCTCACACCCGGTCGGCCGGGCGGGACCATGAGACGCTCATGGACGAGTTCGAGGCGCTGGGACGCGAGAGCCCCGGGATCTCGCTGCTGACGCGCGACCTGGCGGGCCGCCTGACCGGTTCGGCCGAGTCGGCCGCCTCCGTGCAGGACGAGTACTACCGCTTCGTCCTGGAGCGCCTCATGGACGGTCTCGAGGGCCTCACGACGTCGCAGCGGTGAGCGCCGCGGCGCGGTGCGGCCGTTCCGCCGCGGCGGTGCGGCGAGACTGAGGCGCCGCGCGGCGGCGGTGACAGCAGCGACGACAGCCATCGTCAAGGAACTTAGGTGCACCTATCCGGACACTGTGTTAATGTGGGCGCCGCGCCTCACCGCGCCGCAGGCATGGGGCGCTCGGCCGGGCCGATCCCTCCGCGGCGGCCGCACGGGAACGACCGCGTGGGAACAACCGCGCGGGAAGGGAGACTCTCATGAGCGATCACGATCAGCGCCGCCTCACCCTCGCGATGAGCGGCCGCGATCTCATGACCATCGGCATCTTCGCGGCCATCTACCTCGTGCTGTACTACGGCATCACCATGTTCGGGTTCCTCAACCCGGTCATGATGATCGCGACCCTGGGTCTGAGCGTCGTAGTCGGGGCGATCCCGTTCATGCTGTTCCTGGCCAGGGTGAAGCACGCCGGAATGGTCTTCCTGTTCACGCTCATCGTCGCCCTGGTGTGCCTGGTCCTCGGGTTCCCGCCGGTGGCGGTCGTCCTCCTGATCGCCCTGTCCGTCGTCATCGAGGTCATTCAGGCGGTCACCGGCTACCGCTCGCGCTGGGCCGGAGTCATCTCCTACATCGTCTTCGCCATGTGGTACGCGGGCCCGCTCCTGCCCCTGTACTACGACCGCGCCGGCTACTTCAGCTCCATGGCCGCGAACGGCAGGGGCGAGGCGTACGTTCACCGCCTCGACGAGTTCCTGTCGACCGGGGTCCTCGTCGGCTACGACGTCGGCGTGGTCGTCCTCGGCATCGTCGGCGGCGTCATCGCCCTCAACCTGCTGCGCAAGAACTTCGAGCGGGCGGGACTGGCTTGAGCGCGGCGTCGACGACGTCGCTCGGGGCCGCCGCGACCGCGCGGTCGGCCGACGTCGGGCATCCGGGCCCGACGGGTTCGCGGGGGAGGACCGATCCGCGCACGAGTCTGCTCCTGATCCTCGTGATCAGCATCCTGGTCATGGCGCCCGGAGGCGCGGTCTTCATCCCCGCGGGCGCGGCGCTCGGACTCCTCCTGGCTCTGGCCGACGGCGCCCGGAAGCACGCCGCCGCCCTCGCGCTGGGCACCGGCATCCTCGGATTCGGCTGGTGCGCGCTGCCGCGGCTCCTGCCCTCCATGCTCACCGCGGCCATCGGCCTGGCGGCGAACTACTTCCTCCGCTTCCTCGTCATCTACGGGGTGGGACAGCACCTGTTCCGCACGGCGACGCCCGGCACCATGACCGCGGCGCTGAGGGCCGCGCGCGTGCCGCGGGCGCTGACGGTGCCCATCGCCGTCATGCTGCGCTTCGTGCCCGTCGTCGCGGCCGAGGCGTCCGCGGTGCTCGACTCGATGCGCCTGCGCGGGCTCACCGGATGGCGCTCCGTTCTGAGGCATCCGGTCCTGAGCATCGGATGGTTCACGGTTCCCGTCATCGCCTCGACGCTGCGGGTCGGCGACGACCTGAGCGCGGCGGCCCTCCTGCGCGGCCTGGGATCCCACCGGCGACCGACCTGCCGCGTCCCGCTGCACCTGGGCCGGTCGGATCTGCTCTGGATCGGGATCGGCGCGGTGCTCGTGGCGGCCTGCCCGGTCGTCAAGGGACTGACGTGATCGCCGTCGCCGACGCGTCCTGGCGCTACGCCGCCTCGTCGGAGCCGACCCTGGAGCACATCGACCTGGCCGTCGAGCCGGGGGAGGCCGTCGTGCTGTGCGGCGCCAGCGGGTCGGGCAAGTCCACCCTGCTGCGCATGATGAACGGGCTCATCCCGCACCTGCACGAGGGGAGCCTGAGCGGGGGCGTGACGGTGGCCGGTCTGGACGTCGCGGCGAGTCCGCTCGAGGAGATCGGACGCCGGACCGGCACCGTCCTCCAGCACCCCCGGCGGCAGTTCTTCACCGCCACCGCGGTCGAGGAGACCGCCTTCGCGATGGAGAACTTCGGCACCGCCCCCCAGCGCATCCGCGCGCGCGTCGACGCGGTGATGCGGCGGCTGGGGATCCACGACCTGGCCGACCGCCCCCTGGCGCACCTGTCCGGGGGGATGCAGCAGCGGGTCGCCGTCGCCGCGGCCCTCGCGCACGAACCGGGTCTGCTGCTCCTGGACGAGCCGAGCTCGAACCTGTCGGCCGACGCCGTCGAGAACCTCGCCGGCGTGCTCCGCGAACTGCGCCGCCTCGGGATCACCATCGTCCTGAGCGAGCACCGGCTCCACTACCTCGCCCCGGTCGTCGACCGGTTCGTGCTGCTCGAAAGGGGACGGATCGCCCGCGAATGGTCCGCCGAGCAGATCCTCGCGCTATCGGACGCCGACCTGGCCGCCCACGGGCTGCGCGACATCAGAGCGCCCGCGACGACGACGCTGCCCGCCGTCGTCGCGCACGGGGCGAGCATTGCGGCCGGCGGCCCGGATGACGGTACCGGGATCCCGCCCGCCCCTCCGAAGCTCCGGCCGGCGTGCGGCGGGAAGGAGACGGGGAGCGGGCTCCGACTCGCGGATGTGCGCTGCGCCCTCCGGGGACGCACCGTGCTCTCCATCGACGACGCCTTCTTCCCCGCCGGGAGGGTGACGGCGATCTGCGGGCCCAACGGGGCGGGCAAGACGACGCTCGCGCGCACCATCGCCGGGCTCCAGCGGCACTCCGGCAGCATCTGCCTCGACGGGGCGGAGCTGAGCCGGCGCGAACGCCTCCGGTGCACCGCGATCGTCATGCAGGACGTCCAGCGCCAGCTCTTCACCGACAGCGCCCGGGCCGAGATCCGGCTGTCCGCCTCTCAGGCGGGGTCGGGCGCCGGCGCACTGGACGACGCCGAGGCGGACCGGCTGCTCGACGAGTTCGACCTGCTGCCCCACGCCGAGCAGCATCCGCTGGCGCTGTCGGGCGGGCAGCAGCAGCGCCTCGTCATCGCCGCCACCCGGTGCACGCGTGCGCGCATCGTCATCTACGACGAGCCCAGTTCGGGCGTGGACCGGCGGCACCTGGAGTCGATCGCGCGGGCCATCGGGGACAGCGCCCGGGGCGGCGCCGTCGTCCTGCTCATCACCCATGACGAGGAGCTGCTGGCCGCGGCGGCCGATGCGCGGCTCGACCTGCATCGGCCCCGCCGGTGAGACAAGGCGCGGCCCGCCTGCGGCGGGGACTCAGGCGAAGACGACGGTGCGACGGCCGTTGAGCAGGACGCGGTGCTCGGCGTGCCACTTGACGGCCTGGGCGAGGACCCGGCGCTCGACGTCCTGCCCCTTGCGCTGCAGGGCGAGGGCCGAGTCGGCGTGCGAGGCCCGGGTGACGTCCTGCTCGATGATCGGGCCCTCGTCCAGATCGGCCGTGACGTAGTGGGCGGTGGCGCCGATGAGCTTGACGCCGCGGTCGTGCGCCTGGTGGTAGGGCTTGGCGCCCTTGAAGCTGGGCAGGAAGGAGTGGTGGATATTGATGACGCCGCCGTGGAGGCGCTCGCACAGGGCGGGGGAGAGGATCTGCATGTAGCGAGCCAGAACCACGAGCTCCACGCCCAGGGAGTCGACCAGGCCGAGCAGCTCGGCCTCGGCCGCCTCCTTGGTGTCCTTGGCGACCGGGATGTGGTGGAAGGGGACGCCGTAGAACTCGGCGACGGACCGCAGGACCTCGTGATTGCCGACGACGCCGACGACGTCGATGGGCAGGCCCTGGCTGGTGGCGCGGAAGAGGAGGTCGGACAGGCAGTGCGCCTCCTTGGACACCATGAGGAGGGTGCGCACGGGGCGGTCGACGGCGTCGAGGGACCAGCGCATGTCGTAGGTTCCGGCGAGTTCGGCCAGATCGGCCTCCAGTTCGGAGCGGGGCACGCGGGTCAGGACCGTGACGCGCATGAAGAACAGGCCCGTCTCGGGATCGCCGAACTGCTGGGACTCGGTGATATTGCCCCCGCGGCGGGCCAGCGCCCCCGAGACGGCGTGGACGATGCCGGGCCGGTCCGGACAGGACAGCGTGAGGACGAGGTGCTGCGCGTCGGAAGGGGGGGCCGTGGCGGCCGGGGCGGCGGGCGTGGTCATGACAGGAGGATAGCGGCGGCCGGTCGCAGTGGAGCCGCACGGGGGAGCAGTCGCGTGGCGGGCGAGGAGCAGGGCGATCTGTGTCGATCCGTGTCACTCCTCCGGCGGGTCGGCCGGCGCCACTGCCGGTCACTCCCGTGTCACTCCTCGGGCGGGTACTCGATCCGGCAGGTGCGTCCCCTCATCCGGAGAATCATGGCGACGTGCCCCATTGCGGCCCGATGCCAGGAGGCGGGCACCGAGCACCCCGCTCGGCGGGCCGCATCATCGTTCGGATAGACGACGAGAATGATCTCCCCGTTGTTCGACGCGTTTTCCGACTCGTTCAGGATAGTGCCGGCCGTATCCTCGATCCACTCGATCCGCTGATCGATGACGGCCCAGGCGATGTCCGGGGCCATGGCCTTATAATTCCATGCCCGCTGCGAGCGGGGGGTTGACGTCGAGCGCGCCGGCGAGGACGGGTCCGGAGATTCCGAGAATCTCTCGCATGGTTCGGAACTCGGCCGGCGACCGGGAGTCCTTGTCGATTCGAGGCATAAAATCTCCTCTTCTCAAATATGTGGTCGTCCCCCGCTCGCTCGGGGTTTACGCAAGAACCGCCTCGAATTCCACGGGCACGCCACTCCCTCCGCCGGGTGCGTCCGGGCCGGTGCGCCCGGATCTCCTCACTGATCCGCGCGCCCCCGGCGTCCGCGCAGGGGATACCAGCTCCTCACCGCGGCTCCTCCAGGAGAGCGGCAGTGGCGCCCGTATCCGGTGCGCGGCGAGAAGCAATCCTAGTCGAGGGGTTCCCCGCGCTCTTCCATCTCGCGCTCCCACAGGAAGAGCCCGGTGTTCTCGGGCGAGTCGATGTACAGGTCGATGAACGCTTCGTTCCCGATGAGCATGACCATCACTTTGGTGTCGAGGATCCACCGGCGTGAGAAGTCCGTCCCCTCGTCCTCGGAGGAGAACGGCTCCCCGAGCAGTCCCGTGTACGCCCGCACGTACTCGGCGAAAGCCGCGCGCGACTCGGGCAGGGACTGCTCCCGGTCCTCCTCTGGCACCCAATTCGACAACCGCAACGACACCTTCCTCACGTGATCGTCCTTAGCGAGGAAGAACGAGTCGACCTCCTGGGGCGACATGTCCGACGTGAAGAACGTCCGGTCCTCCGTGGGGGACGTGAAACCCAGGCCCGTGTACACCCCGACCCCCTCGTCCACCGTCATCGGCCACCGGTGGAACGTCCACGTCCGCATGATCTCAACAGCCCGGTCAACGGGAACCGCCTGGAACTCCACGGACACCTCCGGATCACGCATGCGCAAAGTTTACCACATGGTCTGCCTCATCGTGACGGAGGTCGGCGGATCATCTCCGCATGCGCGGGGTTTACTGACCGACGGCGAGGGTGGCACCGTCGTCGGCAGGATCATCCCCGCATGTCCCCGCATGTCCCCGCATGCGCAGGGTTTACATCCGGAACCCGATCGCGTCGTTCACGTACATGGGATCATCCCCGCTCGCGCGGGGTTTACGACGGACGTTTAGACGGCGATGCACTACCCTTGGGATCATCCCCGCTCGCGCGGGGTTTACCCCAGGCTATCGGAGTTCGCCAACACTTGGGACGGATCATCCCCGCTCGCGCGGGGTTTACGTCATCATCCTCGACACCGACGACGACGGCTGCGGATCATCCCCGCTCGCGCGGGGTTTACAACGCGAACATCAAGTTCGACGCCCGCTGGGTCGGATCATCCCCGCTCGCGCGGGGTTTACAGGCCAAGGTTGACGCCAAGAATGCCGAGTCGAGGATCATCCCCGCTCGCGCGGGGTTTACCTGCGGGCGCTCGCGGACCTGCCCGCCGACGCCGGATCATCCCCGCTCGCGCGGGGTTTACGGCTTGACTCGCCTTGTCTGGGTGTGTGTATAGGGATCATCCCCGCTCGCGCGGGGTTTACTTGCGACCGAACCGGGTGAGATACTTCCCGACGGGATCATCCCCGCTCGCGCGGGGTTTACGGACCGTCGCAATCCAACGTCATGCCGGGGTGCGGATCATCCCCGCTCGCGCGGGGTTTACCGTCCCCGGCTGGCGAGGAGGCCTTGGCATGAGGGATCATCCCCGCTCGCGCGGGGTTTACCGCCTCGCTCAGCTGCGTGGCCGGCGAGGCTCCGGATCATCCCCGCTCGCGCGGGGTTTACCTCTAGGCGACTCACCTTCAAGGCCACTGTTCCGGATCATCCCCGCTCGCGCGGGGTTTACTCACCGACAAGGACAAGCCCGCCGGCGTTGAGGGGATCATCCCCGCTCGCGCGGGTTTACTCGAACAGCGAATGCGCGACTTTGAGAACCGCGGGATCATCCCCGCTCGCGCGGGGTTTACTTGGTGGCAGTGTCTTTGTGCTGATTTTCGCAGGGATCATCCCCGCTCGCGCGGGGTTTACGGCAAGAGCCATCAGCGTGAACTTCGGTAACGGGGATCATCCCCGCTCGCGCGGGGTTTACCCCTCCCCCCGTGTTGACACCCCTGCCCCTTTGGGATCATCCCCGCTCGCGCGGGGTTTACTGCACGCAGTAGTAGTTCTACGGGGGGTGTGCAGGATCATCCCCGCTCGCGCGGGGTTTACGTCTCCCAATCGTCGTGCTCAAAATCGGTCGCGGGATCATCCCCGCTCGCGCGGGGTTTACCACCGCGTCTTGACCAAGTACTACCGGATGGTCGGATCATCCCCGCTCGCGCGGGGTTTACACGGGTCCTGCCTGGCCTGCATCCTCATGCGGCGGATCATCCCCGCTCGCGCGGGGTTTACCCCGTGGACCAGGCCCAGCCCGGTGACTTGCTGGGATCATCCCCGCTCGCGCGGGGTTTACAAGACACCCACCACCATCCTGCTAGCCGCCACCGGATCATCCCCGCTCGCGCGGGGTTTACGCGCG
>ERZ773077.941-NODE-941-length-20869-cov-13.340492_pt1 | contig 20869 bp, 20 predicted proteins | sample MGYA00580612_ERZ773077 | MGnify/ENA primary metagenome ERZ773077 (study PRJEB29015, sample SAMEA2737971) | human oral metagenome | biome: human oral; feature: human-associated habitat; material: dental | place: China | collected 2021 ...
ATAATGACCAATTTGTCTATTCTCGCGCCACTTCCCAATTTGGATTAAATGGTCGTTATGTGTTCCTTCGTGCTACTTTCAATGTGTTTTAGGAAAGTGAATAACAAAGACAGCGTTTTGTAGGAAAGGCAATTTGCCTATAAAATAACGTGAGTTCGATATAACGAAAACCATAATATAATAATAGACCCAAAAGCAGAGAGGCTACCTCAAAAAGGTAGCCTCTCTTTATTTATTAGATCTTCTAAGTATGTATCATCGATATTATGTAATTAGCTCATAATAGTCTAACAACAAACAACTAATCACTATTTCTTATACTTTTCTATAATCCTTCTTGCTCTTTCCAAAGCCTCTTCATTGGAGATATTGGAGGCATTTTGGTGAAGGGTACTGCTTATAGGAGTCTGATAGGTTGGGGTAGGTTCTTCCTTATGATAAGTAGCCTCTTCGGAAGTTGTTGTAATGGTTTGAGGTACCAAAGGATTCGTAGAACTCAAAGGGTCAACTGTACTAAAAGTATGAGTACTCTCCACAGAAGTTGTTGTGCTCTGAGAGATTGCAGGACTATGAGTTATAGGAGCTGCTATAGGTTCTGGAGTTACAGGAGGAGCTATGGGCTCTGGAGCTACAAGGGGGGCTATTACAGGAGTGGTTGTAAAGGCCATAGGGCTATAAGTGGTTGTAGCACTTTGAGGTTCAGGAGTATGGGTTACCTCAGTAGTAGTGAAAGCCATAGCAGGGGCAACAGGTGTTGTAGGAGCAGCTGGAGCAGGTGCAGGGGTTACAGGTGCAGCTGGAGCAGCAGGTTTCTCCATATACCTTTCCTTCAGTCCTCGGTTGATAGTTTCCAACTCTTCTATCCTGATTAACAGCTTATTATAGGTGTCTTTGGTAATCACTATCATCTCTCCTCCCTTCTTATCAGTAAGGAAGAGCGGCTCTGCCAAAGGTAGCTCAATTTTGAAAAGTTGCTCATTTTCTTTCAGTGGAGTCTCCTTTACTTCTTTCTCCTGCAAAGAAGCTGCATAATCTTCCACACTATGGGGAACGTCTATTTCTATCCCTATATTAGACAAAGCATTGATAACCAACTGATATTGTTGAAAATCCAACTTCTCTTTTAATGGAATCGTATTACTCATAATCGTTATATTTTGGGCAAAGGTATAATAAAAAATTTAAAAAAACAAACAATTGTTATGATATTTTTATTCTTAATAAATTTAAGTCACAAAGGTATTTCTTTACTTTTTTTCTTATCTTTGTAGCGAATTATCATACCCAAAACTGAAGAACCCATTTATTCTTTAACACACTGAGACAGTAAGCAATAGTCTGCATAGTAACCTAAAAACAACTCACAAAACTTAAGTACTAAACCAAAATAAACAATCTTATGAAAACAAGTACAAAACGTAATTTTCTAATAGTAATAACTGCCGCACTACTGAGTGTCCTCTTACGTCAAGACTTACAACACTTAGTAGATGCTTTTTTAGAAGGCTATTATAAGGGAAAAGGCTTATAAGTTCATGCAACTTTCCCTATACCTATCCTATATCTATTACCGACATTCCTATTTCTGTTTCAGCATGTAGTATTATTCGTCCTTTGCAAAAAAATACAAAACTTACAGCCTCTGTAGGTGGTCAAGTGATTAAAAATTTCCTTGTGAAAAATAACTAATAATTTTATAAAGCAAGCAGCCTTCCTTAATTCAACATCATTACCCCTATTAATCATGATAGAGAAAGATTACATCAAGAAAAAAATTGATTTATTTGTAAAAGAACTTGTGAGTCTATTGAGCAAAGAACCTCCAAAGGAAGAAAAATTAAAGGAGTTAGCCTTATTAGCTCAAAAATATACAGAAAAAAATCTCTCTTATTTCTTACATTCAGATACAGATACTATTCTTTTGACCTATAAAACAGACACTGAAACTTTGGATATTATAGCTGAGATTCTTTTCCAATTACCTGACCTAAATAAGGATATTTTATACAAAATTAGAAATATCATACATTATATAAACAGGAATAGTACTGACTTTTCCTTTCAAAGAAACCAAAATCTAACAAAAATAGAAGCATTATTAAGAGCGGACTAAAGAATGCTTTCCCTATACCTATCCTATATCTATTACCGAAGGCTCTTTGCCAAAGGAGACCTACTGACCATCGTTGTACTTATCACAGCTATGGTAGGGGCGCTCTATGTGCTATACCTACACTATACTTCATGGTCTTGGCTCTTAATCCTCTTTCCGCTCGCTACGCTTTCCTATCATAATAGCAGGGAAGATTTGCCTTTGCTCTGCACCCATCCTCATTATAGGAGCGTTCTATTAGGAGAATATTGTATAGAAAATCTACCCTTTATACTACTGCTTATTAGCAAAGGGGATTACCTTTGGGCTACCCTCTACCTCTTAGGACTTTGCCTTATTCCTTGGCTTGCTCAGCGACAACTTACCATACCTTATCCCTTTTCTCTTTCGGATCCGCTCTGGCATACTGCTTTCCGCAAATATAAACTCCTATTCTCTTTGCCTTTTCTTATAGGACTTGTGGTCATTGCGGGTATATATAACAATCCTAACTTAGCTCTTTTTGCCTTTGGAACAACAGGCTTGGTGTGTTGCATACCTTATTTTGAAAGAGAACACCCTTCTTATATCGCCATAGCTGCTCAACAAGGAAAAGACTACTTACATAGCCAACTTATCGCAGGGATTCAGAATACAGCCTTAGTCTTTTCCCCCTTGGGACTCACTTACTTTATTTGCTTTGGTATAGAGAAAATAGCTGTATTATTACTTTTTTTGGGTGTTGCCATAGTAGGCGTACTTACCAAATATGCTTTTTTCAACCACCCCCTCCCTCAATCTTTTGCAATTATGGCTATTTTCTTAGGAGTATTCTACATACTTCCTTTGTTACTACTCCCCTATTTCTATTTCTTAGCTATAAAAAATATTCAAAAACACCAATATGTTACAGATAAACCACTTAGAAAAGAGCTACCAAGATAGGATTATTCTAAATCATATTTCTCTTACTATAGAGAAACCTGGCCTGTATGGGGTTGTAGGAGCCAATGGAGCAGGAAAAACTACCTTTTTCAAGTGCCTTAGTGGTTTGGAACCTTACCAAGGAGAGATTTTATATAATAAGAAAACGCTTTCGCCCAATCAAGTGGCTTTTGTTCCTACAGAACCTTACTTATATGAACACCTTACCGTAGGGGAATTCTACACTTTTTACAGCAAACTTTTGGGTATAGCTCCTTCTAAGAACTATGTTTTTGATATAGATAAAAAACTACTTATCAAGCAATTATCTACTGGTATGCGTAGGAAAGTATATTATAATGCCCTCTTACAGAAACCTTATACTCTCTATATTTTTGATGAGCCTTTCAATGGACTAGATATTTCTTCCTCTCTACATATCAAGCAGTTGCTCCGTTCTTTAGCACAAACGCATATCGTATGGATGGCTTCTCATCTTTTAGAGACCTTGCAAGATTGTGAATGTATATATCTGTTACAAAACGCCAATTTTCAACGTTTTACACCGAAAGATATCAATACTATAGAACAGTTATTAATGGTTAATGATTAGTAGTTGGCATACTCAAAACTAAAAACTTAAAATTCAAAACTATCATGAAGTTTTTTCTCTTTTTATGTTGTTGCTCCCTGAGTGGGTTTGCACAAAAAGTGGTCGTACAGGACAACCAAGGTCGTCCTATTGAATATGTAAATATAGGCGTCAAAGGCACTTCCAAAGGTCTTATCAGCGATGAGCAGGGAGGCTTTTCCTTGGATGCGCTCCATGCTAAGGATACCGATAGCATCTACTTTGGACATCTGAGCTATAAGCATAAGGTGCTTGTAAAGAAGGATATTACCGACAAAGTGGTCTTGGAGGCGGCTGAGATTGTACTTCCTGAAGCGACCTTTACCGCCAAGCAACCTAAGGAGCGTACGCTCAAGGGAAAGGGCTTACCTACCATTGCTACTATGAGCATTCCCGCCCAGGAAACGACCGAAGATGAGGAAGGAAACAAGGAGGAATTGGGCGACTTTATCTCTCTGCACAAGGATACTTTTCTTACGAAGTTTGAGATGAATATTGTGGCCAACACCCTTGACCGTTGTGTGCTACGTGTAGTAGTCTACGAGAGTAACAAGGAGCATACCCTCTTTAAGCCCTTGATAGAAAGGCCTATCTATATAGAGGTGCCCATCAGCCGTAAGCGACAGATTTTCACTAAGGAGTTATCCGTATTTGCCCCCAAGGGAGTAGTTTGGGTGGCTGTACAAATTGTTGAGTTAAAGGGAAGTAAGGACAGCGAACTTAGAATCCGCTGCCGTGCCAATGGTGGCTGGACACGCACCACTATTGATAATATCTTAGAGAAAATCCCCGTGGGATTGGGGATTCCTTTCTCTGTTAAGGGAAGACAGTGATTAGTAGTTAGTGGTTAGTGGTTAGTGGTTAGTGATTAGCCGCTAACAACTAATCACTAACCACTAACAACCTCTACTAATCGTCTTCTTCCTCTTCTAGAAAATCGTCGTCCTCTTCAGGTTCGTCGTATTCCTCATCTTCATCAGGATCAGCGGCTTTGTCTTTGGTGGCTGTCTTGCCTTTACCTTTTTTCTTCACCACTACTTTTCCTTCTTTGACGGCTTCTTTGATTTTTCCTTCTATCTCTTCAGCCATTTCAGGATTGTCATAGAGTAAGGCCTTCATCGCATCACGACCATTGGCCAAGCGGGTACCACCATAGCTATACCAAGCACCACTCTTGGAGAGTATATCAAAGTCGGTTCCCCAATCCACGATTTCGGATACCTTGGAAATACCTTCTCCATAGATGATTTCAAACTCTGTTTTCTGGAAAGGTGGGGCTACTTTGTTCTTCACCACTTTCACCTTCGTTAGGCTACCATAGGCCTCTCCGTCTTTGTTTTTCAGAGGAGCGGCTTGTCGGCGCACATCTATACGTACAGAGGAGTAGAACTTGAGAGCATTACCCCCTGTAGTGGTCTCAGGATTTCCAAAGGACACCCCGATTTTGTCACGCAATTGGTTGATAAACATCACCACACAGTTGGCCTTACTGATGCTCCCTGTGATCTTGCGCAAGGCTTGGGACATAAGGCGGGCATGTACCCCCATCTTGGAGTCTCCCATTTCACCATCTATTTCTGTTTTAGGGGTAAGGGCAGCCACGGAATCCACTACGATAATATCCACAGCCCCAGAACGTACCAATCCATCTACGATTTCAAGGGCTTGTTCTCCATTATCTGGTTGGGAGATGATCAGGTTATCCACATCTATCCCTATTTTCTTTGCATACGAAGGGTCAAAGGCATGTTCTGCATCTATAAAGGCCGCAGAGCCACCGAGTTTCTGTGCCTCGGCAATGGCATGTAGTGTAAGGGTCGTCTTACCAGAAGATTCCTGACCGAAGATCTCGATCACCCTACCACGAGGATAACCTCCTACACCCAAGGCTATATCCAAGCCCAAAGAACCTGAAGGAATCACCTCCACTTTCTCAGCTACCTTGTCCCCAAGACGCATTACAGTTCCTTTTCCAAAGGACTTTTCCAAGCGTTGCAGAGCCAATTTTAGAGCTTGTGCTTTGGCTTCCTTGTCCTTAATCTCCTCTACTTTTTCTTTTTCTTTCTTTGCCATCTTTTTAATTGTTAATGATTAATAGTTAATTGTCAATGATCAATGATTAATGGCATTAGCCATTGACAATTAAAGAACAAACTTTTTCGCGGTTTGTCCTTGATAGCGCTCAATACATTCCTTGTATACCTTAAGTGCATCGCTAGCATCTCCCCAACCACGTACTTCTACTTTCTTGTTTTCCAAGTCCTTATATACTTTGAAGAAATGTTCTATCTCTTTGGTAAGATGCGGATTTACTTGGTTAAGTTCGCTAAGGGATTTAACCATTGGATCAGCCTTAGGCACGCAAAGTACTTTCTCATCACCTCCTTTTTCATCGGACATATAGAGGATACCCACAGGCTTTACTTCCACTACACAACCAGGGAAAAATGGAATGGTGGAGATTACCAAAACATCCAAAGGATCTCCGTCATCGGCCAAGGTTTCAGGGATAAATCCATAATCAGTAGGATATACCATGGAGGTATGTAGCATTCTATCAAAGCGCATTTTACCTAAGTCAAAATCATATTCGTACTTATTTCTGCTTCCTCTAGGGATTTCAATGAGTACATCAAAAGTTGTTTCTTTTGTCATTTTTACTGTTTTTGAAAATTAGAGAGCAAAGATAACCTTTTTTTTTAAACCGTCAAAGCAAATATTTATCTTTCTTTCTTCAAAAAAAAGTTGTACTTTTGCCACTCATTTAATACCCTTACAAATATGTATTCAGAATTACCCGAAGGGCATCCTATACGCACCTATCTGCATGAAGCGGAACTTATTCAGAACTTATTAGAGGAAATTATGAAAACGAATCCTCAGGAGGATTACCAGAAGTTCTACAACCTCTTCAACCACCTTTCCACTGTGGAGAAACGCTTCCAGAGAAAAGAAAATCAGCTCTTTCCTTTCTTGGAACAAAAGGGCTGGACGAACCCTTCACAGAACATGTGGTCTTTCCATGATACCATTCGTGATATGTTCCGCCTAGTGAGAAAGAACTTGGAGGATAAGGATCTGGCCAAGGCAGCGGAGAACATGACCTATATAGAGGAAAACCTACTACGCTTGCTTTCGGTGGAATATAACATCCTTTTTGCGCGTTCTTTAGAAATTCTCTCCGACGAGGACTGGATCAAGATGCGCCAAGGAGAGGATGAAATTGGCTGGATGCTTCCCACTCCTCCGCCTGCTTATCCATCCGAAGAGGGCTATATACACCCTTCACAAGACACTACCTTACGTACCGATGTGGTCTTTGACGAAAAGGCACAACACTTTGACGAAGGTTATATGACCGTAGATCAGGTAAACCTACTACTCAAAACCCTACCTATTGACATTACTTTTGTAGATGAGCATGACAAGGTAATTTTCTACAACCGCGGAGAGGAACGTGTATTCCCACGTAGTGCAGGGATTATCGGGCGCGAGGTGAAGTTCTGCCACCCGCCTAAGAGCGTGGGTACGGTGCTGAAAATCGTGGAGGCTTTCCGCAATGGTACGCAGAATGAAGCCAACTTCTGGCTGAACTTCCGTGGACGCTTGATCTATGTACGCTACTTTGCCGTACGCGATGCTCAGAAAAACTATAAGGGCGTAATCGAAATGTCTCAAGACATTACCGACATCAAAACTATAGAAGGAGAAAGGCGCTTGCTCGAATGGGAATAATCCTAAACAATGAATTACCTTGGCTAAGATTACCGAACAAATAAAAGAACCTATTGCCGCAGAGATGGCAGCCTTTGAGGACAAATTCAGAGATTCTATGTCCTCACGGGTAGCACTACTGAACCGTATCACCCACTATATCGTAAACCGCAAGGGTAAGCAGATGCGTCCCATGTTCGTCTTCCTTGTGGCGAAACTCGCTAGCGGAGGCACTATTAACGAACGAACTTACAGAGGAGCTTCAGTAATAGAGCTAATCCATACAGCTACGCTGGTACATGACGATGTGGTTGATGATAGTAACAAACGACGTGGGTTCTTCTCTATCAATGCCTTGTGGAAAAACAAAATCGCTGTATTGGTAGGAGACTACTTGCTCTCCAAGGGGCTCTTACTCTCCATAGATCATGGTGATTTTGACCTGCTGAGAATCATCTCAGTAGCAGTACGCGAGATGAGTGAGGGCGAGCTCCTCCAGATGGAGAAAGCACGCCGCTTGGACATCACCGAAGAGGTTTATTACGAGATTATCCGCCAGAAAACAGCCACCCTCATCGCAGCTTGTTGTGCTATGGGTGCCTGCTCGGTTCAACCCGATAATGCGGAACTGATAGAGAAGATGCGCCGCTTTGGCGAATTTGTAGGTATGGCCTTTCAGATAAAGGATGACCTCTTTGACTATACCGAAGAGGCAATAGGCAAGCCCACAGGAATTGACATCAAGGAACAAAAAATGACCCTCCCACTCATCTATGCTCTTAACAGAGCCGAAGAGAGTGAACGCAAATGGCTGATCAATAGCATCAAGAACCATAATACGGATAAGAAGCGAGTCAAGGAGATTATCGCCTATGTCAAAGCTCATGGTGGCATAGAACGCACTGAAGCCAAGATGCGGGAATACCAAGCAAAAGCCCTGGCTATACTAGCGGAGTTTCCCGATTCTCCTTACAAGAAATCGCTGCTCCAGATTGTGGATTATGTGATTGAACGAACTATATAAATAATAAGAGACTGTTCCGCAAGGAACAGCCTCTTTTAGATAAGTTACAGACAAAAAATTATTTTTTCTTCTTAGTATCTGCTTTAGCAGCATCTTGAGCAGCTTTAAGCGCAGCACGAGATACACGTACTTGGCATACCACCGTGTTGTCTGGATGCATAATTTTGTAGTTCTCTTGTGCGATCTTAGTGATATAGAAACGATTACCCATTTCCATCCAAGAGATATCTACAGGAACGAAGTCAGGAAGGTTATCTGGCAAGGCTTTTACCTTTAGCTTACGGTTTACGATACGAAGTGTACCACCGGCCATTACTCCAGGAGCTGTACCCACGATCTTGATAGGCACCTCAAGGGTGATTTCCTTATCCTTGTGTAACTGGTAGAAATCCACGTGAAGGATTTTGTCAGTTACAGGGTCAAACTGAATGTCCTGAAGGATAGCTGTATAAGTCTTTCCTCCTAATTCAATCGTTGCAGTATATACATTGGGAGTATATACCAATTTTTTGAACGCTAAGGTGTCCGCTGAAAAGTGAATGGTATTTTCCCCTCCGTATAACACGCAAGGAACCTTTCCAGCATTACGTAAGGCCTTGCTAGCTGCTTTGCCCACGCTTTCTCTTTGAGATCCTACGATTGTAATTGATTGCATAAAAATATATTAATTAAAAATTTACATTAAGAATTTATTGCTGATAGAAGCATGTTCGTGTACCGAACGCATCACATCGGCAAAGAGCTTATCACAGCTCAACACATGTATCTTCTTTGGCAAAGAATCATGTGGAATGGAGTCCGTTACGATAAGTTCCTCCATAGGTGAGTTTTCTACTTTCTCCACCGCATTACCACTTAGTATAGCATGGGTACAAATAGCTCTTACACTCACAGCACCTTTATCTTTCATAATTTCAGAGGCCTTCACTAGGGTACCTGCCGTATCCACCATATCATCCACAAGGATTACATTCTTTCCTTCCACATCTCCTATTAGTTCCATTTTCTCAATTACATTGGCTTTTTTGCGCTGTTTGTAGCAAATAACCACATCACTATTGAGGAACTTAGCATAGGAGTGTGCTCTCTTAGATCCTCCCATATCTGGAGAGGCTATACAGAGGTTTTCCAAGTTCAAGGACTTGATATAAGGAACAAATATGGTAGAGGCATAGAGGTGATCTACAGGAATTTCAAAGAAACCTTGAATCTGATCAGCATGTAAGTCCATGGTAATCACGCGAGTAGCTCCTGCTGTTTCCAATAAGTTGGCCACCAATTTGGCTGCTATGGGCACACGAGGCTTGTCCTTTCTATCTTGGCGAGCCCACCCAAAATAAGGCATCACCGCCGTGATATGCTTAGCCGAGGCGCGCTTGGCTGCATCAATCATCAGGAGCATCTCCATTAGGTTTTCCGAAGTAGGATGCGTAGAACCGATGATAAAAACACGAGCTCCTCGTACTGATTCTTCAAAGGAAGGCTGAAATTCTCCATCACTAAAACGGGAGAAAATCACATTCCCAAGCTCAATCCCGTAGGCTTGAGCAATTTTGCCTGCTAATTCTGTGCTTTGAGTACAAGCAAATATCTTTACAGCTGGCATAGAATATTCCATAAAATCAACTAATTATAAGTAACTTACGTTTTTTTGTGTAGCCTTGATGGCCTGTTTCGTTTTCGAGTGCAAAGATATAAATTAAAAATGATTCTGAAAAAAAAATCATTCTTTTTTTGCATGATTAAAAAATTAGTTGTACTTTTGCACCCGAATTCATAACAATAATTGCCTGAGTGGCGGAATTGGTAGACGCGCACGACTCAAACTCGTGTTCTTCGGAGTGAGGGTTCGATTCCCTCCTCAGGTACTATAGTCCTCTTATCATCTTCAAAATGTTAAGAGGATTTTTTATTAATATCAAAATTAAACCTTTTTGTTATGAATACAATCATTGTTAATCCTTACTACACACTGATTGCAGCCACTTTAGTATTGCTCCTTGGGCGACTTCTTGTGGCTAAAATCAAATTACTCCAGAACTTCAACATCCCTGAACCGGTGGCTGGAGGGCTACTGATGTCCTTCCTTGTCTACCTTTTATATATTGTAACGGGGCTTTCCTTCGAAAACGGACTTACGTTTGGGGAAGGGATCTCCTTGAATTTTGACAAGGGGCTTCAGGACTCCTTCATGTTATTTTTCTTCACCTCTATCGGACTAAGTGCAGACCTTTCCCGCTTGAAATCAGGAGGTATCGGATTGTTCATCTTCTTAGGGATAGTGGCACTATTCATCGTAGTACAAAATATTGTAGGGATAGGCTTGGCCTCTGCCTTTGGCTTAGAGCCCATAATAGGGTTAGTAACTGGCTCCATTACCCTCACCGGTGGACATGGTACCGCTGGGGCTTGGGGTAAGGTGCTCGAACAAGATTATCATATACAAGGGGCTACTGCCTTAGGGATGGCATCCGCTACCTTTGGATTGGTATTAGGAGGACTCATCGGAGGGCCTGTTGCACGCCGCTTGGTCAATAAAATGGGCAGAAAACCACTCTCTGAGGAGGCTCAAAAGAACAACAATGATAACGATAACGATACAGAAGTAAGCGTATTCGAACAACCTGAAAAACAACGCCTTATTACCTCCAAGTCTGCTATTGAGACCATGGCGCTCTTTGCTGCCTGCCTCTCCTTCTCTGCCCTGATGGACTCCGATACGGTAAAGGCTTTCTTCCCTGACAAGTTCACCTTACCTCAATTCGTTTGGGCATTGTTCTTTGGCGTATTCTTACGCAATATACTCACCTACGTCTTCAAAATCAAAATGTTCGATCGTGCTATCGATGTCTTTGGTAATGCTTCCCTAAGTCTCTTCTTAGGTATTGCGCTACTGAACCTCAAGCTATGGCAGCTTTTGGACTTAGCACTTCCAATGCTCGTAATTTTGGCTGTACAGACCTTCGTAATGAGCACCTATGCCTATTTTGTCACCTACCGCCTAATGGGCAAGGACTACGATGCTGCCGTATTAGCCGGCGGACATTGTGGGTTCGGCTTGGGAGCGACTCCAACTGCGGTAGCCAATATGCAATCTATCACTGACAAATTTGGTCCCTCACATAAGGCCTTCCTCATTGTGCCTATGGTCGGTGCTTTTTTTGTGGATTTTGTAAACGCCTTTATCCTTACTGGATTCGTCTATATCTTAAGACTAATTGCGTAACATGAAAAGTGAAGCATGAATAGCAACCTCCTTGCTTTTCACGCTTCACTTTTCACTTTTTATGGTGACTTGTATAAACCCACTCCAAATTAAAAACTCGAAAACTCTTAGATGAGATACATTCTCGCTTCTGCTTCAGCGCGTCGCCAACAATTCCTCAAGGATTTAGGAATTGACTTTGAGTTGCGCCTCTCCCCCACCGATGAATCCTACCCTCCTGAATTACAAGGAGCGGAAATTCCCATGTATATAGCTCAGCAAAAAGCTATACCACTGCTCCCTACTCTCAACGAAGAGGAAGTCCTTATCACAGCCGATACACTTATTTGGTTTGAAGGTGAAGCGATAGGAAAGCCCAAAGATTATGCAGATGCCTTCCAGACTCTCTCTCGCTTTTCAGGTCATAGTCATGAGGTCATTACTGCTGTTTGCCTCACTACCACCAAAAAGCAAGTGGCTTTTTACGACAGCACTTTAGTCACTTTTGCCAGTCTTACCCCCGAGATGATTGACTACTACCTCACCCATTACCAACCTTATGACAAGGCAGGTAGCTATGGTATCCAAGAATGGATCGGAGCGGTAGGTATCACCTCCATACAAGGCTCTTATAATAATGTTGTCGGATTTCCTACACAACTATTTTGGGAACAACTAAAAACAGTGGTCAGTAATCAGTAATCAGTAGTTAGTAGTTAGTTATCAGCCGCTGTCTGCTGTCCTCTGACTACTGTCTACTGACCTCTGACAACTAATCGGGTACAAAAATATTCTCCCCATCTTGATTTTCATAGAGGGTACCTAGGCGTTTTCCTTTTTCCTTGGAAGATGTATTGGAAGAAGATGCCCCTTTAGCAGTTTTATATTTGGTAATTTTCTCTCCTTTTTTCTGGATAATCTCCATATCATCCCCATTCTTATTAACAATAGTAAAATCACCCCCTGTAAAGAACGCTGAGAGGTTAAGGTTCATGACCATGGACACCATCAGAGCGACGGAAAAGACCATAGCCACATCAAAGAGATTGACCACCACGCTTAGCGGATCGGCATCATCATCTTTGAAAGGTGTTGTTCTGCGGGTATTTCTCATTTTTGGGATATTTGTTGGTTACGAATGCGAGTAATATAATCCAATTGGTTCACTTCCTTGGCATACCAACGTTGCTTGAACTGCAGGGTTACCAACCCTACCAAACTTACTACCAATCCCACCACCGTAGTGGCAAAAACCACCTGCATATTGGAAGCCATTTTGGAAATGTCACCTTGGGAGAGTCCCGTAAGCGCAGGACTCATCGCAATCAGCGTACCAATAAGTCCCAATACAGGACCTACCTTTGCCAAGAGCTTGGAGGTTACCACATCTTTTTCTGCATCATTTTCAAAATTGGTAATCATATAATCGGCATAGGTGTCATCGGCAGGTCGTGCAAGTATAGCACGTAAATATTTTATATACAACGAATTATCTTTTTCAGGGAGTGCAGCCTGCAATGCTTCCATACGCTTAGGGGTAAGCTCATTGAGGATAGGGCGCAACTGCCTTTCATTCTTATATTTGGTAATATATTGGTTGTAGAAGCTCCCCACTAGGAAAAGCGCCCTAACGAAGAGTACCAATAGCACAATAATATCTGGAATAAGCAAACTATCAGATACTAAAAAGAGAAGCTGGGAGATATTATCCATTTTGATTTAGATTATTTCTAAGCGCAAAGATACGAATTAAATAAGAAATGACCAATGAGAAATATATAATAATTCAATAATGGTTAATGATTCATCCCATGCGAGGATGAATCATTAACCATTACTCATTAACAATATATCTCTTATTCTTCCACGGCTTGGTTTACCGTACCAGGGAAGTAATATTTAGGTTCTGAGATACTTCTCATATAGTATACTGGTCCCAAGGTTGCCGATAAGCTGGACTTCCAAAGATAGATACCTTGCGAGCTCATTCGAATAAAATGAGTCAATCGCTCCTGTGCCATCTGTAGAATTTCCACATTATCAGGATCTATCCAGAACTCATCCATATCCTCATGCTCGCGTATGAAGGTGATGTATATCTTCTTATCACGGATTTCATAGTTGCATTTGTATGCGTAATACACTCTATCATTTTGGTCTCCTGTAGGGGTATAGCCTACCCGCAAGAGAGGGGTATCCGCATCAGATTGGAAGAGTAGCTCATAGGAGAAGAATTTCCCTCCGCCTACCTCTGTATAGAAGTCTCTTTTGAAGTCCGCACTCATATAAGGCGAGTTAAGATGTGCTTGATCGCCTAAGAGTACTATAAAGTCAGTGACAACATCCCCTTGTGATTCGAATTCATCCATAGGATTGTTGAAGTGTCTTAGCTCAATAGTCACTCCATTGCTTTGTGCTCTATAGTTCAGCGGAGGAGTTCCTGGCACTGCTGTCATATGAGTGAATTTTTCTCCTGCTATCTCCAAAGAAGGCGTGAAGGTCAGTCCGTTAGAATTCACCGCAATACCTGCTCGACTTGCTTTGTGGCTATCCTGCATGGAGGTAAAGAGGAACATGCGGAAGGCACTTCTTACAAAGTAGTTCTCCACCCCTTGAGCAGAAGTCACCTTTAGGTAATAGGTATGATCAATACCATCGAGCCGTTCACCCTGAGTACCTATAGTTGTCCAATCCTCGGCAGTGGCCTTTTCGAAATAAATGAATTGTTCGGTTGCCTTTCGTTGGGTTTTGAACTTAAGTTTATCGCCCTCCTGCCCTATATAGACAAACTGAAATTCACCTTCGAGACCTTTACCGATATGCTCACGAGGGTCTGAGCTATAGGTAAGAGGTTCGAGCAGGGTATGAATATAGTTTCGGGTGGTAAAGACCAAAAGGGGACCTTGTCCTTCCTGAATTTGGTAGCCACTCTCCTGAGGGGTTGTTCCACTACCGAAATCAGCCACCATCGTTACACGTCCTCCGAGGGTGAACTTCATTAGAAAGGTATAGCCTCCGAAGGTATTCTTTTTAGGAAAATAGCTCAATTTCCAACCATAAGGCGCCTCCGAGAGCGTTTTTTTGAGATTTTCCTTGTTCTGCTGTATACGTTCGGAAGCATTCTTGCCCATGAGCAAGTCGGGTTCGTTCTTTTGACATCCGGCTACAGCTATGATAGCGAGTAGGTATAATATTTTTCTCATTTTAGTATCCGTTTTGGTTTACAAATAGTTCTGCATTCTTTGGTAAGCAACCCCTTGGAGCTGATAGAAGTCAATACCCCATTCGGCTCTGAAGTACTCCACGATAAAGGCTTCTTTCTTCTTAAGAGCTACCTTCCCCTTCTCAGGCATGGCATTGAGGGCAGCATCCCATTGCGCCTTGGACTTCATGAGCATATGAGAGGTCATTTCGGCAAAGTCCTCAAAGGGGTTTGCCGCTGCATAGTTGGTAATAAAGCCTAAGGCATTGGCCTGAGCCGTTGTCTTACCATGCCAAGAAGAACTGTAATCATCGGGAGTTATTTTCCCAAATTCAGGCGCAAAAGGCTTATGCTGATTGATGATATGACAGTACTCATGCTGAATGGTATGGATAATGTGCCTGATATTGTCCTCATTTGGATGGGCTGGATCGTAATAGTCAACGCGAGCGATGGTGATCTTAGCCCCATTGTCGGCCTGACCGAGAGTTTCCTCGAAGAGGTAGGTCTCGGGATTGCGCTGAGGATCTAAGTTACGCCCTCCAATAAGGCTTATCTGTCGAGGAGCTACTTGGCTAACAAAGGTCGTACCGGCTACCTGTTGATAGGCTCCTAACCAAACATACTTGATCATCTCCAAGAAAGGCTGTACCTTGCTTTCAGTCGGTGGATATAGGTAGCGCCCCATCTCGTAGTTGATGTCCACATATTTGTAATTGACCTCTATATTATAGGGATTGATATATTCGTTTCGGATATAGGTATCCAGGGCAGTGCGGGTATCCGTATCGTCATGGATCACACTTTGGGGATCGAGTGTCTCTTTCTTATTGCAGCTGGAAAGGGCAACAGAAAGGGCAACACATATATAGGTTATTTTTTTCATACTTCAAAGAATTAAAAGATTAACGAGGGTTGGGTGCCATACCAAATTCAAGGGCGCTATTAGGAATTTGAAGCTCTCGACGAGGGTCACCCTTGGTGAGTTCTATTTGGCCATCGCCCACCTTATGCACGACCTTCATCCCTAAGCGCTTGTTATCAAACCAGCGCAAGCCCTCTTGTACAAACTCCACTCGTCGGATATCCACCACTGCTTGGAGCCATTCTCTCTGTCGGGTTGTAAGGGGATAGGAAGGATCGAAATCTACTCCTCTACCCTGATAACGCCTATCAAGTGCCGCCTGAGTCATATAGCGCTCAAAGGTCAAGCGGGGGAAAGGATAGGCCTGATTGGGTCGAGAGCTATTATGGGTTTTAGGAATGAGATAGGTAAAGAGGTCGCGACGGAACTGATCTAAGTTGCCGGACATTAGGTAGGCTTCCAAGCGGTTGAGGTAAACCTCGTCATAAGAGAACAAAACCGCTGCACTATAATAAACCCTAGTACCTGCCGAACGATTTACATACTTATAGTAGTAGTTAGACTTAGGAAAGACGATATTACCTGCCCCATCTCCCAAAGCCGAATTGACTGCTTCCCAACTGATATTGGAAAAGTTCAAAGGATGGGTATTACGAGGAGAGCAGATCTCCGCCATCTTTTGCAAAGTTAGGCTATACTTATGAGTCTGGAAACGATAGGCCAAGGCAGAACGAGCCGTACCCACAAGTATATTGGATGGGTTAGTGGATTCTGTATAGTAAGCACTTCTGGACTCGAGGGCTACCGCATTGAGGGTTTTTATGTTTCTGAGCTTGGTTTCTGCATTGGCTCCCAAAACGGCATCGGCATGTTCAATTACCTTATTCCACTGGGCTTTCATTAGGTAGAAGCGCGTAGCAAAGGCATGAGCTGCCGCTGTAGTGAAGTGGAAACGAGGTTGCTTATATTTGCTATCATCGAGCAAGGGAAGCCCTTGGGTGAGGTCGCGCTCTATTGCATTGTAGTAGTCCTTGAGGGAGATACGGGTGTAGTGCCCAAAGACATGCTTTTCAGGCTCAGTAATATAGGCCAATCCCAAGTCAGTGGCAGCGGTAGCCTCATTATAAGGCTTACACCAAAGGTAAGCCAACATAAAATGGGCATAGGCTCGTGCTACCAAGGCTTCTCCTTTGATATAGTTATATCGGGCTGTCTCGCCTAATTCGGCATAGGATTCCAAGGCCTGATTGGCTGCCCCAATAGCTGCATAGCAGGCTATCCAATAGTCGGTTGGGGTATTGTCCTCCCCATCTATCTCATTGTTATCTCTCCAGAAATACATATCTGTATTAAGGGTTGAGATTCCTAAGAAAGAGGTCTTCTCGCTTACATTATCACTCATCATCTCTGCGATGTAAGTAGGAAAGCGATTAGGATAGGCGCCGACCAAGAGTTCCTCTATTTTTTCAGGACTATCTATTTCTGTACGGCTATCAGGTAGGTCGTCTAATATTTTGTTACAAGCGCTCAGCACCAAAGTAAGGGCTAAGGCTAAGAGGGACAAGTATTTGTTTCTTTTCATGAGTTGCTGTTTTGTTAGATTCCAAGATTAATGGTAAAGGTATATTGGGGTGTGATCGGGTAGGCTACTCCTCCAGAGCGGAAGAATTCTGGATCCTGTCCGTTCAAGTCCTTATGAGCATAGATTAGGAAGGGGTTGGAAGCTTGTAAGCGTAGGGTTAAGTTGCCTAAGTTTAGGTTTTCCAAAACTTCCTTATCAAAGGTATAGGATAGGGAGATGCTCTTCATACGTACAAAAGAGCCATCGACTACACGAGCGGTAGAGTGGTTATAGGCACTATAAGCTCTTGAGATATAGGCCTTGTTTTCTTCATTGAGTGTTCGTTGAGAGACAATGCCTGGGATTTGAGTTAAGGCCTCTTCTCCAGGGGCTACCCAGCGATTCTTGAACTCTCTTGGGAAGACACTTAAGTCATCATAGCCAGCTCCTTTGTAGAGGGGTGCCTTGCGAATCTTGTTGCCCGCTTGCATAGTAATGAGGAAGTTTAGTTCCCAATTCTTGTAACGGAAAGTATTGCTAAGTCCTCCTGTGATGTTGGGATCGACCGCTCCTTCTTTCTTGAGATAGGAGAGGATATTATCACGGTCTTGGAAATCAATATCCTTATAGTCTCTACTTCCTCCCTTAAGGTTGAATAGCGGCATTCCTTGGCTATTAAGACCAGCAAAGTCATAGGAATAAAGGGTGTTACGTGGATTACCCAATACATTGCCCCCTGTCTCACGTACTAAGTTGAAAACACTGTTGGAGGCATTGGCCAAGGAGGTAATCTCTTGGTTAAAATAAGCAAAGTTCACACTAGTACTCCAAGTGAAATCCTCAGTCTTGAAGTTACGAGTATCTAGTACTAGCTCAACCCCACGAGTGGTCATGGAGGCATCATTAGCATACTTATTCAATTCCCCACCCATACCAGAAGTACGCACGATGTCTAATAAGTCCTTGGAGTTCTTCTGGTAGAGGTCTACCGAGAGGGAGATCGCATTGGAAAGGAAGCCTATGTCGGTACCGAAGTTAGTCTCATATACCTTCTCCCAAGTAAGGTCTGAGTTCTGGAGAGAAAGGATACGGATTAGGCGTTCATTATCCTGATTGCGGAAGCGGGGGGTAATGGTACTAACCATGATAGGTAAGGCGTTTCCTATATTGTTCAGCCCTGCAATCAGTCCATAGCTAAGACGGAAAGAGAGGTTAGAAAGGGCATGGGTCGTAGGCAAGAAATGTTCGTTGGTCACATTCCAGCGACCACTGATATTCCAAGTAGGGAGCCAACGAGCCTTACGGCTTCTACCAAGCTGGTTAGAACCCTCATAGTTCAGTGTACCAGAGAGAATATAGCGGTTGCGGAAGCCATAGGATGCCTGAGAGAAGAAAGCTACCCCTCGTTCACGACCGGTAGAGCGATCAAAGTATTGGGCGTTATCGGCAATCACCTTCTCTATGATTCGAGGATCGGTAAAGACTACTCCACCGCGATTGAACTGATAGCCATAACCATCGAAGGATTGGTTATCCCTATCGGTATAACGGAATTCTTGTCCTAAGAAGAGCTTAAGGGTATGTTTGTCCTGTTCATCTTGGTCTTTGAAAGCCTTATTGTACTCCAAGGCATTGCGTAAGTAGTAGCTTTGGAGGTTATTTTGTTCCAGCTTATAGATACCTCCATTGGGAAGTACCACCTGTGGGAGGGCTGAAGGATCATCAGGGTTGCGATATAGGAATGGGTTGCGCTCCCCTATAATCATATTATCGTTGGCTCGATAAGCTCCTACCACATTGGAACCTTCGGTGATCGTATGCTCTTGGGTACTTTGGGCATAACGTACCGAACCTAAGAACTTATATTTGAGTTCAGGAGTAAACTTAATCTCTAAGTCGCTTTGGAGCTTGTACTCCATCATCTTCAGATCTATATAGTTATTCTTTAGCTCCTTAAGGATATTCATAGGGGCATAGTTCATACGATAATAATCGTAGTTGCCTTCATCATCATAGGGGCGTAGTGCACGAGTGGTATTAAGCGCATAGCTGAAGGGGTTGATATCGAAATCACGTTCGTACTCCCCTGTTACCTGATTGCTCGAACGGGAGAAGGTACCTGGTGCTTTTTGGTTACGAATGGCTCCCTGTGCTAGGATACCTATCTTCACCTTAGAAGAGAGGTCATAAGTGGTCTTGATATTTCCAGTAATACGGTGTACCCTATCGGCTATCGTCCATCCTGGGTCTACAAAGAAGCCTAAGGAGCTATAGATAGTCGTATTCTCTCCTCCACCACTAAGGCTCAAGGTATGATTTTGAGTTAAGGAAGGTCGGAAAAGGGTTTTGAACCAGTCCGTATTGGCATACTCATATTTGCGCAAGAAAGCATTACGTGCCTCAGGACTGTTCTGTAATAGAAAACGACCAGTAGCGGGGTTATAAGTATCGGTATTTCGGTACATGATGTAGTAAGCCCCGCCTTGCTGAGCAGCCGTATAAGTAGCTCGGTCTAAATAGCCCTTTTGCTCCAACTCACGATAGACACTCATAGTCTCTTGGGAGTTCATCAGGTCGAACTGTGCATAATTAGGAATCATACGTACAGACTCCTCCAACTGATAGCTCAACTGTGTCTTCACATTGCGTTTTCCGCTTTTGGTGGTAATGATTACGGCTCCATTAAGCGCACGTGCTCCATATAGGGAAAGTGCGGAGGCATCCTTGAGGATTTCTATACTCTCAATATCATTGGCATTCAGCCCTGAGATTGCTGAGCTAATTAGGGTTGAAGCATCTCCAGAGGCTAACTGTTCAAAGGAAAGGTTCACCACCTCCTCCTGTACAGCTCCATCCACTACCCAGAGGGGTTTGGTATCTCCGAAGATGGAGGAACCTCCACGTATGGTAATCTTAGGAGATGTACCAAAAGTACCTGAAAGGTTCTGTACATTGACCCCTGCTGAACGTCCCTCAAGCATACGACCTACATCTACAACTCCATCTTGCTTGATGTTGTCTATCTTAAGTGTTTGCGAATTACCTGTAAAGAGCTTCTTATCTATCTCTTGGTAACCTGTGAAGACAAGACTTGTAAGCTCTGTCACTTCTTCCTTGAGGACAACATTCAACACTTTGTTATTGCCCACTACTCGTTCCACTGGAGTACTACCTACCAAAGAGAAAACAAGTACCGCTTTCTCATTGGACACTTTGATGGTAAAATTACCCTCCAAATCGGTATCCACTCCATGAGTGGTACCCTTCTCCACTACGGATACTCCTAAGAGTGGTCGCCCATCTTGGTCCTTGACCACACCTGTTACGGTCTGCTCTTGAGCGTATAGCCCTGAAAATGTGAGCCATAAGAACCCCAAAAGCACATACAACCATTTTCTTTTCATCTTAATACGTTTAAGCAATTAGTTTTGCAAATATTCAGAAAAAAATCTGAGAAAAACAATCTTTTTATGAATTTATTCACATTTTTCTCTTTGTTAAGTAAAACATAGTAGATTTTACTTCAAAACTAAACAAAATACAATGTTAATTATTAATAAAACAAATTAATATTATTTAATTAACTATTTTTAATATCAAATTTTAATTAAAACATAAAAATACAAAAATATATTCAACAAATACAAAAGT
>ERZ773077.946-NODE-946-length-20822-cov-8.371214_pt1 | contig 20822 bp, 14 predicted proteins | sample MGYA00580612_ERZ773077 | MGnify/ENA primary metagenome ERZ773077 (study PRJEB29015, sample SAMEA2737971) | human oral metagenome | biome: human oral; feature: human-associated habitat; material: dental | place: China | collected 2021 ...
TTTTGCCTTCTTTTCTTGTGTCAAGACAAGAAAAGAAGGTGGGGGACAGGGGGCGACGCCCCCTCACAGCTAAAGGTAGAGGGTTTTCGGTCGTATTCATATACATATAAGGTATAGCCGTAGGTTGGGATGCGCATTTCGGCCGGTAGGCGTAGGGGCGTATGGCATACGCCCCTCTCCTTGATCAGTTCAAGGAAGCCGAAAGATAGCCGATCCAAACAGACGAAAACACAAGGCCGCTTTACTCTTTTGCTATCTATCTCCTTGTTTTACCTAAACGCCTGAAGCTATGCATCTAATCTATACGTAAACATCCGAAAGCCTTAGGCAAATGAGCGTTTTCACCGTCGAGACGCCAAAGCCTTAGGCAAATCGTTGTTTCTCGCTGGAAATGTCGTTTTGCCTGAGGCAATTTGATGTTTCCAACTGAAAATGCCATTTTGCCTGAGGCAATTTGATGTTTCCAACTGGAAATGCCGTTTTGCCTGAGGCAAATTCGTCTCGCCGAAGTGATTTGAGCTTTTGCCCGAGGCTTTCGGGTGTCGACGATGAAAATGTTCATTTGCCTGAGGCTTTTAAGCGTCGACAATGAGAAAAGATCAATAGCCTCAGGCTTTCAGTCAATCCAAATCAAAAAAACACCCTTAGCCTTCCGCCTTTAGGCAGCTAAAGGCCCTCGCGAGGGCTTGACCTTCTTTTGCCTTCTTTTCCCCAAGTCAAGACAAGAAAAGAAGGTGGGGGACAGGGGGCAACGCCCCCTCACAGCTGGCGGCGGAGGGATATGAGAAGATGGGGAACGTTTTTGCGGCGCGGCCGGAGGTTATCGGCTGTATTTCCAGCGGCGATGGGTCCAGAGCCAACCGGCGGGGTCGCGCAGGATGGTGCGCTCCATACGCCGGGTGTATTCTTCGGTGATCCAGTTCTCGGGCTTGGAGCGTGGGGCATCGGTGAGGAGTTGAAAATCAACGGTATAATGCCCACGGCTTTCGCACCTTACGTCGGCGTAGATGACGGGAAGATTCATCTTGACGGCCAACCGCTCGGGGCCGTTGAGCACGGCGGTGTCGCGGCCGAGAAACTGGGTCCAGTAGTGCAGATTCGCGCGGCTGGGGGTCTGATCGGCAATGAAAACGAAGAGCGCGGGAGGCGACGTGGGGCGGGCGGTGCGGATGAGTTCGCGGACGACGTCTTTTTTGGGCACGCAGCGGGCGCCGAAACGCGTCCGAAGGTGGCGGAAGAGTCGGTCGAAGGCGGAGCTATCCAGCGGGCGGTAGATCTGGCACACCTCTAACAGCCCCCCAAAACGCGAAGGAAATCCGGTGAACCATTCCCAATTGCCGTAGTGGCCCATGACGAGGATGAGCGACTTATGGCCGGCTTCGAGCAGCGGGCGGACCATCTCCGGATTGCGCAGGTGGGCCCGCCGCAGCAGCTCCTCGTGCGAGATCCCGGCCAGTTTGATGGTCTCGACGATGTAGTCCGAGAAATGGTGATAGAAACGGCGCTCCAGCCGCAGGCGTTCGTCCGGCGAGAGGTGCGGGAAGGCGCCCTCTAAGTTGCTGCGGACTACACGCCGACGATAGCCTACTAACCTATAGATGAGGACATAAAACGCGTCCGACAGCACGTAGAGCACGGCCATCGGGAGCAGCGCATGGAGACGCACCACGGCGTAAAGCAGCGCATAGATCAGCGTGTTCGCGAAGGCTTTCATGGGCGGCTGAGGAGTGTGGCCGTGAGCGCCGTGCCGTCCGCGTTCCACCCGTCGAGGCGGACGGGGGTGAGGCGGTTGGCGAGCGCGCTGTCGTACGCCGTTTCTACCTTAATATAGTTCGCCGTGAACCCGTGCATGCGGCCGCCTTTGCGGGCGTGCTCGAAGAGGACGGTGGCCTCGCGACCGATGTGGGCGTCGTAAAACGCATGGAGTTTGCGGTCCGACAGATCGAGCAGCGTGCGGCTGCGGGCGTGCTTAACGTCGGCCGGGACGACGGGCGTAATCCGCAGCGCCATCGTCCCCGGCCGCTCGGAATAGCTGAAAACGTGAAGCTGCGAAAAGGGTAAATTTTCAAGAAATTCGTGGCACTCGGCAAAACACGCCTCCGTCTCGCCGCGGGTACCCACGATCACGTCCACGCCGATAAACGCGTCCGGCATCAGGCTGCGGATCCGCTCCACGCGGCGGCGAAAGAGCGACGTGTCGTAGCGTCGGCGCATCAGCTCGAGGACGGTGTCGCTGCCGCTTTGCAGCGGGATATGGAAGTGCGGCATGAAGCGGCTGCTGGCGGCTACGAGCTCGATGACCTCATCCGTGACGAGGTTCGGCTCGATGGAGGAAATACGGTAGCGCGCAATGCCCTCGACCCGATCCAGCGCGCGGAGGAGGTCCAGAAAAGTCTCGCCCGTGGAGCGCCCGAAGTCGCCAATATTGACGCCGGTGAGGACGATCTCCCGCCCGCCTTCGCGCGCCACCCCCTCAGCCTGCGCTACGAGGTCGGCAATGCGGCCATTCCGACTGCGTCCGCGCGCAAACGGGATGGTACAGAAAGAACAGAAATAGTCACAGCCGTCCTGCACCTTCAAAAAGTGGCGCGTGCGATCGTCCGCCGAGCAGGAGGGGGTGAAAGCGCGAATGCGTTTCGTGTCGGTCGTCACCGCCAGGCCGGCCGTCCGCTCGCGCAGGTGACGCATCACATCTCCCTTCTGCTCAGCGCCTAAGACCAGATCGACGTGATCGATGGCGAGCACCTCGTCCGGCTTCAGTTGCGCGTAACATCCCGTGACGATAACGAACGCCTTCGGGTGTTGGCGGCGAATGCGTCGGATCAATTGGCGACATTTTTTGTCGGCAAGCTCCGTCACGGAGCAAGTGTTCACCACGCAGACGTCGGCCTGCTCCCCGGCGCGCGCACGTCGGATGCCATGATCGGCCAGTTCGCGGCCGATGGCGGACGTTTCGGCGAAATTGAGCTTGCAACCCAGCGTGTAGTAGGCCGCCTTTTTATCTTCAAAATAAGCACTATCAATCATCTTTGGAGTCCCCTTTTTTAGGGGGCGCAAAAGTAAGAGGCTGCGTACACATTCGCTCCGTTTCGGTCCGCAGGCCATAAGATTTGAGGCCGATACGCACTTTCGAGGAGGAGTATCTTGAAGCCGTTTCGAGTCGCCGAAGCGCTTCTTCACATAGCCGAAGGCCGTCTGTAGAACAGCTTATTTTTTCTCAGCGCGTTTTGGATTTGAGGCCGATACACATTTTCGAGAAGGGGTATCTTGAAGCCATTTCAAGTCGCCGAGGCGCTTCTTCACATAGCTGAAGGCTATCTGTAGAACAGCATATTTTTCCTCAGCGCGTTTTGGGCTATAAGACGTATATTTTGGAAATTTACGCCTTACCTGCAACCCTTACGCTCCATTTCTTTTATCTTTGTTACAGCCTAAAGCCGACAGTCCGAGGCGAATGGCTGGAGTACATTTCCGAAGGCTGGAGAGACTTTTTGCAGAGAATTGACCAAAAGCTAAAGGCAGTCTGGCATGAACGTTTTTTCGGGGTATATCTCCGAAGGCTGGAGAGGTTTTTTGCTCAGTATAGATCCAAAGCCGGAGGCCGTCTGGAGCTGCTCTTTTTCAGGTCGTCGCATTGGACCGCTTGGGGAGCCTCGCGATCGGTGTGGAAAGGCAGCCGGAGGTTGTCTGGCCGGAACGTCTTTTCAGAACACAATTCCGAAGGCTGGTGGGACTTTTCGCAGGGTATCGACCCAAAGCCGAAGGCTGTCTGGCGGGAATATTTTTTCGGGGTACATTTCCGGACGCTGGCGAGACTTTTTGCAGAGAATTGACCAAAAGCCGAAAGCTGTCTGGCGGGAATATTTTTTCGGGGTACATTTCCAAAGGCTGGAGAGACTTTTTGGAGGGGATCAACCCAAAGTCGAAAGCTGTCTGGAGCTGCACTTTTTCGGGTTATCGCAGCAGGCTACTTGGGGAGCCTCGCGGTTGGTGGGAAAAGGCAGCCGAAGGTAGTCCGGCATGAACATTTTTTCAGGGTAAATCTCCGAACGCTGGAGAGGCTTTTTGCAGGGGATCGACCAAAAGCCGAAGGCTGTCTTGAGCTGCTCTTTTTCGGGTCATCGCAGCGGGCCGCCTGGGGAACTTCGCGGTCGGTGGGAAGAAGCAGCCGAAGGTAGTCCGACATGAACATTTTTTCAGGGTACATCTCCGAAGGCTGGCAGAACTTTTTGCTCAGTATAGATCCGAAACCGAAGGCTGTCTTGAGCTGCTCTTTTTCGGGTCATCACAGCAGGCCGCCTGGGGAGCCTCGCGGTCGGTGGGAAAAGGCAGCCGAAGGTAGTCCGGCATGAACATTTTTTCAGGGTACATCTCCGAACGCTGGAGAGGCTTTTTGCAGGGGATCAACCAAAAGCCGAAGGCTGTCCGGAACCATACTTTTTCGAGTTGTCGCAGCAGGCCACTTGGGGAGCTTCGCGGTCGGTGGGAAGAAGGTGACCGGAAGCGGACGAGCGCTAAAACTTTTTAGGTCTACTTGCCGATGATTTTTGTTATTTCGTGCTACTTATTCCCAGCTTACTTCACGCTTTCTTTCTCTATTCACTTTATTCAAACGCTTACCGAATCATGAAGACTGAAACGATTTTTCGAGTTCTGCTGTGGAGCCTCTTTATGGCCACCGGTATGGTGGGGCTTCGCAGCGCGGCGCAGACGGATGCGCCAGCACGTAGGACGTACGCCACCGTCAGCGGAACGGTGCGCGATGCCCGCACGAACCGTGTGCTTCCGGCGGTGCATGTCGCCGTGCCAGGTACGGGCGTCGGCACCGTGACCAATGCCGACGGTTATTTTTCGCTCCATGTGGCTGACTCCCTCCGGGCCGATCGGATCGAGTTTTCGCACATCGGCTACGCGCTCCTTACCTATCCGATTCGACCGGGTACGCAGGTCGAGGCGGCCTCCATCCGACTGACACCGAACGCTAACCTCCTGGAGGAGGTGACCGTCATGGGCGGTGATGCGCGCGACCTCGTGCGCCAGGCTGTGGATCGCATCACGGACAACTATCCGCAGCGGGCTAATCGCCTGACTGGTTTTTATCGGGAAGTCATCCGCAAGGGGCGGCGCTATATCGACATTTCGGAGGCCATCGTCGGGCTCTACAAGACGCCTTACAATGGCGTGGGCACAAACGCCGATCGGGTACGGCTCGAGAAGGGGCGGAGGCTGCTCAGCCAACGGCCGGGCGACACGCTCATCGTGAAATTCGAAGGCGGACCGACGCTCTCCATCTTTCTCGATGTGGTGAAAAACAGCGATTTGATGTTCGCCCCCGACGAGATGGAACACTACGCCTTCCGCTACAATCGCACCACACTGATAGACGATCGTCCGCACGTTGAGATCCGCTTCATGCCACGCGTCGTCTGCCCTTATGCGCTCTACGAAGGGCTGCTTTACATCGACAGCGAAACGCGGACGATCTCCCGCGCGGAGTTCAGTCTCGATATGACCGACCGCCTCAAGGCCACGCAGGCCATGCTCCGCAAGAAACCCGCCGGACTGCGCTTTCGCCCCGAGCGATTGGCCTTCCTCGTCACCTATCGGCGACAGGCCGACGGTCGCAGTAATCTGGCCTACGTGCGCTGCGAAACGGCCTTTCGTTGCGACTGGCATCGGCGGCTTTTCGCCACATCGTACGTCGTGACGTCGGAAATGGCCATCACCGATCGTGACGAGACGCACGCGGAGAAAATCCCCTACCGCGAGGCGTTTCGCTCACGCGACGCCCTGACCGACCGCGCAGCCGACTTCTATGACGCCAACTTCTGGGAGGGGTATAACATCATTGAGCCGACGGAGTCGTTAGAAAATGCCGTGGGCCGACTGATGAGGCGGCGGAACCGCGACTAAGCTCCGCCAACGGCAGACGGATGCAAACGAAACGTCCTGCCGGACGGAAGGAATCGACCGGATCCCTTTCGCCCGACAGGACGTTTCTGCGGTGCCTCCCTAAGTCCGAGAGGCCAGAGTGGCGCTCCTCCGGCTGTCAGCCGTTCATGGAGGCTAAAAATTCGGCGTTGTCCGTGGTGCCCTCCAAGCGCTTCTTGACGAACTCCATCGCCTCGACCGTATTCATGTCCGAGAGTACGGTGTTGCGGAGTACGAATAGGCGGTTGCGGGTGTTCTCGTCCTGCAGCAGATCGTCGCGGCGCGTGCTGGAGGCCTGGATGTCGACCGCAGGGAAGATGCGACGGTTGGCCAGCTTACGGTCGAGTTGCAGCTCCATGTTGCCCGTACCCTTGAACTCCTCGAAGATCACGTCGTCCATCTTCGAACCCGTTTCGGTGAGAGCCGTAGCGAGGATGGTGAGGCTGCCGCCGTGCTCGATGTTACGCGCAGCACCGAAGAATCGCTTCGGCTTCTGGAGGGCATTGGCCTCCACGCCACCCGAAAGCACCTTGCCCGAGGCCGGTTGCACGGTGTTATAAGCGCGGGCCAGGCGGGTGATGGAGTCAAGCAGGATGACTACATCGTGGCCACACTCGACCATGCGTTTGGCCTTATTGAGGACGATCTCGGCGATCTTCACGTGGCGGTCGGCCGGCTCGTCGAAGGTGGAGGCGATAACCTCGGCGTCTACGCTACGGGCCATGTCGGTCACCTCCTCGGGGCGTTCGTCGATGAGCAGGATGATCATGTAAACCTCCGGGTGATTGGCGGCGATGGCGTTGGCGATGTCCTTGAGGAGCATCGTCTTACCGGTCTTCGGTTGTGCCACGATGAGCCCACGCTGCCCCTTGCCAATGGGTGCAAAAAGGTCGACTACGCGGACGGCGTACGGGTCGTAAACCTTCGGCGAACGGCGGTCGGTGAGTTTGAATTTCTCTTCGGGGAAAAGCGGTGTGAGATGGTCGAAGGGGACGCGGTCGCGGACCTCTTCGGGCAGTCGGCCGTTGATGGTGTCCACCTTGACGAGCGGAAAATATTTCTCGCCTTCGCGCGGCGGGCGGATGGGACCTTCGACGAGGTCGCCGGTGCGGAGTCCGAAGAGCTTGATTTGTGAGGCCGAGACGTAGACGTCGTCCGGCGAAGCGAGGTAATTATAGTCCGACGAGCGGAGGAATCCGTAGCCATCGGGCACGATTTCGAGGACGCCGGCGGCGGTCAGTATGCCGTCGAAATCGTAGATCGGCGGGGGCGGCACGACGGGGGCATTTTCGCGTAGGTTGGGATTGTTGGGCCGATGATTCTGTTGGGGGCGTTTCTTGGCTTCGTTCTGCTGCTTGTCTTTGGGCTGCGGCGCGGGAGGCTGCATGGGCAGCACCTGATCGAGGACGGAAGGCGTGTCGGTAGCATGCTTGAAGATGGTGCGTTTCGGTTCCTCGGGTGCGGGGGGAGTGGCGGGTGCCGCTGTTGGCGCTTCGGGCGACGGCTTCGCTTCATGAGCGGCTGCGGCGGATGCTTGGGGCGCCGTTTCAGCTGCGGCGGATGGAGGAACGACGGGCGATAGGGGAGCAATGGGGGCAGCCACGGGCGATTCTACGGGCATCTCTTCGGCTTCGAGCATCGGCTCGGTGGCCAAGATCGGCTCCGTTTCGGCGATGGAGGCGGGTGTCTCAGCGACGGGTGCTGCCGCCGACTTGCTTTTCTTCGGACGACCCGGGCGGCGTTTGGCAGGTTTGCTTTCCGCAGCCTCGGCCTCCTCCTTCGTCTCGGCCCTGGGCGCGGCTTCCGTCGTCTCGGCCTTGGCTGGAGCGGCGGCTTCCGTCGGCTCTGCCGCTTTGTTTTTCTTCGGGCGGCCCGGGCGACGTTTGGCGGGTTTGCTTTCCGCTTTTTCGGTCGTGTCGGCTTTGGGTTCCTTTTCGGAGGCGGAGGCCTCAGCGGCGGATTCGGCCGACTTGTTTTTGGGTGGACGGCCGGGGCCGCGGCGTTTCTGTTCGGATTTCTGAGCTTCTTTTTCCTTTTGCATACCGGCTACCGATTCGGCTTGTCGGTCAAGAATCTGATAAATCAGGGCTTGTTTTTCGACACCTTTAATGTCCGTGAGTCCCAGATCGGTTGCGATGGTTTGCAGCCGGGGGAGATCCATGTCTGTGAGTTCGACAATGTTGTATTTGACCATGTTGTTATGTGGATAAATGGAGAATTAGCGGGGGTACGCGGGGCAGAAGCGGACATGTATACGCAGCGTCCACGCGCCACCAGGCTCTTCGCTTATGATGTAACTATCAATTGTATATATCGTGAGGATTGCTTTTTCGTCCGACCCTCGTTCCCGGGGTTAATGGGTGCTATTTGAAGGGGGGATCAAGCGGGGGCAAATATACGCCAATCCGTAAGACGCCAAAATCGAACACTTTATCCGGAAACAGCACAGCGGCGAAATGTCGCAGGTTGGTTAGGCCTCAAAATTCACAGCGATAATAAGTCACATACATGTTTCTTAATGTCGCACACAGCGCCAGTCAGTCTCCTGCATGTTTCTTAATGTCGCGCACAGCGCCAGTCAGTTTCCGGCATGTTTCTTATTGTCGAACACTTCGCCAGTCAATTCCCTGCATGTCTCTTAGTATCGCATACAGCGACAGTCAGTTCCCTGCATGTTTCTTAGTATCGCATACAGCGACAGTCAGTTCCTGTCATGTTTCTTAATATCGCACGCAGCGACGGGCCGTTGCAGATTTGCATGGCCTCGAAATACACTATTTCCGGCCGCCGCAAGTTTTGCAATGCCCGAAATACACTATTTCTGACTGTCGCAGACTTTGCAACGCCCGAAATACACTATTTCCGGCCGCCGCAAGTTTTGCAACGCCCGAAATACACTATTTCTGGCTGTCGCAGACTTTGCAATGCCCGAAATACACTATTTCTGGCCGCCGCAGACTTGCATGGCTCCGAAATACACTATTTCCGCCCCCCCCCCGTGTCCCCCAGGAATGGAAAAGCGGCCACCCGACACGGTGTCGGAGCGGTCGCTTTTCAAAGAAAATGGTAGGCGATAGTTTAGAGCGCCTTCAGCTCGCGGATGGTGGCCTCAGGGTCGGGAGAGCGGAAGACGTAGCTGCCGGCCACGAGCACGTCGGCGCCGGCATCGAGGAGCACGCGGGCCGTCTCGGTGTTCACGCCGCCGTCGACCTCGATAAGCGTCTTTAGCTCGCGCTCGCGGATCATGCGGCGCAGCTTGGCGGTCTTGACGACGGAGTGGCCGATGAAGCTCTGGGCGGCAAAGCCGGGGTTGACGGACATAAGGAGCACCATGTCAATGTCCCCGAGGATGTCCTCGAGGAGCGTGACGGGCGTATGGGGATTGAGGGCCACACCGACGCGCATGCCGGCGTCGCGGATGGCGTGGACGGTGCGGTGGAGGTGGGTGCAGGCCTCGTAGTGGACGGTCATCATGTAGGCGCCGGAGTCGGCCACCTCGCGGATGAATTTCTGGGGCTCGACGATCATCAGGTGCACGTCCGTGGGCTTATGGCAGACGCCACGGAGGGCGTTCATGACCGGAAAGCCGAAGGAGATATTGGGGACGAAGACGCCGTCCATGACGTCGATATGCAGCCAGTCGGCCTCGCTGCGATTGATCATCTCCACGTCGCGGCCGAGGTGCATAAAGTCGGCCGAAAGGAGCGATGGGGCTATGAGATGGTTCATTGTGCGCTATATATAAGGTATGAGCGAGGCGGGCGTCAGTTGGCGATGGGGAGGGCGGGGTTGGGCGCATTGTCCGGCGTATAAATGCGGGCGAACCAGCTGAGCAGGGCGAGGGTCTCGGGGCGAGGGCCGAAGGATGGGGGACGGTTGGAGGGGTTGTCCGGACGTTCGGCGGGGGCGGAAGGGGTAATCTTTTTCATAGGCAGAAAATGGGGGGGATGTTTGTTGTGTATGGGTGTATGTATGTGCTATAAATGAAGTTTTCTTTCTCTGTATTTGGTGGGATGGAAACGGGCGGAACGGGGGGAATATTGCTTGCCTTGACGCAAATCGGTGATTTGGATGTGCCTGGGGTAGGGGCGTATTGCATACGCCCCACTGGTACCCGGCCTTTTCTCGCCTCTCCTTCTTCTTTTCTTGCCTTGACGCAAGAAAAGAAGCAAAAGAAAGTCAAGGCCCCACCGGGGCCGGGGAAATTGGCCGGGTACCTGTGGGGTGTATGCGATTCGTCTCTACTCTGGGTGTGTCCTGCGCTTGATGTATTCGTAGGTGGCTTGCTGGGCGCGAAGGGGGGGGGCGTCGTTGCGGATGAAGATGTTGCGCAGCTGGCCGTCGATGTGGCAGGCCTTGACGTTGTCGCGCAGCTGGATGTCGAGGAGGTCGAGGATCTCGCGGCGGACGTCGGGCGAGAGGATGGGCACGGCGGCCTCGATGCGGCGATTCAGGTTGCGGCGCATCCAGTCGGAGGAGGTGAGGTACATCGTCTCTTCGCCATCGCCGCGGAAGTACCAGAGGCGGGCGTGCTCGAGATACATGTCCACGATACGCGTAACGCGGATGTTGGGGCTATAGCTACGGTCGGGCGTCAGGCAACAGATGCCACGCACGAGCAGGTCGATCTCCACGCCCGCCTGACCGGCCTCGTAGAGTTCGTCGATCATCTGCTTATCCTGGAGGCCGTTCATCTTGAGAATGATTCGCCCTCCACGACCGGCACGCGCCAGGTCGGCCTCGCGTCGGATCAGGCGGATCAGCTCCGGCACCATGTTGAAACGCGCCACCAATAGGCGGTCGAAGTGCGGCTCCGCAAGGCGCCCCTCTAAGACCTCAAAGACACGGCAGACGTCACCCACGATGGCTTTGTCGCAGGTCAGGAGAGCCATGTCGGAGTAGCCCTTGGCCGTCTTCTCGTTGAAGTTGCCCGTGCTGAGGCAGGCAAAGTCAGCGGCCTCGCCACGACGCAAGACGACGGCCACCTTGGCGTGCACCTTCAGCCCGGGTATGCTGTAGATGATCTTGATCCCCGCCTGACGCATCTCTTCGGCCGTGCTCATGTTGTTCTCCTCATCGAAGCGCGCCTTAAGCTCCACGAAGACCGTCACACGTTTGCCATTACGCGCGGCACCAATCAGGGAGTGGATCACGGCCGAGTTTTCCGCCACGCGATACTGCGTGATCTTGATCTCCTCCACGTCCGGATCGAACGACGCCTCCATGAGGAAGCGCAGCAGATAGTCAAACGATTGATAGGGGAAATGCAGCAGCACGTCGCCCCGCTCCACGGCGCGAAACATGGACGCCAACTCCTCGAGATACGGCACCCGCAGCGGCGCGGGAGGCGTGCGCACCAGCTCCGCCCCGATGGGGTTCGGAAGGCGGATCATGTCTTGCAGGTTCATGTAACGCCCACCCACGACGAGGTCGTCGGCCGCGATATGGAACGACCGTCGCACGAAGGCCAGCACATCGGGCGGCATTTCGCGGTCGTACATGAAGCGACTCAGGGCGCCGATCTTCCGCTTGCCCACCTTCGTGCGGATAGACTGGAGGATGCTCTGCGGCGTCTCTTCGTCGACATAGATATCGGCATCGCGCGAGATCTTAATCCCGTAGCATCCGTCGGGCACGTAGCCGGGAAAGATGGCGGGCAGGTTGTAGCGGATCATGTCGTCGACAAACATGAAGTAGTGCATGCCCTCATGCTCGGGTAGGGCGATGAAGCGCGGCACATTCGAGTGCGGTATTTTGATCAGCACATAGAGCGGTTCACGCGTCTCGCGCTTGAGGATACGGGCGATGAGGTAGAGCCGGCGGTCGCGGATGAAGGTGCGGAAACCCTCATGGAGCGTGACGGGCGAGAGGTAGGGGAAGATCTCTTCGTCGAAATAGCGGCGGACAAAGTCGCGGTGGAAGGGCAGCGGCTCGTGCGTCTGATAGAGGTAAACGCGCTGGCGACGCAGCTCGGGCAGGATGCCGTCGTTGAAGATGCTGTAGAAATCCTGCTGCTGACGGTTCACCTCGGCGGTGATCTCGTTGAGCGTCTCCTCGGCCTTCTCAGAATTGTCGGCGCGGTAATTCTTTTTCATGATAGCGCCGCGCTGATCGGCCACGCGTATCTCATAGAACTCCTCCAGATTGGAGGCGTAGATGGAGAGGAAGCGGATCCGCTCATAGATGGGTAGGGTGGCGTCTGCGGCCTCCAGGAGGACGCGATAATTGAATGACAACCAACTGATGTCTCGCTTGAAATAACCGTATTTCTTTTCCATGTGCGGGCAAACATAAGTCGCTGATTTCATTGCCCCTCTCCCACCCCATCTATTTTTGCGCGCGCATCATTCGCCCCCCATACAACTTCACACGCCCTCTGACTACCCCATAACCACCTCTTGACTACCCCCATAACGACCTCGCAACCCCATGCTTTCCACCGTCCAAGCCTACATCGCGCAACACCAACTGCTCCGGCCCGGGGCGCCCGTCATCGTCGGACTGAGTGGCGGCGCAGACTCTGTCGCCCTGCTACATATCCTCACCCGACTCGGCTACCCCTGCGTGGCTGCCCATTGCAACTTCCACTTGCGCAACGACGAGTCCGACGCCGACGCCGACTTTGCCCAACAGACCGCCGAAGCGCTCGGCCTCCTCTTCCGTCGCATCGATTTTGACACGGCCGACTATGCCCGCCAAAACGGCGTCTCCACGGAGATGGCTGCCCGTACCTTGCGCTATGAATGGTTCGAGACGCTCCGCCGCGAGCTGGGGGCTGAGGCCATCGCCGTGGCTCATCACCGTGACGACAACGTCGAGACCGTCCTCCTCAATCTCATCCGCGGCACGGGCCTCAGCGGGCTATGCGGCATGCGGCCCCGCAATGGGCACATCGTCCGGCCGCTGCTCTCGGTCGACCGCCACCAGATCGTCCACTGGCTTGCCGATCGCCACCTACCCTTCCGCACCGACAGCTCGAACGCCTCTGACGTCTATCGGCGCAACTTCGTCCGTCTCCGCCTGCTGCCGCTCATGGAGCAACTCAACCCGTCGGTCCGAGACGCCATCCTGCGTATGGCTGGCCATCTCACGGACGTCGAAGCCATCTATCGCAACGCCATCGATAGCCACCGCGCGCACCTTATCGACGCCGACGGCCGCATATCGATCGACGCCCTCCTCCGCACGCCCGCCCCGCAGGCCGTGCTCTTCGAACTGCTCACGCCTTATGGCTTCACACCCTCACAGTGCGCCGACATCGCCCGCGCCCTCAGCGGCGAATCCGGTCGCTCGTTCGTCGCCCCCGGCGGCCGATGGCACCTCCTCAAAGATCGCCTCCACCTGATCCTATACCCCGCCGACGAAGTGTCCGCAGACACCTTCACCCTCACGCTGGGCAACGAACTCACCGCGCCCATCCACCTCAGCCTCGAGGAGCGCATCGTCGACGAGGCGTTCACCATCAGCCGCAGCCCCCACGTGGCCACCTTCGACGCCGATCGTATCGCCCTGCCACTCACCCTCCGGCGTTGGCGCGCGGGCGACAGCTTCGTGCCTTTCGGCATGACGGGTCGCAAGAAGCTGAGCGACTATTTCTCCGACCACAAATTCAGCCTCCTCCACAAAGCCGCCGCGTGGATCCTCTGCGACGCCTCGGGGCGGATCCTTTGGATCGTGGGCCATCGCACCGACAACCGTTTTCGCATCACCTCAAAGACGCGCCGCGCACTGATCGTCACGCAACGCTGAACGCGCCTCATGCTCCCGCCTCCGTCGTCGTTTGAAGTCGTTTTCATCTAAAAAAGTGGGTGGGGGCAATGCTCGAAGCCCCGTCATGCGACATGAAATGGCTTTTCCAATCGGAAATGCGATTTCATGCGACATGAAATGGTTTTTCCAGTCGGAAATGCGGTTTCATGTGACACGAAATGACTTTTCCAGTCAGAAATGCGGTTTCGTGCGACATGAAATGACTTTTCTAATCGAAAATGCGATTTCATGCGACATAAAATGGTTTTTCCAATCGAAAATGCCGTTTCATGCGACATGAAACCGCATTTCTATCGGGGCACAAAAAACGCATCCTCCCGACAGCGAACCTTTTTGAGAGAGGCCCCTGTCGAGAGGATGCTTTGCGACGCCGGCTATTAGGCGACGCCTACTTTGTGCCGAAAATGCGATCGCCCGCGTCGCCCAGCCCAGGCAGGATGTAAGCCTGCGGATTCAGTTGACGGTCGAGCGAGGCGGTGTAAATGTCCACGTCCGGGTGGTTCTTCTGTACGTAAGCCACCCCCTCAGGCGCCGCCACGAGGCACATGAGGCGGATGTTGGTGCAACCCTTCTCTTTGAGCATACGGATCGCGTCCGAGGCACTACCACCGGTGGCCAACATCGGGTCGGTGACGATCACCATACGGCGGTCGATATCCTCCGGCAGCTTGCAGTAGTAAAAGACTGGCTTGTGTGTGTCGTGGTCGCGATAGAGGCCGATATGCCCCACCTTAGCGACGGGCAGCAGGCTCAGCAGTCCGTCCACCATGCCGAGGCCGGCGCGGAGGATGGGCACGATAGCCAACTTCTTGCCCGAGATTTCATACGCCACGGTGCGCTCCATCGGTGTCTCGATCTCGACCTCCGTCAGCGGCAGATCGCGCGTCACCTCGTAGCCCATCAGCATAGCAATCTCGCGGAGCAACTCGCGGAAGTCCTTCGCACCCGTGTTCACATCCCGGATCCGCGTCAACTTGTGGCAGATCATCGGGTGATCAATAATATGTAGTTCACTCATATATCTATAGGTGTTTTGTTTTCAAACGGCGCAAACGTACTTAAAAGGGATCTTTGGAAAAGGTCAGCCCCGGTCTCGCATCTAAGCCACGCCTCCAATCCGTCTTCACCTCTCCAGCCAAAGCCTGGAAAACGCCTTTCCTTAGAAAAAGGCTGATTGATTGTATATTTGCCCCCGAAATTACGACGGGGGAACACTTTGGTTCCCTTTCTTTTTGCACAATAATGATCGAACGAAATACAGTGATGCGTCTGGCTGAAGCCGCCCTGGCCGACTCGGCTTGCTACCTTGTGGATGTCGTCATCAGCGCCGACAACGCCATCGTAGTGGAGATTGACCACGACGAGGCCGTCAGCATCGACGATTGCGTGGCCCTGAGCCAATATATCGAGCAGCACCTCGACCGTGACGCCGAGGATTACGAGCTGGAGGTCACCTCCGCCGGCCTCGATCGCCCCTTCAAGATCGTCCGCCAATACCGCAAGCATATCGGCAGCGAAATCGAGCTCAAGCCCCGCGAAGGCACCCTCCGCACGGGCGTGCTCAAGGATGCTGACAAGACGGGCGTCACGCTCACCGTAGCCAAAAAGGTAAAGCCCGAAGGTGCCCGTCGTAAGACCACCGTGTACGAAGACGAAACGTACCGATATGATGAGATAGCATACGCGAAAAGTAAAATCCGATTCAAATAGAGAGAAGACAAGAGAATATGGCCAAGAAACAGGAAACAGTCAGCATGATAGACAGCCTTCAGGAGTTCAAAGACCTGAAGAATATCGACAAGGAGACGATGATCAACGTGCTCGAAGAGTCGTTCCGCAACGTGATCGCTAAAATGTTCGGCACGGACGAGAATTACGACGTGATCATCAACCCCGAAAAGGGCGACTTCGAGATCTGGCGCAACCGCACCGTGGTGGAAAACGGACACGTCAGCGACCCCAATCTGGAGGTCTCGCTACGCGATGCGCAACAGATCGACGCCGACTGTACCATCGGTGAGGAAGTGACCGACGAGGTGCACTTCGCCGACTTTGGCCGGCGCGCCATCCTCAACCTCCGACAGGCGCTGGCCTCGAAGATCCTGGAGCTCCAAAAGGACAACCTCACAGCCAAATACCGCGAGCTGATCGGCACCATCGTCGTGGCCGACGTCTATCAGGTATGGAAGAAAGAAGTGCTGCTACTCGACGACGAAGGCAACGAGCTCCTGCTGCCCAAATCGGAGCAAATCCCCGGCGACTTCTATCGTAAGGGCGAGGCCGTACGCGCCGTCGTGCAGCGGGTAGAGACGGATAACAACACGAAGATCTACCTCTCTCGTACCGACAAGGCCTTCCTGCAGCGCCTCTTCGAAATCGAAGTGCCCGAGATCAACGACGGCCTGATCACCATCCGCTCCATCGCACGCATCCCCGGTGAACGCGCCAAGATCGCCGTCGAATCGTACGACGAACGCATCGATCCCGTCGGTGCCTGCGTCGGCATGAAGGGCTCACGTATCCGCGGCATCGTCCGCGAGCTGCGCAACGAGAATATCGACGTCGTAAACTACACCACCAACACCGCACTCTATATCCAGCGCGCACTCAGCCCGGCCAAAGTCTCCTCCATCCGCGTCGACGAAGAGGAGCATAAGGCGGAAGTCTTCCTGCGCCCTGAAGAGGTTTCGCTGGCCATCGGTAAGAATGGACTCAACATCAAGCTGGCCAGTATGCTTACGGACTACACCATCGACGTCTTCCGCGACATCGATACGGCCGACGAGGAGGATATCTATCTCGACGAGTTTGCTGACGAGGTGGAGCCTTGGGTAATCGAAGCCCTCAAGGAGATCGGTTGCAACACCGCCAAAGCTGTGCTTGCCCTCGCCCCCGAAGAGATTATGGAGCGTGCCGACCTGGAAGAGCAGACGGTGGACGACCTGCTGCGTGTCCTCTCAGCCGAGTTTGAAGACGAAGCTCAACCGGCACCCGACGATTATGCTCCGGAAGAGGAACAACCCGTCGACGAACAGCCCGCTGACACAACCGACGCATCCGAACCCGTCGACGAACAGCCTGCTGAATCCACCGACGAACCGGACGAGACGCCAACAGAAGATGAACCGGAAGAAGACGACGCCGACGAAGAAGCGGACGACGACACCCCTGAGGTGTTTCAAGAAGACGACACCGACGAAAAAGAGGAGGATTAAATCAGAGATAACTACACGAGGAAGAGAGATATGCCTGTTAAATTGAACAAAGTATTGAAGGACTTGAATGTCGGCTTGCAGACGGTTGTCGACTATCTGCGCGGGAAGCGTTTCGAGGTCGAAAGCAACCCCAACGTCCGCATTCCCGATGAGCAGTACACCCTGCTCGTTAAGGAATTCGGCAAAAACCTGCCGGAGTCCGAACGAAGTCGCCTGCTCGAAAAAGCTGCACCGACAGAAACGCACGTGAAACCAGAACCAAAGCCGGAACCCGTAGCTCAGGAACCCACCAAGACGGAACCGGATGTGATCAAGACCGAGATACCGGACGACATCCTCCCCAAATTCGTCACCAAAGGCAAAATCGATCTACCCGAAACGAGCGGACACGGATCGTCGCACTCCCGGCGGCGTAAACACAGTGGACATTCTGCGACCACACACCACACGGAGACGAAGCCTGCGGCCGCTGCTCCAGCGCCCTCTGAGGGAGAGGCTAAGCAGGAGACTCCAGCCGTAAGCGCTCCAACCGTTGAGACGCCTGCCCCCAACGTGGAGCAACCGAAGGAAGGGATAGCCCCCGTAGAGATCAAGACGGAGGCCTCTGCACCCACAGCGCAAACGCAGGAAGCGCCTGCACCCATCGCTGAAGCGCCCGCAGAACCAGCACCGACCGCCACCGAAACACCCAAACCGGAGGCATCGGCCGACAGCACGGCGCAGACGGGATCGACGGAGAAAAAGGAGGACGAGGTGTTCCGTCTGGAGACACCTCGCTTGGAGTCGAACATCAAAGTGACAGGCAAGATCGACCTCGCCACCATCAACCAATCCATGCGCCCCAAGCGCAGGGGCTCCGAGCGTAACCGTGACCGTCGGCGGCAGCAACCGCAGGCTTCCGCTACCCCAGCTAAGCCTGCTACATCTGCGACGCCTCATGCCCCCGCCACCCCATCGGCCGCCGCATCCGCCGACGCCAAGAAGAAGCGTAAGCGCATCAAGAAAGACCGTATCGACATCAACGCCGCCGTCAATACGGGCGCACGGTCGAACGACAACAAGCGATCGAACGATAACAAGCGCCCCAAACGCCCCGTGCATACGGAGGTGAACGAGGGCGATGTGCAGCGTCAGGTGAAGGAGACACTGGCCCGTCTGACCAGCAAGGGCGCCAAGAGCAAAGGCGCCAAGTATCGCCGCGAGAAACGTGACGCTGTGGCCTTCCGCGAGCAGGAACTGCTACGCGCCGAAGAACGCGAAAGCCGGATCCTGAAGCTCACGGAGTTCGTCACCGCCAACGACCTGGCCAACATGATGGACGTCTCCGTCTCCGAGGTCATCTCCACCTGCATGAGCATCGGTATGATGGTCTCCATCAATCAGCGACTCGACGCGGAGACGATCAACATCGTAGCCGAGGAGTTCGGCTTCAAGACGGAATACGTCAGCGCCGAGGTGTCGGAAGCCATTAAAGAAGAGGAGGACAACCCCGAGGATTGGGTGCCGCGCCCACCAATCGTGACCGTCATGGGCCACGTGGACCACGGTAAGACGTCGCTGCTGGACAACATCCGCAACGCCAACGTGATCGCCGGTGAGGCCGGTGGCATCACGCAGCACATCGGTGCCTACAGCGTGACCCTGCCCGACGGTCGACACATCACCTTCCTCGACACCCCGGGCCACGAGGCCTTCACCGCCATGCGTGCACGTGGCGCCAAGGTGACGGACATCGCCATCATCATCGTCGCAGCCGACGACAACGTCATGCCGCAGACCGTCGAGGCCATCAACCACGCCTCCGCGGCCGGTGTCCCCATCGTCTTTGCCATCAATAAGATCGATAAGCCCGGCGCCAATCCGGACAAGATCAAGGAGAAGCTCTCGCAGATGAATTACCTCGTCGAGGAGTGGGGCGGCAAGTATCAGAGCCAAGACATCTCGGCCAAGAAGGGCATCGGCGTGCAAGACTTGCTCGAAAAGGTGCTGCTCGAAGCCGACCTTCTGGAGCTGAAGGCCAACCCGAAACGTCGCGCCACGGCCTCCGTCATCGAGTCGTCGCTCGACAAGGGGCGCGGCTATGTGGCCACCGTACTGGTGAGCAACGGGACGCTGCGCCAAGGCGACATCGTGCTGGCGGGTACACACTACGGACGCGTCAAGGCCATGTTCAACGAGCGTAACCAACGCGTGGAGAGCGCTGGGCCATCGGAGCCGGTGCTGATCCTCGGCCTGGACGGTGCGCCACAGGCGGGCGACACGCTCAACGTCTTGGAGACCGAGCAGGAGGCGCGCGAAATCGCTGCACGCCGCGAGCAGTTGCAGCGTGAGCTGGGGCTCCGCACCCAGAAGCGCTTCGGACTCGAGGAACTTGGGCGCCGCCGTGCACTGGGCGACTTCCACGAGCTGAACCTCATCGTCAAGGGCGACGTGGACGGCTCCGTCGAGGCGCTCTCCGATACGCTCATCAAGCTCTCCACCGAAGAGATTCAGGTCAACGTCATCCACAAAGCCGTCGGGCAGATCTCCGAATCCGACGTCGAGCTGGCCGCCTCATCCAGCGCCATCATCATCGGCTTCCAGGTGCGCCCAGCACAGGCCGCCCGCAAGTTGGCCGACAAGGAGGGCGTCGAGATCCGCCTCTACTCCATCATCTACGACGCCATCGAGGAGGTGCGCTCGGCTATGGAGGGCATGCTCTCGCCCGAGATTCGGGAGGAGATCTGCGGCAACCTCGAGGTGCTGCAAGTCTTCAAGATCTCGAAGGTGGGCACCGTGGCCGGCTGCCTCGTGAAGGAAGGCAAGATCAAGCGCGCCAACAAGGTGCGCGTCATCCGTGACGGTATCGTGATCCACACCGGCGAGTTGGCCTCACTCAAGCGCTTCAAAGACGAGGTGAAGGAGGTCGTGGCCGGACAGGAGTGTGGCCTCTTCATCAACAACTACAACGATGTGCAAGAGGGCGACATGATCGAGCCGTTCGACGAGATCGAGGTCAAGAAGACGCTGTAATCCGCAGCCCTCGGACGCGCATGACCTGGCTGGATATCGTGGTCTTAGGCCTTGTCGGAGGGGGCCTCGTCAAGGGCTGGCACGACGGATTCGTCCGTCAAGTGGCCGTTCTTGGCGCCGTCGTGGCCGTCATCTATTGCTGTTCGCGCGTGGCCCACTGGCTGCGCGCGCTCGTTCTGAGCGCAGGGTGGGTGTCAGAGGGCAGCGTGACGTTCGTCAGCTACATCGGCGCCTTCGTCCTCATCTTCGCCACCGTCCGCCTGGCCGGTCGATGGATGGACCACTGGGTAGACGAGAGCGCGCTCAACATCCCCAACCGCCTGGCCGGTGCGCTCTGTGCCGCCAGCGTCGCCCTGTTCGTCAGCAGCTTCACGCTGAACTTCGTCGAGGGGATCGACCGCCACGGCTTCCTCCTCACTGAGGAGACCAAGAGCCGTTCGCGCACCTATCCCTTCATCCGCGAGACGGTACCGACCCTCTTTTCGCCCAAGTTCTTTGTCTGGCGAGAGCGGGATCTACAGGAGTCGCATCGCCCCACCCCGACAAGCCGCGGGGGGCACTCATCTCCAGCCCGAGGTTTGTGCGCAGGGCACCCCAGAATCTGATTCTGAGCCATTGCAGACCATGCAAATCCTCCAGAATCTGATTCTGGGCAATTGCAGACCGTGCAAATCCTCCAGAATCTGATTCTGAGCCATTGCAGACCGTGCAAATCCTCCAGAATCTGATTCTGAGCCATTGCAGACCATGCAATTCTTCCAGAATCTGATTCTGAGCCATTGCAGACCGTGCAAATCCTCCAGAATCTGATTCTGAGCCATTGCAGACCATGCAATTCTTCCAGAATCTGATTCTGAGCCATTGCAGACCGTGCAAATCCTCCAGAATCTGATT
>ERZ773077.948-NODE-948-length-20805-cov-5.879277_pt1 | contig 20805 bp, 17 predicted proteins | sample MGYA00580612_ERZ773077 | MGnify/ENA primary metagenome ERZ773077 (study PRJEB29015, sample SAMEA2737971) | human oral metagenome | biome: human oral; feature: human-associated habitat; material: dental | place: China | collected 2021 ...
GAAGACGATGAAGATCAGCACCAGAGACATTATGACCGTCGCCGCGATGATGGTCCTGTGCTTCGGCGTCTCCCTCGTCGTGGGCGCCATCGCCCTGGCATTCCCGTTCGTCTACCTGTACATGTCCGCGGGGATCGACGGATTCCTCGGGGCGACGTTCTTCCTGGTGGCGGCCAACAGGCTGAACCGGCACGGACTGCTCTTCGTGTGGGCCACCGTCTACGGGGCGATCCAGGGCCTGCTGGGGTACTCCTTCCTGTTCCCCTACTTCCTCGTGGTGGGGCTGGTCGCCGAGCTGTCCATGATCGGCCGCGGCAGTTATCGCAGCCCCGTGCGCAACGGCATCGGGTGGATGATCAACTGCATCGGGAACTTCGTGGGCAACGCGGTGCCCCTGTGGTGGTCCTGGGAGACGTTCCGGTCCATGGCTCACGAGAGTGGGTTCACGGACACGACCCTGGACATGGAGTACCGGATGGTGATGACCCCGCACCTCATGCTCACCGGCGTCGTCATCACGGCCGTCCTGTCCGTCGCCGGCGTGGTCTTCGGCCAGCGGCTGCTCGGCAGGCACTTCAAGAAGGCGGGAGTCGTCAAGTAGATGTCGTCGAGGCGGAGGGACCCGATCAGGGATCTGGACGCGCGCACCGTCCTGGTGGTCGCCGTCTGCTCGGGGATTGCGACGATGTTCGCGCGCAGCATGAGGACGCACCTGGTGTGCATGTGCTTCCTGGTCATCCTCTTCGGGGTGTTCGGGCTGTGGAGGCGGGCGGCGGCGTTCCTCCTCGTGTACGCCCTCGCGCTGGGCGGGCTGGTCCTCGAGCTGCGCCACGGCCCGGTGCCCTTCCCCTCGCCCCTCCTGCTCAGCGTGATCTACAAGATGGTCCCGGTGGGCATGGGCGTGGACCTGCTCATGCGGGTCCCCTCCGGAAAGCTGACCGCGGGGCTCCGGAGGCTCCCCGTCCCCACCAGCCTCATGCTCATCATCATTGTGATGATGAGATTCGCCCCGACCATGCTCCAGGAGGTCTCCGAGGTGAGGGACTCCATGCGGGTGAGGGGGTTCCTGCAGTCCTTCGGAAGGATCATGGCGCACCCGTTCGCCACCCTGGAGTACGCGATCGTGCCGACCGTGTTCCGCTCGCTGAAGATCTCCGACGAGCTCTCCTCCTCGGCGATCGTCCGGGGGATCGAGTGCCCCGGGAGGAAGGAGAGCTATTACGCCGGCGGGTTCCGCCTTCCCGACTGCGCGTTGGCGGCGGCCGCGGGCGCCGTCTGCCTGGCGTGCTGCCTCTAGGGAGGGGTGCGGTCATGGGGGGAGCCGTCCGCCTGAGGGACCTGTCCTTCTCCTACGACGCCGCAGGGGCGCGGCTGAGGAACCTGAACCTGACGATCCGCGCCGGCGAGGTCGTCGTGATCACCGGAGCGTCGGGCAGCGGGAAGAGCACGATCACGCGGCTGATCAACGGCCTGATCCCCCAGTTCTACGAGGGGCAGATGGAGGGGGACCTGGAGATCGAGGGGGTTGCGCGGGACGCCGCGTTCTACGAGCGCGGCAGGCGCATCGGGAACGTTTTCCAGGATCCCAGGAGCCAGTTCTTCGCCAACGAGGTCGCCGGGGAGATCGCCTTCGGCTGCGAGAACTACGGGTACGCCCACGACGACATCGTGAGGCGGGTGGAGGACGCGGCCCGGCGGATCGGGCTCTCCGATGTCCTGGAGGAGCGGGTGCGCACCCTGTCCTACGGGATGCGCCAGAAGGTGGCCATCGCCTCCGCCAGGGCGATGGGGCCGGAGATCTACGTCATGGACGAGCCGTCCGCGAACCTCGACGTCGAGGCCACCCATCAGCTCGCCGGCATTATCAGGGGGCTGAAGGACGAGGGCAGGACGGTCGTGGTCACCGAGCACCGCCTGTACTACCTCATGGATATCGCGGACCGCTTCCTCCACCTCCGCGACGGCGCCATAGCCGGGGAGTTCACCAATGCCGAGTTCCGGGGGCTCGCGCCGGACAGCCTGCGCGACATGGGGCTGAGAACGCCGGACCTGTACGACTGCCGCGCCGACTTCGACGGCCCGGCCCCCGGAGAGGAGGAGGTCCGCGCCGTCGACCTTGTGAAGCGGTTCGGCGCGACCCCCGTGCTGAACGGAGTCGACTTCACCATCCGCAAGGGGGAGAGCGTCGCCCTCATCGGCGACAACGGCGTCGGCAAGAGCACGATCGGGAGGATCCTGGCGGGACTGGTCAAGGAGGACCGCGGGATGGTGCGCATTGACGGGAGGCGCAGGAGCGCCCGGGGACGGATCGGCAGGGCGTGGTACATCCCGCAGGACCTCGACAGCTGGCTCTTCGGCGACAGTCTCCTGGACGAGCTGCTCACCGGCGGTCCGCGCACGCCCGAGCGCAGGGCGAGGGCCCTGGAGGTGCTCGGACTCCTGGACCTGGACGCCATTGCGGACCAGCACCCCGCCACGCTCTCGGGAGGGCAGAAGCAGCGCCTCGCGCTCGGGGTGGCGCTGATCCACCGCGCGGACCTCATCATTATGGACGAGCCGACCAGCGGCCTGGACGGCAGGAGCATGCGCCGGGTCGGCGACCTCGTCCGGCGGCTCTCCGCGCAGGGCCGGACGATCCTGATCATCTCCCACGACGCCGAGTGCGTGCTGCACTGCTGCGGGCGGGCGATCCTCATCGAGGACGGGCGGGTCGCCGAGGACTTCCGGATAGACTCCGCGCAGAAGCTGCTGGATCGCATGGGCTACCGCAGGCTCCGCGGTGCGCCCGCGTGAGGCGGCGGCGAGGGGAGGGGCGGTCGGTTGCCGAGGGATAAGAGGGATAAGGCCAGGTCCCGCGCCCTGGTGATGAGCAGCGCGCGGCGGGAGTTCCTCGAGAACGGGTACGAGAGGGCCTCGATGCGGGCGGTGGCGCGCAACGCGGGGCTGACGGCGGGCGCGCTCTACAAGCACTTCGGGGGCAAGGAGGAGATGTTCGCGGCCCTGGTGGAGCCGGTGTACGAGGAGCTGGTCCGGCTCTACGAGGAGCACACCCGCAGGGCGCTGGCGGTGTTCGAGCAGGACGGCGTCGAGGCCTACGAGCGGAAGTCGGCGGAGGGGACGGATCGCGTGCTGGACTTCGTGTACCGGCACTTCGACGAGTTCCGCCTGATGTTCAACTGCTCCGCCGGGACCAGGATGGAGGACATCCGGGACAGGATGGTGCGACTGGAGATGGACTCCAGCGAGGCCCTCATGGAGGCGGCCAGGAGGAGGGGGGTGCGGGTGCAAGTCCTCTCGGAGAAGGAGAGGCACATCTTCTTCACCATGTCGTTGACGCCGCTGTTCGAGGCCATCTCCCACGCCTACTCCTACGAGGAGGCGGTGGACATCATTCATCTGATGTCCCGGGCGCAGAATTACGCGTGGGAGCGGATCATCCAGCTGAGGTCGGAGGGCGGGGCCTAGCGGAGGCGCGCCGCGACGGTCCTGCGCCCCCGATCCGGGCTCCCGGGCCGGGCTTCAGCGGGTGGCGCTGCGGTGCAGTTCGACGATCGAGGCGGCGAGCACGATCGCCGGGCAGACGCCCATGAGGAGGCCGCCCCACCACACCTCCTGGCGGACGGGGCTCTCGAACAGCAGGACGATCCAGTTGTTCAGGAAGACGGACAGGGCCAGTCCGGCCAGGACGATGCTCACGATGGCGCCGCCGATCCTCCTCCTGCCGGGCTCAGTGGCCACGAGCGCCAGCGCGGTCAGAGCCCCGATGATCGCCAGGAGGAACTCCACCCCTGCCGTCGCGTAGACGACGTCGATGTAGAAGCCGACGTTGTCGTGCGACGACCAGGACACGTCCACGTCCACGGGTGACTCCACAGTGTGGACGAACCGGGCGAATACCGCAGCGAGCACCCAGAAGATCAGGGCGACTGCGGTGGGCGCGGACGGGTGCAAGGGGTCCGAGCCCCCGGAGCCCGTGTTCGAGGAGCCCTTCAAGTTGTACAGGTTGTCGATATCGATGTCGTCGGGATCCGACTCGTGCGTCGAGGCGCGGTGGGACATTTCCGCAGAGTAACCGGCCGGTGCGCGCGGGATGCGGGTCGTTCGGCCCGCCGGTGCTCGCAGACCGCGGGTTATCGGCGTGAACGTGGTGCTTCAGAGCCGGCTTTCCGTTGGGATGATGCTTGAGAGTCGGTGGGATTCCTGTTCTGGGCGGTCGCCTGTGCGGCCGAATCCGGCTCGACCGCGGACGCCTCCCGCAGCCGGTCGATCTCGGCGGTCATGGCCGCCGTGGCCTCCGACGCGCTCAGGGCGCCGACGAGGACGTGCTGGGTCAGCCCGGCGCTCATGCCGAGCAGGGCGGTGGCCAGATCCTCCGGGGCGCCGCCGGCCCGCAGCAGCGAGCGCACCTCCTCGTGGGTTCCCTGCGCGGCCCGCCTCACGATCTCCCCGATCCCCGGATCCACGACGGCGCGGGCCATGTAGGCGTACCAGACCGCCGCCCCCATCCGGAACTCGGTGGTCGTCGGGATCGACTGGGTGAGTAGGTCGGCGAGTGTCCGCCAGGGGTCGGACTCGCGGGTCCGGTCTCGGTAGCCCGCCTCGGCCATGTCCACGATGGCCTGACATCCCGCCTGCACGAGGTCCTGCTTGGAGGCGAAGTAGTGCTGGATGCGCCCCACCGAGACCCCGGCCGCGCGGGCCACCGTCATCAGGCTCGCGCCCTCGGTCCCCCGCTCGCTGATGACTTCCCACAGTGCGCCGATGATCTCGGCCCGGCGCTGGTCGTGGTCGACAACCTTCGGCATGTCTTCACGGTACAACCATACCGTGATACTTTTACAGTATGAATGTATCGCAAAACGACGGCTCCCGCTCCGAGCCGGACTCGCCCCGGGAGCCGGACTCGCCCCGGGGCGCCATGACCGCGGCCTCCTCGCCCGCCGACCCCTCCTCGCCCAAGCCCCCCGCGCCCAAGGCGGCCTCCCGCCGGCGCAGATGGGGGCGCCGGGTCGTGCGGGTGCTCGTCGTCGTCCTGGCGGTCGTCGGCGTCTGGAGCATCGGGAGCGCCGTGCTCGGTCCGCCCGGGGTCGGCCACTTCCGCTCGGCCGCAGGAAGAGCCGCGTACGTCCAGGCCTACGACCAGGCCATGGCGCTGCTCCCGGAGCCCGCCGCCCAGTACGACATCCACACCGACTTCGGGGTCGTGCGGGCCTATGAGTGGAGCACGGATGAGACCGCCCGGACGACGCCGGTCGTGCTTCTGCCCGGCCGTTCCTCCGGGGTGCCCATGTGGTCGGTCAACCTCGCTGGCTTCGCGGCCGGCCATCGGGTCATCGCCTTCGATGCCCTCGGTGACGCCGGCATGTCGGTCCAGTCCTCCCCGCTGACCTCCATGGCGGATCAGGCCGAGTGGATCGACCAGGTGCTCCGGGTCCTGGCCCCCGACGGCGTCCACCTCGTCGGTCACTCCTTCGGCGGGGCGACCGCCACCGCCTACGCCCGCTTCCACCCCGAACGCGTCCGCTCGCTCGCGCTGCTCGAACCGGTCTTCACCTTCGGCCACCCTCCGACACGGTTCATGGCCTGGGCGATGGTCGCCTCCCTGCCGCTGATCCCGGAGGGCGTGCGGGAGCGCGCCCTGGGCAGGATCGGCGGGGCCGACGGCGAGACCGAGAGCCAGGACCCGATGGCGGTGATGATCAGGACCGGCACCCGGCACTACTCGGCGGATCTGCCCACCCCATCGCTCTTGTCGGAGGATGAGGCCTTGACGATGACGATGCCGGTCTACGTCGCCATCGCCGAGCACGAATCCCTGGCGGGCGGTGAGCGGGCCGCCCAGCGGGCGCAGGAGCTCCTTCCCCGGGCAACGGTCAAGATCTGGCCGACACCACCCACTCACTGCCCATGCAGGAGCCCGAGGCCCTGGGGAACGAGCTCGAGGGATTCTGGAGCGCGGCCGGGTAGACGGCCGAGCCGATGCGCCTGATGGGGCCTCGTGGCTCCGCCGTCGTCCCCCGCCCGCCCGACCGGTGTGAGCAGAACCTCCCGGCCGGACGGGGCCGGAGCGGGCCGTGATCAGCCCGCGCTCAGACTCCGATGCCACCATGCCCCGCATGTCTGCTATCACCGCACTCGATGAGACCACCTGGGCCGAGGCCACCTGGCCGCTCGGCACCCACCTGCGGGCCGACGGCGTCACCTTCGCCGTCTACGCCCCCGCCGCCACCCGCGTCCAGCTGGAGATCTACCCCGAGGCCCTGGGCGCCACCGCCTCGGCCGCCTTCCTGCCCGCCCGCGGCGCCGACGGCATATGGCGCGCCCGACTGGGCGGACTGGAGTCCGGAGCCCTCGTCGGCTTCCGCGTCTGGGGCCCCAACTGGCCCTACGACGAGGCCTGGACCCCCGGCTCCGACGCCGGCTTCATCGCCGACCTCGACGAGCAGGGCAACCGGTTCAACCCCAACAAGGTCCTCTTCGACCCCTACTCCCGTGAGATCACCCACAACGTCTACACCGACGCCCTGGGCCGCCTCGGCGTCGACGACGGGGTCCTGGGCACCGGCGGCGAGCTCGTCGACGGCGTGCCCCGCCGTCGGATCGACACCGCCCCCTACGCCCCCAAGGGCATTGTCGTCGCCGAGAGCGCCGCGCCCGACGGCAAGCCGCAGCTGCCGCCCGAGCAGGCCATCATCTACGAGGCCGGCGTCACCCAGCTCACCGGCCACCCCTCCGCGGCCCGCCTGGCCGACCTGCTGGCCGGCGAGCCCGGCTTCGAGGGCGTGACCGACATCCCCGCCCAGTACCAGGGCACCTACAAGGGCGCGGGACTCCTGGCCCCCTACCTCAAGGCCGCCGGCGTCACCACCATCGAGCTCCTGCCCGTCCACGAGACCAACGCCTCCGAGACCGGCCGGGCCGGCGCCACCAACGCCTGGGGCTACATGACCCTGTCGTTCTTCGCCCCCAACCGCCGGTACGCGGCCGACAAGAGCTGGGGCGGGCCCACCCGCGAGTTCAAGGAGATGGTCCGCGCCTTCCACGACGCCGGCATGGAGGTCTACCTCGACGTCGTCTACAACCACACCGCCGAGGGCGGCAACTGGAACGGCGACGTGAACACCACCGGCTTCACGTCCCTGGGCGGCTTCGCCACCGCCGAGTACTACCAGATGACCCGCGACAAGATCCTCGTCGACGGCGCCACGGGAACCTCCAACCAGATCAACTACTCCTCGCCCATGGCCCGCCGGCTGGTGCTGGACTCCCTGCACTACTGGAGCCACGACATGGGGGTCGACGGCTTCCGCTTCGACCTGGCCACCGTGCTGGGCCGCAGCCCCCGCGACGCCGAGCCCGACGACTGGGGCGCCCAGAAGCGCTTCTTCAACGAGCACCCGCTGCTCACGGGCATCGCCTCCCTGGCCGAGAAGGAGAACCTCGAGGTCATCGCCGAGGCCTGGGACCTGTGGGGCTACGAGGTGGGCAACTTCCCCCGCGGCTGGGGCGAGTGGAACGGCCGCTACCGCGACGCCGTGCGCCGCTTCACCAAGGGCGACGGCAACACCACCGACTTCCTCGACATGGTCAACGGCGACTACCACCACTTCGAGGACAACGGCGGCCCCCAGAAGTCGATCAACTTCATCGTCGCCCACGACGGCTTCAACCTGGCCGACCTCGTCAGCTACCAGACGAAGAACAACGACCAGCCCTACCCCTTCGGCCCCTCCGACGGCGGCAGCGACGACAACATGTCGTGGGACTCCGGGGGCGATCCGGCCCTGCGGCGCCAGCGGCTGCGCAACCTGTGGGCGATCCTCATGCTCTCGCGCGGCGTGCCCATGGTGGTGGCCGGCGACGAGTTCGGCCGCACCCAGAACGGCAACAACAACCCGTGGGCGCTGGACTCGCCGGCCATGCGCAACAACTACGCGATGATCGCCACCAGCGCCCCCCAGCGCGTCGCCGTCGAGGACGGCACGGGCGCCGCCTACCACGACAACCTGGGCGTGTTCGACAGCCGCGACGAGCGGGTGAACCCGCTGTTCCGCTTCGCCACCTTCCTCATGCGGCTGCGCCACCGCCACCCCGCGCTGTGCCGGGCCGCCTGGGGCGACCTGGAGGCCGGGGGCGAGGACGTCTCCTACCTGTTCCGCACGCCCGACGGCGACGGCTCCCCCCGCGAGGGCGACCGGGCGCTCGCGGTGCACATCGATGCGCCCGACGACGGCTTCTGGGTCATGATCAATATGAGCCCGGACCCGGTCGACTTCCGGGTGCCCGCGGCCGGCGGGGGCGACGTGTGGCGGCGCCTGGTCGACACCGCCGTGGGGTCGGAGAAGGACGACAACTGCTGGCCCGAGGGCGAGGGCGAGATCGTCGCCGACGGCGTCGCGGTGCAGCCGTGGTCGGTCGTCGTGTGGCACAGGAGCCCGAGCCCGCGGCCCGGCGCCGCGCGCTGAGCGGCGGTAGCGCCGGCACCTGAGTCCCGCGCCGCGCGCTGAACGCCGGTAGCGCAGGCAGTGCCGGGCCCCTTCTCCGCTTCCGCGGCGAGGGGGCCCGGCACCCGCGTTCGAATGGGAATCGAATGATGGGGCTGCCCTGCGGGGCCTCCGATTGATTCTGGAGGGCCCATTCTCCTCCCGAAGGGTCTGCGGGAGTCGTCGGATCTTCTTCCGGGCGCGAATACGGACGTCTCGTCGCCAGGGCGGAATACCGTCATCACCGACGACGCGATGTTCGCGCTCATTGACGGCGGCCGCCGGTGACGGCTCCGTTCCGGCCCGCGAACTTATTGATGTGGGCGCACAGGAAGAGCGCCGCGAGCAGATGGAGGCCGGCGAGCGCGTAGAACGGGTTGCTGTCCGTGGAACCGGCATCGAAGGCCGCCCCCGCGATGGTGGAGATGGCCCCGGCCACCGCCGCCATCGCGACGCCGAAGACGGCCACGCCGATATCCCCCAGTGAGCCCCACAGCATGAGGCACGCGAACAGCCCGGCCATGGAGGTGAGCGCGCCCGTCGACAGGGCCGGCAGACACAGGAAGTCGGAAAAGCCCGTGGGACGCTTCGAGATCTCGGACCAGTCCCCGGCGAGCAGATGGCCGGTGGAGATCAGGGCGCACAGCCAGCAGACGGCGGCGCACGCCAGTCGGCCCACCGGGGCGCGACGCCCGACCGGAGCCGCGGCCGCGGACCCGTGCCCCAATTCCCGCGGGGCGCGGCCGGTGCGGGCGGAGGACTCGTCGGGAGAGCCGGTCGGGACCGCCGTTCGCGGGGTGGGGTCGCCGTCGGGGGCGCCGGGTGCACCGCCTTTACGGTTGTCAGGGGCATGGCCTTCGCGGTCGTCAGGGGCTTCGTCGCTCATGAAGGTAGGGTCGCAGACGGCGCGGCCTCAGTCCAGCAGCGCGAGCAGGTCCCTCAGGCTCGCGACGACCAGTGCGCCGGGGGCGTCGTCGGGCAGGGTGACCGAGGTGCCCGGACGCACCAGCAGCGACGCCGCCATCCCGGCGGCGCGCGCGGCCATCACGTCGATGGGCCGGTCCCCCACGCACAGCACCTCGGCGGGGTCCAGCCCGTGGCGCTCGGCCAGGAGGAGGTTCATGGCGGGGCTCGGCTTGCGCGCGATCCCGTCGGGGGCGCAGACCATGTCGTCCACCGTGAGGTCGAGGGCCCGCAGCAGGTCCGTGGCGCTGGCCCGGTCGCGGTGGGTGGCCACGAGGTTGAGGCCGCCGAGCCCGCTCACCCGCGCCATCACCTCGCGGGCCCCGTCCATGACGGGGGCGGGGCGGTGGCGCCAGCGCTCCTTGAGCCCGGCGTAGGCCGCCTCGAGGACCTGCGGTGCGAGGTCGTGCTCGACGGCGAGTGTGGAGATGGCATGGGCGATCGAACGGCGGGTCAGGGAGGTCACGTGCCTGACGTGCTCGGGCTCGGCGTCCCCGAAGGCCGCTTCGCACAGGACGCGGTCGACCTCGGGGTAGGTGTTGACGAGAGTACCGCCCATGTCCCAGATGATGTGACGCATGGCTCCATTGTCGCCGGAAATCCTCCGCCTCACCGGCCGTTGGGCCACTTGATCCGGCGGCCCTCCGGATCCTCGCCCGGCGTCGATCCCTATCTCGACGCCCCGTGCGCTTCCCCGTGTGGAGGACCTGCGGATTGACGCCTCGCGCCTGGCCGAGTTGTGCCGGCGCTACGGCATCGCGCGCCTGGAGGTCTTCGGGTCCGTCGCCCGGGGGGAGCAGCGCCCGGACAGCGATGTGGACCTGCTGTACACGCTGGAGGGGGGGCGCGCGCTCGGCTGGGAGGTCGAGGACCTCGTCGAGTCTCTGACGGAGGTCTTCCACAGGCCCGTCGACCTGGTCTCGCGGCGCTCGCTCCATCCCATGATTCGCGACCGGGTCATGGCGGAGGCCGAGACGCTCTATGCGGCGGCCTGAGTACCTGTACCTCCATGAGATGCGCGACGCCGTCGTGCGGATCATCGACATCGTCGGAACGTCGAGTCGCGCCGAGATCGAGCAGGATCGCAACAGGGCCGACGCCCTCATGTGGAACTACACGGTTCTCGGCGAAGCCGCCGCCGGACTGCCTCAGGAGTTCCGGGATCGGCATGCCGGCATCGCCTGGCGCCGTCCCATTGGTCTGCGTAACCGGATCGTCACGGCCACTGATCCACTGACATGGAGATTCTGGTTGTGACTGCTGTGGACGATCTGCCTGATCTTCTGGCACGGTTGAACGGAATTCTGTCGGCCCTGGACCCGGGGGGCCAGTGAGGCTCACCGTGAAGGTTGTTCAGCGGGCTCATGGCGGTGCTCTCCTGTGCGGACCACTTGCGTTCCGCTGGACCACGGCGGTCCGACCGTCGTTCTCGAGGGCGAAATGCGCGTCTCGGCGAGGAGGGCGAGAATGGGGGCCGCCCGCCGTCGGACCGCGCGGGCGCCGATCGTGCCCTGTGCTACACCCGCTCCCCAGGCGCCGCACCACGGGCTTGGGTATCCTCGCAGTGTACGCAGTGGGGCGGACGGGTTCGACGCCCAGTTTCGCGCCCCCGTCTTCCCGAATGCCCGCCGACAGCCCGTGCAAATCTTGCACGCCGCTCCGAAGCCCGACAGGGGAAGAAGAATGACGCAGAACCTGATCTCCACCGTGCCCTCGCAGGTGCGCGCGGTCTCCGGCCACCCGGCCGGCGCCTCCACCGAGATGGAGGTGTGGCAGGGCCTGTCAGCCGCCGTCGTCGACGCCATCGCGGACGACTGGTACGCCACCGAGCAGCGCTACCGGGAGGGCCGGATGGAGCACTACTTCTCCGCCGAGTTCCTCATGGGGCGCGCCCTGCTCAACAACCTGACCAACCTCGGCCTGGTCGACCAGGCGCGCGAGGCGGTGGGCGCCTTCGGCCAGGACCTCACCGACATCCTCGAGCAGGAGCCCGACGCCGCCCTGGGCAACGGGGGCCTGGGCCGCCTGGCCGCCTGCTTCCTCGACTCGTGCGCCACCCTCGAGCTGCCCGTGACCGGCTACGGCATCCTCTACCGCTACGGCCTGTTCAAGCAGCTCTTCTCCGACGGCTTCCAGACCGAGCACCCCGACTCCTGGATGGAGGAGGGCTACCCCTTCATCATCCGCCGCGAGGAGGCCCAGCGCATCGTCACCTACAACGACCTGACCGTGCGCGCCATCCCCTACGACATGCCCATCACCGGCTACGGCACCAAGAACGTGGGCAACCTGCGTCTGTGGAAGGCCGAGCCGCTCGAGGAGTTCGACTACGACGCCTTCAACTCCCAGCGCTTCACCGAGGCCATCGTCGAGCGCGAGCGCACCTCGGACATCTCCCGCGTCCTCTACCCCAACGACACCACCTACGAGGGCAAGGTCCTGCGGGTGCGCCAGCAGTACTTCTTCTGCTCGGCCTCCCTCCAGCAGATCGTCGAGAACTACGTCACCCACCACGGCGAGGACCTGTCCGGCTTCGCCGACTACAACGCCATCCAGCTCAACGACACCCACCCGGTGCTGGCCATCCCCGAGCTCATGCGCCTGCTCATGGACGAGCACCACCTGGGCTGGGACACCGCCTGGGACATCGTCACCCGCACCTTCGCCTACACCAACCACACGGTCCTGGCCGAGGCGCTGGAGACCTGGGAGATCTCCATCTTCGACCGCCTCTTCCCGCGCATCATGGAGATCGTCTACGAGATCGACCGCCGCTTCCGCGCCGACCTCGCCTTCCGCGGCGTCGACGGGGGCACGATCGACTACATGGCGCCGGTGGCGCACGGCCGGGTCCGCATGGCCTGGATCGCCTGCTGCGCCTCCTACTCCATCAACGGCGTCGCCGCCCTGCACACCGAGATCCTCAAGCGCGACACCCTCAAGGACTGGTACGCCATCTGGCCCGAGCGCTTCAACAACAAGACCAACGGCGTCACCCCGCGCCGCTGGCTGCGCCAGTGCAACCCGCGCCTGTCGGCCCTGCTGGACGAGGTCACCGGCTCCGACGCCTGGGTCAAGGACCTGACCGTCCTGGCCGACTACGCCGACGCCGCCGACGACGCCCTCCTGGACCGCCTGGCGGAGGTCAAGCGCGCCAACAAGGCCGACTTCGCCGCCTGGGTGTCCGCGCGCGAGGGCGTCGAGATCGACCCGGACGCGATCTTCGACGTCCAGGTCAAGCGCCTGCACGAGTACAAGCGCCAGCTGCTCAACGCCCTGTACATCCTGGACCTGTACTTCCGCCTCAAGGAGAACCCGGACCTGGAGGTGCCGAAGCGGGTCTTCATCTTCGGCGCCAAGGCCGCGTCCGGCTACATCCGGGCCAAGGCGATCATCAAGCTCATCAACACCATCGCCGACCTGGTCAACAACGACCCGGTGGTCTCGCGCACGCTCAAGGTCGTCTTCGTCCACAACTACAACGTCTCCCCGGCCGAGCACATCATCCCGGCGGCCGACGTCTCCGAGCAGATCTCCATGGCCGGCAAGGAGGCCTCGGGCACCTCCAACATGAAGTTCATGATGAACGGGGCGCTCACGCTGGGCACCCTCGACGGCGCCAACGTCGAGATCCTCGACGCCGTGGGCGCGGACAACGCCTACATCTTCGGCGCCACCGAGGACGAACTGCCCGAGCTGCGCCGCAACTACAACCCCTGGGCCGTCTACGAGTCCGTCCCCGGCCTCAAGCGGGTCCTGGACGCCCTCATCGACGGCACCCTGGACGACAACGGCACCGGCTGGTTCGCGGACCTGCGCCGCAGCCTGATCGACTCCGGCTACGAGCAGTCCGACGTCTACTACGTGCTGGGCGACTTCGCCGCCTACCGCGAGACCAAGGACCGCATGGCCGCCGACTACGCCGACCAGCGCGCCTGGCAGCGCAGGGCGTGGGTCAACATCACCGGCTCGGGGCGCTTCTCCTCCGACCGCACCATCAGCGACTACGCCCGCGAGGTGTGGAAGATCGACCCCGAGCCGATCGCCTGATCGTTCCCCACCCCAGCGGTGAGATCGGCGCGCGGCCGGTCCGGCGCCCCGGATCGCGGGCGCCGGGCCGGCCCGGTTCCCGGGCGTCAGTCCTCCCGGCTCTCGCGCGCCTCCTGGGCCCGTGCGACGGCATCCGCATCGAAGTCCAGCAGCACGCGGACATTGCCGCCGATGCGATCCTTGAGGTACTGGCGCGCCGGGAAGTCCTTGAGAAGCCGCCCTCAGACGATCTCGGCGGCGCCGAAGGCCTCGCGGAAGTCGTCGGCGAAGGCGTCGACGGCCAGGGAGACCCGGGGCAGGGCGAGCATGGAGTCGAGGAGGTCCGCGCCCACCGTGACGGCGTGCGCGCCGGCGGCCACCGCGTCGGTGACCTGCTTGACGTTCTTGAAGCTCGCCGCCAGGATTCGCGTCGGCGCCCCCTCTCTGTCGATGTCCTCCCGCAGCGCCGCGATGACGCGCAGCGGGTCGATGTCGGCGTCGGACATCCTGTTGACGTAGGGGGCCAGGTAGTCGGCTCCGGCCGCCGCGGCCAGCAGGCCCTGCGCCGTCGAGTAGACGGCGGTCGCGGTGACCCGCGCCCCCTGCGCCTTGAGCGCGGTGATCGCGGGGAGGCCGGCCGCGGTGGTCGGAATCTTGATGAGAGTGCGCTCCCCCGCGATCCTCCGGATGACCCGGGCCTCCCGGAGCATTCCGTCGGTGTCGCGGGCGACGACCTGGACGTGGAGGTCCCGCTCCCCGGCGAGCCCGCGCAGGCGGGCCAGGTCGGAGGCGAAGGCGCTAGGCTCCGCCGCTCGCAGAATGGTCGGGTTCGTGGTGACGCCGAGCAGCGGGAAGACCGCCAGTGCGTGCTCCACGCGCTGCGGGCGGGCGTCATCGATGAGGATCTTCATGGTCTCTCCCCGGGGTGGTTCGTGTCGCCGTTCAGAGGGTCTGCTCGGTGCGGGCGATGATGTCGTCCTGGGTCTGCTTGGACAGGACGACGAAGAATGCGCTGTACCCGGCGACGCGGACGATGAGGTCGCGGTGCCGCTCCGGATGCGCCTGCGCGTCGATGAGGACGTCCCGATCGACGACGTTGTACTGGATGTGGAAGCCGTGGAGCCGGTTGAAGAAGGCGCGGAGCATGGCGATGAGCTTCACGCGGTCCTCGGGCTCGGCGAGGATCTGCGGAGTGACCTTCTGGTTGAGAAGGACGCCTCCGGTGATGCGGCCGGTGTCCAGCTTCGAGACGGACTTGAGCACCGCCGTCGGCCCGCTGGTGTCGGCGCCGTGGCTCGGGGAGCAGCCCTCGGCGAGGGGCTCGCCCGCGTGGCGCCCGTCGGGGGTGGCGGCCGTGGAGGTCCCCTGGGGCACGTTCGCGGAGATCGAGGACGTGCCGGCGTAGTAGGTGCCGCCGATGGGTCCGCGCCCGTAGCGGGAGTTCCGGTAGGTGAAGATCTCGTCGATGTCGGTGGCGTAGGCGCGCACGAGGAGCTCATCGACGTAGTCGTCGTCGTTGCCGTACTTCGGGGCCGCGACGAGCAGCCCGCGGATGCGCTCGCCCTCCTCGCCGGCGAAGTCGTTCTGGAGGGCCTCCCAGAGCTCCTCGCCGGTGATGGTCCGGTCCTCGAAGACGGTCTTCATTCAGGGCGGCCAGGGAGTCGCCGAGGTTGGCGATCCCGACCTGCAGGCCGGAGCAGAAGTCGTAGACGGCGCCACCCTCCTTGAGGGTCCTGCCGCGTCCGATGCAGTCGTCGACGAGGCCGGAGCACAGCACGTCGGCGGTCATGTGCTCCAGCGCCAGGTCGCAGGAGGCGTCCAGCACGATGCAGTGGCGCTGGAACTCGCGGATCGTGGTGTCCCAGGCCTCCATGACCTCGTCGAAGGAGGTCATGTCGCGCAGGTGCCCGCGGGAGGGCGCCAGTCGGATCCCCGAGGCCGGGTCGAGGCCGTCATTGAGGGCGACCAGGAGCGCCTTGGGGAAGTTGAGGAAGCTCATACCGGTGCACCGGTAGCCCCAGCGGCCGGGCACGGCGACCTCCACGCAGCCGATCGCGGAGTAGTCGTGGGCGTCCTCGGAGGAGACGCCGCGCTCGATGAGCGAGGGGATGATGATCTCGTCGCTGTTGAAGGCAGGCATCCCCGTGCCCAGGCGCATGAGCTCGACGGCCTCGTTCATGAAGTCGTCGCTCAGGCCCCTGTGGTAGCGGATGGTGAGGTTCGGCTGGGGCAGATGGGTCTGGGCGACGGCCTTGATGATGAGGTGGGACAGGCGGTTGACGGCGTCGGAGCCGGCGGCGTCCTGCCCGCCGATGGTGACGTTCTGGTAGAGGGGGCTGCCGGCGGAGAACCGGGTGTGGCTCCAGGAGCGGATCTTGTTGACCGTGAACGTCTTGAGCCACAGGTTGGAGAGCAGCTCGACGGCGGAGTCCTCGGTCTCGCGGCCGGCCTCGAGGTCGGCGCGCAGGTAGGACCACAGGTACTGGTCGAGACGGCCGTAGGACAGGGAGTGGCCGTTGGACTCGATCTGCAGGGCGACGTGCACGAGCCAGATCGACTGCACGGCCTCCTGGAAGGTGGTGGCCGGGTGCTCGAGCACGACCTGGAGGATCCGGGCCATCTCGCGCAGCTCGGCGCGGCGGGTCGGATCCGTCTCGGCCAGGGCGAGCCGGCCCGCGAGCTCCGAGTAGCGATGGGCGAAGGCGATGACGGCATCGAAGGAGATGAGCAGGGCCCGGTAGAAGGGCGCCTTGTCGAGCTCGGCGGGGTCGGTGAGGTCGAGCGCGTCGAGTGCGGCGCGCGTGCGCTCCTTGTAGCCGGCCAGGCCCTCGCGCAGGAGACGACGGTAGTTGACGGCCAGGTGGGCGTCCCCCGAGGTGATGTTGCCCTCGGGGTGGATGATGCCCAGGTCGTAGAAGCGCCTGGAGTCCTCGGGCATGAGGGTCAGCGCGTGCTCCTTGAGGGTGCGCCCCCTCCAGAAGGGCGCGATCCCGCGGAGCGTCTTCTTGGCCTCCTCGGAGATGGTGAAGCGGTCGCCGGGGCGCTCGTCGAACTCGTCGAGCTCGGCGATCACCCAGTCCATGGCGTACTCCGGCATGATGGGAGCGGCTCGGTTGGCACTCGCCTGGTTGCCCGCGAGGCGCGAGGAGGGTTCGATGTAGATCGTCATCCTCTCCAGGACGTTCCTCAGCATGAGGGCCCGGATCATGACGAGCGGCTGGTCGGCGTTGTCCCGGTAGGTGTCGGTGGTGATGACGGCGCGCTCGACGCACACGGAGGGCTCGGCGCTGAGCAGCTCGTCGCGCCAGGCCTCCATGCGATCGGTGAGTCCTCCGAAGCGGGGGCCGCCCAGGGCGGGGCGCGCGGGGATCGTGGTGACGGGGGCGGTCGTGGCGGTCATGACGGTTCCTCTCTGGCGGTGAGGGCGGTGGGGGCCGAGTCCCCTCCGACGACGCGGTCCGGCTCCGGACGCGCCTGGGCCGGGTGGACGACGGCGGCCCCGTCGGCGGCGACGGTGACGACCTCGACGCCGGCGCCCGTGAGCGCATCGACCTGGGCGTCGGGGGCGGCCGAGTCGGTCCACAGCGCGGCGACATCGTGAGCGTCGAGAAGCGGGACGGGACCGTGGCGGCCGAGTTTCTCGGACTCGGTGAGGACGACGACGCGCTCGGCCCTGCTCGCCAGAGCGCGCACGGCGGTGGCGCGCATGTAGTCGCGAGCGGTGAAGCCGAGCGAGGGGGTGAAGCCGTCCGTGCCGATGAAGAGGCGGTCGACGATGAACTGCCGGGCGCACAGCTCGACCATCGGTCCGACCAGCACCCTCGAGTCGTGCTGCTGCTCGCCGCCGAGGAGCACCGTGCTGACCATCGGATGGGCGCCCAGCCTCTGGGCGATGAAGGCCGAATTGGTGACGATCGTGATGCCCGTGCACTGGATCGAGATCTGCTCGGCGAGGATGGCGCAGCACGAGCCGGCCTCGATCATGACGGTCTCGCCGTCGTTCACGGTCGCGGCGGCGGCTGCGGCGATGCGGACCTTCTCCGCGTAGTGGTAGGCGAGACGCCCCGCGGGGTCGTCGGGCGAGACGAGCATCGCGACACCGCGCTCGCGCCGGATGAGGCCGCGGGCCTCGAGGTCGTCGAGGTCCTTGCGGATGGTGACGGTGGAGACGTGGGCGATGCCGGCGAGCTCGGCGACGGCGATGCGACCGGCGCCGACGATGGACTCGAGAAGGGTGAGCTGGCGAGTACTCATGGTGTCCATGCCCCCTTCCTAGCGCACGAGGCCCTGATGCGTCGTCGTCCGAAGCGCTGAGGATAACGGTAGAGGGTCACATCCCTTCAAAAGCAGGACTATTGTCCTTCATTCGCAAGTTATTATAGTTACGAACGAAAGGTCGTGAGATTTCATGTCGTCCAGGACGCCCCGCTCCATCGACACCGGCAAGGCCCGCCCCCCGGCCCGCGACCGGAGACCGGCATCATCCTCGGTCACCGGCCCGACGCCGCTCGCCGCCCGCACCGGGGTGGTGTTCAATATCCAGCGCTTCTCCCTGCATGACGGCCCGGGCATCCGTACGGTGGTCTTCCTCAAGGGCTGCCCGCTGCTGTGTCCGTGGTGCGCGAATCCCGAGTCGATCAACCCGGGCGTGGAGGAGTTCCTCGACCCGGATACCGGAGAGGTCACACCCGCCGGCCGCACCCGCACGATCAAGGAGCTGCTCGAGACCTGCGAGGCGGACCGCGTCTTCTTCGAGGAGTCGGGGGGCGGCGTCACCCTGTCCGGCGGTGAGGCGATGATGCAGCACGCCTTCGCCATCGAGATGCTGCGCCGCCTCCAGGAGGTCGGCATCCACACCGCCATGGAGTCCACCGGTCACGTCGCGGCCCCGGTCTTCGAGCGCGCCCTGGAGCATCTCGACTATCTGCTCATGGATGTCAAGCACCACGACCGCCAGGAGCACAAGCGGTGGACCGGCGGCTACAACGACCTCCCGCTGCGCAACCTGTCGCGCGCCGTCTCCCGCGGTATTGACATCTGCGTCCGCATCCCCGTGATCCCCGGCGTCAACAACACCCTCCAAGACGCACGGGCCTTCGCGGCTCTCCTGCGCCGGCTCCGGGTCGAACAGGTGCAGCTCCTGCCCTTCCACCAGTTCGGTGAGCGCAAGTACGCCCTTCTCGGCCGCCCCTACCGGATGGCGGGGGTCGCCGCCCTCCATCAGGAGGATCTTCTGGACTACCGGGACCTCATGAGAGCCGAGGGCGTCGAGGCCCGCTTCTGAGTGTCGGCCCGCATCCGATCATCAGAAGAGCAGAGTGGCCAACTGACGACGGGCCCGCGTCACCTCGGGAGTCGACGAGCCGATGATGTCGAAGAGCTCGAGCAGCCGCAGCCGCGCCGTCTCCCTCTCCTCGCCGGCGTGGCTGCGCACCGCCTCCAGGGCGCGGCCCAGCGCGACATTGACGTCCCCCAGGGCCAGGGCGGCGTCGGCCCCGGCGAGCTGGTCCTCCACGCTCGCCCCCGGGGCGTCCGCCGCGGCCAGCAGGGCGCGGGGGTCCTTGCCGTCCATGCGCCCGAGCATGCGGATCTGGGCCCGCGCCACCTTGAGCTCGTCGTCGGCCGGGCTCTGGGCGATGGCGTGGTCGTAGACCTCCTCGGCGGCGGCGTAGTCGCCGCGCTCGAGGGCCTCGCGGGCGGCGCGCTCGACCTCGGTCTCCTCGGGCTCGGCCGGCTGGGCGTCCGCATCCCGCGGCGCGAGGCGCCCGGTCACGCCGTTGCGGGCCGCCAGCTCCAGCAGCTGGTCGAGCAGCTCCCGCAGCTGGTCGGCGGGGATCGCCCCCTGGAACAGCGGCACCGGCTGCCCGGCGATGAGGGCGACGACGGTGGGCACGGCCGCGACCTGGAGCGCCTGGGCGACCTCCGGAGCGGCGTCGACGTCCACCCGCGCCAACTGGAAGCGCCCGGCGTACTCCTGGGCCAGCGTCTGAAGCTGCCCGGCCAGGTCGGCGGAGGCCTGGGACCGCGAGGCGTGCAGGACGACCACCACCGGCACCCGCGTGGAGGTCTCGGCGACCTCGCGCAGGTTCTGTGCGTCGACGTCGACGACGAGGGGCCCCGGCACGGCCCCCTCCCCCGCGACGGCGCCCGCCGCCGCGCCGGTGCCCGCGGTCCTCGCCGCCCCGGCGCCGCTCGCGGACGCCGCGGACGACGGCGCGGGCCCGCCCGTCGAGCGGGGTGAGAGCGAGGACAGGTCGACGGCGCCGAACATGCTCATGGTGCGGGTCCTTCCCGGGCGGTGCCCGATATGCGCCCGACGGCGGCCCGGGGACGCCAGGGACGGGCGGATTGCGAAAACGTGGCTGTGAGGAGGCTACGCCACCGAGTCGGGGAACTGGATCCGCCCGCCCTACCCGGTGGGAGCCTGGGAGTCGTCGCGCTCGGCCTTGGCCGGGACCAGCTCCAGTCCTATGACGGTGGACTGGCCGCCCTCCGAGGCGGAAGGAATGGAGAAGGCGACCATGGCGTCGTACGTGACGGTCACGGTGCCGACCACCGACGCATTGCCCCCCAGCATCTTGGCGACGGTACCCCCCACCGTGATGGTCGAGCGCGCGACCGTGTTGCGATACACAGTGCTGAAGGTGACCGTGGTCATGACCAGTGCGCCGTTCGCGGTGGTCCTCAGCCCCTTGAACCCGTCCGAGCCCGCGGCCGCCGTGACGGTCGCCGTGCCCATGCCCCCCAGGTCGACGGCGCGCTCGGCGGCGATCCTCTGGCGCAGGGTGTCGTCGGCGAAGGCGGTGCCGTTCTCGCCGGTGGGGTTGTTGAGGGCGTCGATGTAGGCGTCGAGGACCTCCTGGGGCGTGGCGACCAGCCCCGTCGCGTCCGCCGACACCGACTCGCTGCCCACCTTGATCCCGGGGGTGGTGGGCACCTGAGACAGGCGGAGAGGGGCCCAGCCCCACAGCTGGTAGTGGCTGCGGGCGTCGTCCTGGGTGAGGATGAGCAGGTAGGGGGGCTCCCCCTCGGCCGCGGGCTCAGTGACGACGAGGGCGGTGCGGGGGAAGTCCGCAGTCAGACCGGCGACTCCCGCCTGGCTCGTGGTGATGAAGGTGTGGACGAATTTGTCGTCGCCCGCGGCCTGGGCGATCGTGTACTCCTCGGCGCGCACGCGCGCGGCGGGCCCGGTGAGGTATCCGGCGAGGGAATCGGGGCTCTTGGCGGCGTCGGCCGCATTGAGCCCGGTCTGAATGCGCTCGAGGACCGCCGCCAGCTTATCGGAGGTGAGGGCGGGGTGCGCCGAGGGCGTCGCGGCGACGGAGGGCGC
>ERZ773077.949-NODE-949-length-20800-cov-9.088600_pt1 | contig 20800 bp, 21 predicted proteins | sample MGYA00580612_ERZ773077 | MGnify/ENA primary metagenome ERZ773077 (study PRJEB29015, sample SAMEA2737971) | human oral metagenome | biome: human oral; feature: human-associated habitat; material: dental | place: China | collected 2021 ...
TTGCATGTGTTAAGCACGCCGCCAGCGTTCGTCCTGAGCCAGGATCAAACTCTCCGCTGAAAACAAAACCAACCCACCACCACACACAGCAGCAGCAGACCAGCAAAGAAATCAAACAAAGAATCCAAACACTGACAAATCCTCAAAAGAATCCATCAAAGAATCCCACAACAACACCCCCACAAAAACATGAAGGCATCACTGCAAAAAAATATGGCATTGACTATAAAGCACGCTGTTGAGTTCTCAAGAGACGGACGCTGATTCGTAATCGGCGACTCGACTAAGCTTACCAGGTTTGTCTCGAATGTCAATTCGATCCCTGTTCACTTGTCTCATTCATTTGTTCCGGACTAACCGGAGCCCGACTAACTTACCCCTTCCACGTTACCCTGTCAAGCAGGGCGACTATGGGACCTGAAACCTTGAGTGGGATCTCTCTGATCGCACACTCGTCTCATGCCAGCCGGCGGGGACGGCCACGGACTACAGGCCCCGAGGGGCTTGCCGCGACAGCTCGGAGAAGCTTACACGCTTGTGTCGCAAAGCACAAATCGGGATTGGAACAGGCTCTGGGCTGCCTACGAAGCGGCAGAGACCCGGACTCCACCGACGGTGCGACGCCCCCGCCGCAGGACCGCACATCTGCCTCCCAGCAGGTGCTCTGAGCCAATCACCAAATCGGGGTCCGCAACCTTCTCATTGTTGAGATACGCACCTCCCTCAAGGACCGCGCGACGCGCAGCAGCCTTGGACTCAACGATCCCGGAGACCAGGAACGCATCAATCAGGGGGATCGGCAGCGTGACTTCCGGAGCACCCACCTCCCGCATGATCGCATCGAGGGTGGACCCATGGAGCTCAGCGAGCTCCCCTCGCCCGAAGAGTGCACTCGCAGCCTCAACCACGGACTCACGCTCCCGCACGCCATGGACGATATCAGTCACGTCATTGGCCAAGGCCTTCTGGGCCAGGCGCTTGTGAGGCTCATCCTCCGTGGCCTTCTCCAGCTCGTCGATCTCCTCCCTAGACCGGAAGCTGAAGACCTTGAGATATTCGACGACCTTCGAGTCCTCCACATTCAGGAAATACTGGTGGAAGGCGTAGGGACTCGTCAGCTCGGGATCCAGCCAGACGGTTCCGGTCTCGGTCTTGCCGAACTTGGTCCCATCGGCCTTCGTGAGCAGCGGCGTGGCCAGCGCGTGCGCCTTGACCTGGTCGGAGCGCCGCAACAGCTCCACGCCCGCGGTGATGTTGCCCCATTGGTCTGATCCACCGTGCTGCAATGTGACGCCGTAACGCCGGTGAAGCTCCCGGTAGTCCATGGACTGCAGGAGCACATAGGAGAACTCGGTGTAGCTGATTCCCGCCTCAAGGCGTCGCGCCACCACGTCACGGGCCAGCATCCGGTTCACGGGGAAGTGCTTTCCGACGTCGCGCAGGAAGTCGAGAACAGACATGGTCTCGGTCCACTCAAGGTTGTTGACCATGGTGGCTGCATTGCGCCCCTCGAAGGTGACGAACCTCTCGGCCTGGCCTCGGATGCGCTCGACCCAGCCGGCAACGACCTCCTTGGAGTTCATCACCCGCTCCCCCGACTCCTTGGGGTCGCCGATCTGCCCTGTGGCCCCACCGACCAGCAGGAAGGGCTGATGTCCGGCCTGTTGCAGCCGACGCGCGAACAGCAGCTGCACGAGATTGCCGAAATGGAGGCTCGGCGCAGTCGGGTCGAAGCCGACGTAAAACTTCACGGGCCCTGCGTCGAGATGGGAGCCCAGCGCCTCCAGATCAGTGGAATGGGCGATCAGCCCTCGCCAGAGTAGGTCGTCGAGTAGTGCGTTCACGCACGGCAGCGTACTCCGGAGTTTCACACTTTCCCATCAGACTTTGACATGCAGACATTCGCATATAAGAATCTTGTTATGCCCAGGGCGCGGATTGATACATACGAGCCAGCCAGCACCTTGTTCAAGGCGCTGGCGAGCCCAGTCCGCGTCGCCATCGTGCATCTGCTCACCGAGCAGGAGCGCACGGTCAGCCAACTGGTCACAGAGCTGGACCTGAGCCAGCCCCTGGTCTCCCAGCACCTGCGGGTGCTGCGCGAGGCGAACCTGGTGACGAAACGACGCCAGGGCCAGGAGATCTGGTACCGGATCTGCGACCAGCATGTCGCCCATGTCGTGGGCGACGCACTACAACACACACAGGAGGAAACTCATGACCACGACCATTGAGCATCACGCTGCCGAGACCCACAAGCACACCCACGGCCCCGGTTGTGGCCATGAGGCTGTGATCCACTTCGATCACGTCGACTACATCCACGACGGCCACGCGCACCGCGAGCACGACGGGCACTACGACGAGTGCACCACCTGCACCTGCGGCAACTGCTCCGACACCTGCGCAACCTGCACCTGCGAGAACTGCACCTGCTCAACCTGTTCACACAACGCCTGCAGCTGCGGCAACTGCGATTGCACTTCCTGCTCGTCCTGCAACTGCGCCTCCTGCGAGTGCACCACCTGCCGGCACGCAGCCTGACCTCACTGCTCGGAGCCCCGCGGACATGTCCGCGGGGCTCCGCTTCTGCGAGACTCGCAGGAGATCAGCGCGCCAACCAGTCGGCGGCCTCCGCCATGGCCTGCTCCACCTCTGCCAACTGCTCACGTACTCGGGCCGTCGCGGTGCCGCCCCGGCCGTCACGAGCGTTGACGGATCCCTCCACCGTGAGAACATCCAGGACCCCGTCGTCCAGATGCTCGGAGATCTGCGGCAGATCCGTGACGGTCAGCTCCTGCAGGGTGATCCCCTTGGACTCGCAATATCTGACGGCCTCCCCCGCCACCTCGTGCGCGACGGCGAAGGGAATCCTCATCCGCACCAGATGATCGGCGACATCCGTCGCCAGGGAGAAGCCGGCAGGCGCCACGGAAGCCATGCGGTCATGGTCAAATGTCAGCGTCGAGACCATGCCCGCGACAGCCGGCAGCAGTATGCGAAGCTGGTCGAACCCGTCGAAGACCGGCTCCTTGTCCTCCTGCAGATCCCGATTATAGGCCAGCGGCATCCCCTTGAGGGTGGCCAGCAGCCCCGTCAGGTTTCCAATCAGCCTCCCCGCCTTGCCGCGCGCAAGCTCCGCGACATCAGGGTTCTTCTTCTGGGGCATGATCGAGCTGCCAGTCGACCACTCATCCGCCAGCCTCGCGAAGCCGAACTCGGCGGTGCACCAGATGATGACATCCTCGCTGAGCCGTGACAGATCCACCCCGATCTGCGCCAGCACCCACGCCGCCTCCGCAACAAGATCGCGCGCGGCCGTGCCGTCGATGGAGTTCGGAACCGACGACTCAAAGCCCAGCTCACGAGCGACCAGCTGCGGGTCGAGCCCCAGAGAGGTACCGGCAAGCGCTGCGGAGCCGTAGGGGCTGACTGCCAGTCGCACATCCAGATCCTGCAGGCGTGAGACATCCCGCAGCAGCGGCCAGGCGTGGGCCAGGAGATGATGGCTGAGCAGCACCGGCTGCGCCGACTGCAGGTGCGTGCGCCCCGGCATGACCGCGCCAAGGTTCTCCCGGGCCTGGTGGGCCAGGGCTGCGACGACATCAAGCACAGCGACGAGCAGGATCCGGATCTCCTCCCGCAAATAGCTGCGGATAAGCGTGGCGATCTGGTCATTCCTGGACCGCCCCGCACGCAGCCGCCCACCAAGCTCAGGACCCACGATCTCCTTGAGCCCACGTTCCAGCGCCCCGTGGACGTCCTCATCAGTGGGCGCAGCCCGGAAGTCCCCAGTCTCGACGCGGCGCGCCAGTTCAGCGAGGCCGGCATCCATGGCCTCCAGCTCCTCAGCTGTGAGCAGCCCCGCAGCCAGCAGGGCCTTCGCGTGAGCCCGTGATCCCGCGATGTCATGCCGTGCCAGCCGCCAGTCGAACTGCGTGGACCGGCTCAGCTCGAACATCGCCTCCGCGGGTCCGCCCTGAAAGCGCCCGCCCCAAAGTCTTCCCTCAGTCACTGTCCCTCCCCTTCAGGGTTCTCCAAGCCATCCGGCTTCCCGCTGCGCGTCATGCACTCAATCCTCTCCGCCAGCCCTCCGGCCGCCTCAGCACTCGTCGCGATGATCAACACCGTATCGTCGCCGGCAATGGTTCCCATCACCCCCGGCAGCCGTGCCTCGTCCACGTGAGCAGCCAGATACTGGGCAGCACCCGGCGGGGTCTTGACGACCACCTGGTTGCCGGCATGCTGGATGGAGCGCAGCACCTCCAGGCAGAGCCGGGCCAGCCTGTCGGCAGCCGCCCCTCCGCTCTCCTGAGGCGCGCCAACGGCGTAGACCAGGCTTCCATCAGCTGCCCGCCGCCTCATCGCGCTCAGCGCAACGAGGTCCTTGCTGAGCGTGGGCTGGCTGACCGCGACGCCCCGTTCCGCCAGAGCGGCGCTCAGCTCCTGTTGTGAGGCATACTCGCCCTCAGTCAGGAGGGTGCGCAGCAGAGCCAACCGGGCGGAGCGCCGCACCTCAGTCATCGCACTGCTCCAGCCAGCTGGGGAGTGCGGCGACGAAGGGGGCCAGCTGCCCCTTCGTGATGATCAGAGGTGGTGCGATCCGCAGGACATCCGGACGCGGGGCATTGAGCACCCAGCCGTCGCCGAGGGCCAGATCAACCACCCGGGACGCCACCTCCCGGGTCAGGACGATTCCCCGAAGCAGGCCCGCACCACGGATCTCCCTGATGCCGGGGTGCCCCAGCCCTGCCACCTCAGCCGCAAGCCAGTCGCCAACACGACGGACATCCTCCAGCACTCCCTCCTCCAGCACATCCAAGACGACGTTTCCCACCGCGGCCGCGACGGGATTGCCCCCAAAGGTGGTGCCGTGGGCACCGGGGCTCAGGAGCCCAGCAGCCTGCCCCGTCGCGATGCACGCACCGATGGGGAAGCCCGCGCCGAGCCCCTTCGCCACTGTGATCACGTCGGCGGTGATGCCACGGGCACGACTGAGCAGAAGCTCCCCCGCCCTACCGACTCCGGTCTGCACCTCATCGATCCAGAGCAGGGCCCCGTGCCTGCTGGTGAGCTCCCGGGCCGCTGCCAGATAGCCGTCAGGAGCTGGAACCACCCCGGACTCCCCCTGGATCGGCTCCAGGACCACCGCCGCGACGCTGTCATCCATAGCAGATGCCAGCGCGGCCCCATCGCCGTAGGGCACGAAGGTGACCTCCCCAGGCAGCGGCTCGAAGGGCTCCCGGTATCTGGGGGTGTGGGTGATCGCCAGGGAGCCCATGGTCCGTCCGTGGAAAGAGCCCTCCATGGCCACGATCCTCGTGCGGCCCATGAGCCGGGTCAGTTTGAAGGCGGCCTCGTTCGCCTCGGTTCCGGAGTTGGTGAAGAACACCCTCCCGCCCCCGGCTGCGGCGGCGAGGCGCTCCGCCAGCCGGATCTGCGGCTCGGAGGCAAAAAGGTTCGAGATGTGTCCCAGCTGTCCCAGCTGCGCAGTGACGGCCCCCACCACAGCGGGGTGAGCGTGCCCGAGTGAGTTGACGGCTATCCCGGCCAACAGGTCGGTGTAGCGCCTGCCGTCGGCATCCCACAGATAAACACCTTCACCGCGCACGAACACCCGTCTTGGGGTCCCGAAGGCATTCATCATCGCCTCCTGGTAGCGATCAAGCAGCTCAGCCGTCATGGCGTCCCATTCTCCTCGCAGACCATGGTGCCCACCCCCTCGTCGGTGAAGATCTCCAGCAGGAGGCTGTGCGGCACCCTCCCATCGATGATGGTCGCGGACTGCACCCCACCCTCGACCGCCCGAACGCACGCCTCCATCTTCGGCACCATGCCCGAGGTGAGGCCGGGGGTCAGCTCACGGACCTCGGCGGGGGTGATCGTGGTGATGATGCTGCTCTCATCCGGATAGTTCGCGTACAGCCCGGCGACATCCGTCAGCATCACCAGCCGCCTGGCATCCAGGGCCACCGCCAGGGCCGAGGCCGCAGTGTCAGCGTTGACGTTGTAGACCTGACCGTCGGGACCGGGCGCGACGGTGGCGATGACGGGGATCCGTCCCGCTGTGATGAGGTCGAGCAGGGCGGCGGGGTCGACGGAGTCCACGTCACCCACAAGCCCAAGGTCGATCTCCTCGTCATCGACGACCACACCCCGGCGCCTGGCTCGCAGCAGCCCACCGTCCTCCCCCGACATACCGACCGCGAAGGGCGCGTGCGCGTTGATGAGGCCCACGAGCTCACGTCCGACCTGCCCCACCAGCACCATGCGCACCACGTCCATGGCCTCCGACGTTGTCACGCGCAGCCCGCCACGGAATTCGGAGTCGATCTGCAGACGGCTGAGCATCGAGCTGATCTGCGGTCCACCACCATGCACGACCACGGGTTTCAGCCCCACCCTCCGCAGGAACACGATGTCCTGCGCGAAGGCCCGTTTCAGGTCGTCGTCGATCATGGCGTTGCCGCCGTACTTGATGACGACCGTCTCCCCGGCAAACTGGCTCAGCCAGGGCAGGGCCTCGATGAGGGTGTTGGCCTTGGTCAGCAGCTGCTGGTGATCTGGATGAGACAGTCGGCTCATGATGAGTACTCCGCGTTCTCCCTCACGTAGTCGTACGTGAGGTCTGTGGTGAGGATGGTGGCGCTGTGCTCGCCGGCGTGGAGATCGATCAGGACGTGAACGTCACGTCCCGAGAGGTCGACCAACTCACGAGGCTCCCCGATCTGGCCGCCCCGGCACACCTGGACCCCATTGAAGGACACGTCGATCAGGTCCGGCTCGAAAACCGCGTCGGTGACGCCAATGGCGGACAGCACCCGGCCCCAGTTCGGGTCGGAGCCGAAGACCGCGCACTTGACCAGGTTGCTGCGCGCCACCTCGCGCCCAACGGCCTCCGCATCACGTTCGCTGGCGGCGCCGGTCACCTCGACGGCGATCTCGTGGCGCGCCCCCTCCGCATCTGCGATGAGCTGACGGGCCAGTTCCCCGCAGACCCCGGTCAGGGCAGCGGTGAACTCGTGGGGATCAGGTGCGATGCCGCTGGCCCCCGAGGCGAGCAGCAGGACGGTGTCATTGGTGGACATACACCCATCGGCGTCGGCGCGGTCGAAGCTGACCCGGGTGGCCTGACGCAACGCGAGGTCCAGGGCATCCGCGCCGAGGGCCGCATCGGTGGTGAGCACGACGAGCATCGTCGCCAGTCCGGGAGCGAGCATGCCAGCTCCCTTCGCCATGCCGCCGATGCTCCAGCCGGCCCCGGCGTACTCCGCCTGCTTCGTGACGGTGTCGGTGGTCATGATGGCCTCCGCCGCCAGGGCACCGCCCTCAGGAGTCAGCTCCGCACAGGCGGCCTCAATGCCAGTGGTGACCGCCTCCATCGGCAGCCGGACCCCGATCAGGCCCGTGGAGCAGACCGCCACCTCACCCGCCTCAAGCCCAAGCGCCGCCGCGGTGGTCTCCGCCATGGAGCGGGCATCGTCGTAGCCGGCCTGCCCCGTGCAGGCATTGGCGCCACCGGAGTTCAGGACGACGGCCCTCACCTGCCCGTCGGCGAGCACCTGCCGGGACCATCCCACGGGTGCCGCGAAGACCCGGTTGCGGGTGAAGACGCCCGCGGCGGAGCGACTCGGCCCGAGGTTGCGCACCACGGCGAGGTCTCGCCTCCCAGAGGTCTTGATGCCGGCAGCGACCCCCGTCGCCTCGAATCCCCTGGGTGTGGTCACGCTCACGGCGCCACTCCGATCGTGCTGAGGCCCATGGTCTCCTCCAGACCCAGGGCGAGGTTCATGGACTGGACGGCGCCGCCCGCAGTGCCCTTGGTCAGGTTGTCGATGGCGGCCACGGCGATCAGCTGCCCAGCCGCCTGATCCACCGTGACCTGCAGGGTCACGCGGTTGGAGCCGACGACGCTGGCGGTGACCGGCCATGCACCCTCTGGCAGCAGGTCGACGAACGGCTCATCCTGGTACGCCATCGCGTAGCGCTGCCGGGCCTGCTCTGCGGTGACTCCATCCTTGACGGGGGCCGTGCAGGTGGCGAGGATGCCGCGGGGCATGGGCACCAGCATCGGCGTGAAGCTGACATTCACCGGCTCCCCGGTCAGGGAGCTGAGGTTCTGAAGGATCTCGGGGATGTGCCGGTGCACGCCGCCGACGCCGTAGACCGAGGCGCTGCCCATGACCTCGGAGCCGATCAGGTGGGGCTTGGCGGCCTTGCCCGCTCCGGAGGTGCCCGAGGCCGCGACGATGGTGATGGCCGTCGGGTCGACCAGCCCCCACCGCACTGCGGGGTACAGGGCGAGCGTCGCCGCCGTCGGGTAGCAGCCAGGCACGGCGATCCTGCGGGTGCCACGCAGCGCATCACGGCAGCCGGGCAGCTCGGGCAGGCCGTAGGGCCAGGTCCCGGCATGCTCCGTGCCATAGAAGCGCCGCCAGGCAGCTGCGTCACGGAGCCGGAAGTCAGCCCCAGCATCAATGACGAGCACGTCTGGCTCAAGCTGCCCAGCGATCCCGGCGCTGGCCCCGTGGGGCAGGGCCAGGAGGACGACGTCATGGCCCGCCAGGTTCTCTGCCGTGGTGGCGATGATCTTGCGGTCCGCCAGGGAAGCCAGGTGGGGCTGATGGTCTCCCAGGCACTCCCCCACTGAGGAATTGCCCGTCAGGGCTCCGATCTCCACCTGGGGATGCTGCAACAGCAGTCGCAGCACCTCACCACCTGCATAGCCCGTGCACCCGGCGACGGCGACCTTGAAACTCACAGTGGGGAATATGCCATCCTTCGAATAAATATTCAACTCGTGGTGGTGGCGAACGTGGTCTCGGTCGACTGGTCTGGTCACAGCGGGATAGTCTCAATCCGCCACCGAATACTTGGAGGAGAGAACACCGATGAGTGAGCCGTCGTACCGGTACACCGCACGCATGGCCGGCGAGATCGAGGCCCGCTGGCAGGACCGCTGGGAGGCTGAGGGCACGTTCCACGCGCCAAATCCCGCCGGGGTCTGGGCAGAGCCGGAGAAAGCCGAGTCCCGGGGCGAGAAACTCTTCATTCTGGACATGTTCCCCTACCCGAGCGGTGCGGGTCTGCACGTCGGCCACCCACTGGGATACATCGCCACCGACACCTTCGCGCGCTTCAACCGGATGAAGGGCCGCAATGTGCTGCACACACTGGGATACGACGCCTTCGGTCTGCCCGCCGAGCAGTATGCGGTGCAGACGGGGCAGCATCCCAGGACCACCACCGAGCAGAACATCGCCATCATGCGCCGCCAGCTGCGACGCCTGGGGCTGGCCCACGACACCCGGCGCAGCGTGGCCACCACCGATGTCGATTTCTACCGCTGGACGCAGTGGATATTCCTGCAGATCTTCAATGCCTGGTTCGACGAGGAGGCAGGCAGGGCCCGGCACATCGACGAGCTGGCCGAGGAGTTCGCCAATGGGACCCGTGCCACACCCTCAGGTGAGGCCTGGAGTGAACTGTCCGAGGTGGAGCAGCGCCGGATCATCGACTCGCACCGCCTGGCGTACCTGTCCGACGCCCCCGTGAACTGGTGTCCGGGACTGGGCACCGTACTGGCGAATGAGGAGGTCACCAACGAGGGACGCTCCGAGATCGGAAACTTCCCGGTCTTCAAGCGCAGCATGAGCCAGTGGATGCTGCGGATCACCGCCTACGCCGAACGCCTGCTTGCGGACCTCGACACACTGGATTGGCCCGACAAGGTCAAGGCGATGCAGCGCAACTGGATCGGGCGTTCCGAGGGCGCCAGGGTCTTCTTCACCGAGGCCACCAGCGGCGAGCGGATTGAGGTGTTCACCACCCGCCCCGACACCCTGTTCGGCGCCACCTTCATGGTGCTGGCCCCCGAACACCACCTGGCCGACAACGTCGCCTCCGAATGGCCCCAGGGCACTGACCCGGCATGGACCGGGGGGTATGCCTCCCCAGCCGAGGGGGTCGCCGCATACCGAGCCGAGGTGGAACGCAAGACCGACGCCGATCGCCGTATCGAGGACAAGGAGAAGACAGGCCTGTTCACCGGGCTGTTCGCCGTCAATCCCGTTGACGGCCGGCGACTCCCAATCTTCATCGCCGACTACGTGACCATGGGCTACGGCTCGGGCGCGATCATGGCGGTCCCTGCGGGCGACCAGCGTGACTGGGACTTCGCGAAGGCCTTCAACCTGCCGATCATCGACACTGTGGCGCCTGGGCCAGAACACGACGGCGCCTCAGCCTGGACGGGCGACGGCGAGGTCATCAACTCCGCCAACTCCGAGATCTCGCTCAACGGCATGGACGTCGCAGAGGCGAAGGCTGCCATCACGAGGTGGCTGGAGGCCAGGGGACTGGGTGAGGCCACCGTCACCTACAAGCTCCGTGACTGGTTGTTCAGTCGCCAGCGCTATTGGGGCGAGCCCTTCCCGATCGTCTACGACGACCAGGGGCTGCCCATCGCGCTGCCCGAGTCGATGTTGCCCGTGGAGCTGCCGGAGATCACCGACTACTCCCCCAAGGCGCTGGATCCGGAGGATCGGGACTCCGACCCAGTGCCTCCCTTGGCCCGCGCCGCGGGGTGGGCGAGCGTCGAGCTGGACCTGGGCGACGGATTGAGGACCTACCGGCGTGAGCTGAACGTGATGCCGCAGTGGGCAGGCTCCTGCTGGTACGAGATGCGCTACCTGGATCCCGAGAATCGCGACCGCTTCGTCGACGAGAACGTGGAGCGCTACTGGATGGGGCCGCGTGACGAGGGTGACGTCGGTGGCGTCGACCTGTATGTCGGTGGCGTCGAACATGCCGTGCTGCACCTGCTGTACGCCCGTTTCTGGCACAAGGTGCTGTTCGATCTGGGGCACGTCTCCTCCGCTGAGCCGTTCCGCAGGCTCTTCAACCAGGGCTACATTCAGGCCTACGCCTACCGTGACTCCCGCGGCCAAGCCGTGCCAGCAGCAGAGGTGGAGGATCACGGGGAGGGGGACGCAACCACCTGGTCCTGGCATGGCCAGGCCGTGAGGCGTGAATACGGGAAGATGGGCAAGTCACTGAAGAACGTCGTCTCTCCCGATGAGATGTACCAGGCCTACGGCGCCGACACCTTCCGGCTGTACGAGATGGGCATGGGCCCGCTCGCGCAGTCGAAGCCGTGGGAGACCCGCGCTGTCGTGGGATCGCAGCGGTTCCTGCAGCGCCTGTGGCGCAACGTCGTCGATGAGCAGACCGGTGAGCTGGTTGTCGACGACATCACCCCCGATGACGCCACGCTGCGGGCCCTGCACAAAACCATCGACGCCGTCGGACATGACTACGAGGGCCTGTCGTTCAACACCGCCATCGCACGCCTGACCGAGTACAACACCGCCCTGACCAAACTCGATGTGGTTCCTCGTTCCGCGGTGGAGCCGCTGATCCTGATGGTCGCTCCCTTGGCCCCGCACATCGCGGAGGAGCTGTGGAGTCGTCTCGGTCATGAAAGCTCCCTGGCGTATGAGCCGTTCCCCGTGGCGGACCCGGAGCTGGTGGTCGAGGACACCATCACCGCCGTTATACAGGTGCGCGGCAAGGTGCGTGCCCAAGTGGAGGTGAAGACCTCGATCACTGAGGAGGAGCTGCGAGAGTTGGCCCTTACCCACCCGCGCATCATCAAGGAGATCCCGAACGGTGTCCGGAAGGTGATCGTCCGGGCACCCAAGCTGGTGAACGTCGTTCCGGAGTGAGGTTCAGGCTGCTGGCCCGCCTGCGGTGACGCCGCGGACCAGCAGCTCCACCCCGTGGGAGAAATCCATTCTGGAGGCCTCCTCGTCGAAGTGGTCGAGAACCCCGAGGGCCGCAAGCTGGGCGCGGGTCTGCTCGGCCATGACGTGCCCCAGGACGAAGTGCAGGAAGGCGGCCATGGTTGCGGTCGGCTCAGGATGTCCCCGCTCCCCCAGCAAGGTCTTGGCCGTGGCCGTCACGTCGACGGCGCCCATCCCCAGCGCAGTGGCGGAGGCCACCAGCTCGGCCCCATCCCGGTGGGCCAGCAGCGCATCGCGCAGACTGTGTGACCAGCGACGCAGCCACTCGCTCGTCCCGGGTACCTCTGGCGGGGTGATGGGGGCCAGGATCGCGTCGGCTATCCCGGACAGCAGCGACTGCTTGTTGGGCACGTGATAGTACAGGGCTCCGGCCTTGACCCCGAGCTCATCCGCAACCCGCCGCATCGTGAGGTCCCCCAGACCCCAGGCATCAAGGATCCGGAGCCCTGCGTCGACGATCCGCCCCCTGGTCAGCACTGCGAGGTCCTCACCGCAGGATGACAGGGCGGCTGGCCCAGCCGCCGAGGGGGTATTCGGCGCGGACCCCGGGGGGCTCCGCGGGAAGGTCAATGGAGGAGACGGAGGGCAGCAGCTCCTGAAGGAGGACGCGAAGCTCCAGCGTCGCCAGCCCGCGCCCCGGGCAGACATGCGGACCCCACCCGTAGACGATGTTGTCGGGGGCGTTTGCCTCAGGTTGGAAGGCGTCGGGGTCAGCGAAGACCCGCGGGTCCCGGTTGGCGCTGGTCCAGTCCACGACGATCCGCTGACCGGCCCCGATGTCCTCACCGGCCAGCGTCGTCTCGCGGGTGGTGATCCGCCGGTTGGACACGAAGGGATCATCGATGCGCAGCAGCTCATCAATGGCCCTGTCCAGAGCCTCGACATCACCGATCCGGTCACGCAGCTGCCTCTCCAGCCCGGGTGATGCCGCCAGCTGATGCATGATCACCCCGACGCACAGCGCCAGGGATCCGAGGTCGCCGCCGGTCCAGTTGCGCAGGATCGAGACCAGCTCGGCATGCTCCAGGCTCCGCCCCCGTACCCGCTGCCGCAGCAGACGGTCGGTGACATCCCGGGCAGGCTCGTCCAGGCGCTCCATCCGCGGACCGATGACCCGGGCGATGATCTGGTCGAAGTGCTCGGCGACGGCGCGGGTGCGTTCGAGTTCGCCGGAGCGGGTTGCGGCGGCATTGTCGGCGACCCAACCGACGAGCTCCTCCTCCAGTCCGGGATCCCAGCCCAGCCAGACGAGCATCGCCTGCACGGCGTAACGGGTTCCCAGGCCGCTGACCACATCGATCACCTCGCCCCGGGGCAGCCCCGCCACGAGTCGTTGGGCCACCTCCCTGAGCCGAGGCTCCAACGCCGCGAGCTCATCGCCCGTGAAAAACCTGTCGATGAGGGTCCGGAACATCGCATGCTCTGAGCCGTCCAGGCCATTGGGCACCTGCAGGAACCGAGAGACCCGGCTGGAGAAGGTGGCGGCATCGGTGACGACGCCAACCACCTCAGGGTGGCCGACCACTCTCAGCTGTCCCTGCTCATGCCGGAGTGGACAGACCTCACCGGGCCCAGATGTGGCCACCTTTCCTCCTCTGTCTGTGGATGTCAGGTTCGCTGCTGGGCGTTGAATCGCCTGACCGCGACCTCGACCGCCGAGTCGCGTGCCGCCCCGGCCTCAGCGTCGGTCAGGGTGCGATCCGCACGGAACCGCAGTGCGAAGGCCAGGGACTTCCTGCCCTCCGGCACCTGGTCACCATGGTAGATGTCAAACAGGCTGACACTCTCCAGGAGTTCCCCCGCGCCCTCGGCGAGGGCCTGACGAACCGCCTCCGCCGGGGTGTTCTCATCGACGATCAACGCGACGTCCTCCTTGGCCAGGGGGAAGCCAGACAGCAGGCCGATGCGCGGCTCCCCCGGTGGCGTCTCCAGGAGCCTGCCCAGGTCGAGCTCGACGGCGCAGGTCCTGGCGGGCAGCCCGAAGGCCCTGATCACCTCGGGATGCAGCTCACCGACATGGCCGATCGTCTCGCCGTCGAGCAGCAGCGCGGCGCAGCGCCCCGGATGCCATGGGGGCAGCTGCGCCTCGCTGCGCTCCAGCAGATGACCGGTGGCCTGCCCAACCGCCTCCGCGAGCGCGACAACGTGCCGCCAGTCAGCCGCCACCGCAGGACCGTCCCATCCCTGGGGGTGCCAGGCACCCGTCACGATCCCAGCCAGCAGCTCGGGCTGCGCGGGCAGGGCCTTCTCCAGCGCCATGAGCTCCTCATCGGTGGGACGTTGCCCGACCCCTGGGCGGGGCGCGGCGGGCTGACCGCCGTCGCGATAGACCAGGCCGCGTTCGAACAGCGCCAAGTCGTCCAGGGAACGTGAGGTGTTCTTCGTCACAGCCGCGAACAGCCCGGGAAGCAGGCTCGTTCGCAGATATGGGCTGGTCTCGGCCAGTGGATTGGCCAGGCGAACCGCGCAGCGACGGGGGTCCTCGGGGGCCAGGTCCTGCCGATCCAGGTCGGCGTCGGACATGAACGGCAGGCTCAGGATCTCCGTGAACCCCGCCGCGGCTGCGGCGCGCAGCGCGGCACGCCGGGCCCGCTGGGCGTGAGTCAGCCCACATCCCGGCGGAGCCGCCGGCAGGCGACGCCCGATCCGGTGGTAGCCGATCTTGCGTCCCACCTCCTCGACCACGTCGTAGGGGTCTCTCAGGTCTGGTCGCCACGTCGGGGGCTCGACGGAGAGGGAGTCACCCAGGACGATGACCCGGCATCCCCCGGCTTCCAGGATCCGCAGGGTCTCGTCCTGCTCCACCTCAGCTCCCAGGACGGATGGCACCAGGCCTGCTCTCAGATCAATGCGTCGTGGCGCAGGTCCCGTTCCAGCCACCGTGATCTCCGAGCTGATCTGGCCGCCGCCGTGCTCGACGAGCAGCTCCGCAGCGCGGCGAGCAGCCGCGTAGGCGAGTGCGGGGTCGACGGTGCGCTCGAAGCGCTTGGAGGCCTCCGAGGGCAGACCATGGCGTCGGAAGGAGCGAGAGACGCTGGCTGGGTCGAAGGCGGCCGCCTCCAGCACGATCGCCGAGGTGGTCGCGGAGACCTCGGTGCTCTCACCGCCCATCACCCCCGCCAGGCCAATCGGTCCTGAGTCGTCGGTGATCAGCAGGTCATCGGCCACCAGCCTGCGAGTCACCCCATCAAGGGTGACCAGCTGCTCGCCGTCAGCTGCACGCCGGACGCGGATGGCTCCGGTGAGCTTCGCGGCGTCGTAGGCGTGGAGGGGCTGCCCGGATTCCAGCATCACATAGTTGGTGACATCCACCGGGAGCGAGATGCAGCGAACGCCGCTGGCGCGCAGCCGGTCCGCCATGAATTTCGGGGTGGGGGCCGCCGGGTCGAATCCCTCAATCATCAGGGCCACGAATGTGTGGCAGCGCTCAGACTCCAGGACGACGGGGTAACCATCGTCCACGGGAGCCGGCAGCGGCACATCGTAGGGGTCGACGAACGGCACGGACGAGACGGTGGCGATCTCGCGGGCCAGGCCGCGCATGGACAGCCCATGGCTGAGGTCCGGGGTCACATCGATGTCGAGCACCTCGTCGCTGCTCCACAGGACCGAGAGCGCGTCATCCCCGGGCAGCAGCCCGGAGCCCTCGGGCAGGACCATGATCCCGGAGTGATCGTCGCCCAGCCCCAACTCGTCCTCGGCGCAGATCATGCCGTCGGAGACATGGCCATAGGTCTTGCGGGCCGCGATGCGGAAGTCACCTGGCAGGACGGCACCGGGCAGCGCAACCACCACCAGGTCACCCTCCGCGAAGTTGTGGGCTCCGCAGACGATGCCCCGGGAGGCCGGATGCTCATCGTCTGCGGGATCGTTGTGGGCACCCACGTCGACGCGGCAGTAGCGGATGGTCTTGCCATTCTTCTGGGGCTCGGCGATGAAGCTCAGCACACGGCCGATCACCAGCGGTCCGGTCACACCGGGGCCGGTTGAGTCAATGTGCTCGACGGTCAGACCCAGCGCGGTGAACGCCTCAGCCACGGCCTTGGTGTCCATGCCCTCGGGCAGATTCACCAGCTCACGAAGCCAGGTGATCGGGGCCTTCATCGCACACCTCCAAGAGCGGAACGGGAGAAACGGACGTCGCCCTCAACGAAATCACGCAGGTCGGGGGCACCGGTGCGGAACATCACAGTCCGGTCCACGCCGACCCCGAACGCGAAGCCGGAGTAGACCTCCGGATCAATGCCGCACGCAGTGAGCACCCGGGGGTTGACCACACCGCAGCCGCACCACTCGATCCACCCCTCGGAACGGCAGGTGCGGCAGGGCCGCTCCGGGTTGCCGACGGATTCCCCGTGGCACACGAAGCATTGGAGGTCCACCTCCGCGGAGGGCTCGGTAAACGGGAAATAGTGGGGTCGCATCCGGATGGTGACGTCACCGAACATGGCGCGGGCGAAGTGGTCAAGCGTGCCCCGCAGGTCCGCCATGGAGATGCCCCTGTCCACCACAAGCCCCTCTAACTGATGGAAGACGGGCAGGTGTGTGGCGTCGTACTCGTCTGCTCGGAACACCTTGCCCGGGCTCACCACATACAGCGGCACGTCGCGTTCCAGCAAGGCGCGGATCTGGACGGGCGAGGTCTGGGTGCGCAGCAGTTTGCCCGCGGAGACCGGTTCCACCCAGAGGGTGTCCTGCTCGCCGCGTGCGGGGTGGTCGACGCCCAGGTTGAGGGCATCGAAGTTGTACCACTCGGCCTCCAGCTCAGGTCCCTCCGCGACCTCCCAGCCCATCGCGACGAAGACGTCGCACATCTCATCGATCAGGGAGGTGATAGGGTGCAGCGCGCCCTGCGGGGCAGAAACCACGGGGAGGGTCATGTCGACTCTCTCATCCGCCAGAGCCCTGGTCAGCTCCTCGGCTGCCAGTTCCTGCTGCCGCTCCGCTAGGGCCTGGTTGACCTGGCCGCGGGCCCTGCCGATGCGCGCGCCTGCCTCTTTGCGGTCTGCGGGCGGCAGGGCGCCGATGCCGCGGTTGGCCTGGGCCAGCGGTGACCGGTCGCCGGCATGGTCAAGGCGCACCTGCTTTAGTTCAGCAGTCGATGCGGCGGACGCGATGGCCGTGAGCGCTTCGGCCACATGGCCCTCCACCGTCGCGGCGTCGAGGACCATGGCCTGTTGTGAATCGAGGTTGTCTTTCGGGCCGGACATGTTCTCCCCTGGTCGGATCTCAACCGCCGAGTGTAGTGATGCCCGCCGGATGCGGCCAGGCGGGTCTGGAAGGACTTCAGCGACGCTGGGCTGAAGCGGTCTGGTAGAGGCAGATGGCCGCGGCGGACGACAGGTTGAGGCTTTCCGCGGAGCCCCACATCGGGATGGCGACGATCTGGTCTGCCAGAGCCGCGTCAGTCTCCGGCAAGCCCCAGGCCTCATTGCCCATCAGCCAGGCTGACGGCGGATGCAGCCGTCCAGAGGCAGCCAGAAGGTCGAGGGGCTCGCCGTCGCCGTCAGCGGCCAGGACCTGCATGCCCCGCGCGTGCACCTCGGCCACAGCGTCGGCCAGCTCAATACCAGTGAGAATCGGCAGGTGAAAGAGGGAGCCGACGGAGGAACGCACGGTCTTGGGGTTCCACACCTCAACCGATCCCGTGGTGAGAATCACGCCGTCGGCGCCGAACGCATCGGCGCACCGGATGACGGTCCCGGCATTCCCGGGATCGCGCACCTGGGCGCAGATCACGAGGAGCCGGGCATCGGCGATGTCCTCCCACCCGAAGCTTGGCTGGCGACACACGGCGACGATCCCCTGCGGGGTGACGGTGTCGCTGAGCTGGCGCATCGCGGATTCGCCGCCTCGCCAGATGGGAACGGAGACCCCCTCCAACAGGTCGGCATGACGTTCCAGATCACCCACCACCACGGCCTTGACCAGGTCGCCGGCGGCCAGCGCCTCCCGCACGGCCTGCCGTCCCTCGGCGAGGAACTCCCCCGCCAGGTCGCGGCCGCGGCGATTCGTCAGCCGACGAAACGAACGCAGCACGGAGCCGGGAAGCTCACGTGCTGCGTTCGTCCTTGAGGAATCGGTCACGCTCAGGCCGCGGCCGGGGCCTGGTGCTCGCGTGCCACGGCGACCAGTGCCGAGAAGGCCTTGGGGTCGCTAACGGCCAGTTCGGCCAGGATCTTGCGGTCCACCTCAATCTCGGCCTTCTTCAGGCCGTCGATGAGACGGCTGTAGCTCATCCCCTCGGCGCGCGCCGCGGCGTTGATGCGCTGAATCCACAGGGCGCGGAAGTCGCCCTTCCTGGCGCGGCGGTCACGGTAGGCGTAGGTGGCAGAGTGGAGGATCTGCTCCTTGGCCTTGCGGTAGAGGCGCGAGCGCTGCCCGCGGTAGCCGGAGGCCTGCTCCAGAATGTCACGGCGCTTCTTGCGCGCATTCACAGAACGCTTGACGCGTGCCATGGTTACTCCTTGATTTTGGGCCGGTCAGCCCCGGCCTGTCGGGTGGTGGGGGTTCGGGCTTGGTCAGCGACCGGGGTGACCGCCAAGCAGGGCTTTTGCCTGCTTGAGGTCGGCGCCAGCCAGCTCGGTGTTGCCCTTGAGACGGCGCAGGCGCTTGGACGACTTGTGGGCGTTGAGGTGGCCCAGGTTCGCCTGGCGGTGCATCAACTTGCCCGATCCGGTGACCTTGAAACGCTTCTTGGCACCCGAATGCGACTTCATCTTCGGCATTGTCGGCTCGCTTTCTCTTAGTGATCGGCCTGGGTCACAGGTCGATGTCTGGGTCCATGTTGTCGGCAGGGCCGCGACGCTTCTTCGACGGCTGGGCAGCGGCCCGCAGCCGGGCCTCCTCTGCCTTCTCGGCCTCGGCGTCGGCCTTGCGCTGTTCCATGCGACGATCCCGTTCCTCGGCCTGCTCGGCCTTGGCCTCGGTCTTCTTCTTGGTGGGGCCAAGCACCATCAGCATGTTCCGGCCGTCCTGCCGGGGCGCGGACTCGACGAACCCGAACTCCGCGACGTCCTCCGCGAGCCGCCGCAGCAACTCGATGCCCAGCTCAGGTCGTGACTGCTCACGGCCGCGGAACATGATGGTGATCTTCACCTTATCGCCGCCCCTGAGGAACCTGACGACATGACCCTTCTTCGTCTCATAGTCGTGATTGTCGATCTTGAGACGGAGCTTCATCTCCTTGGTGATGGTGTTCGACTGGTTCCGGCGGGCATCGCGCGCCTTCTGCGCGGCCTCGTACTTGAACTTGCCGTAGTCCATCAGCTTTGCAACCGGGGGGCGCGCTTGGGGCGCCACCTCCACCAGATCGAGGTCGCTCTCCGCCGCGAGGCGCAGGGCATCCTCAAGACGCACGATGCCGACCTGCTCGCCCTTCGGGCCGACGAGCCGGACTTCGGATACTCGGATACGTTCATTGATCCGCGGTTCAGTGCTGATGGGTTCCTCCAATGGTTGTGGTCTGTGGCACACGAAAAGGCCTCCGCGCATACACGAAGGCCTGACAGGCGCACCAATTGCGCCCTTCCGACCCGGCTGCGGTGAGCTGCCCAGGTGGGAGGTCAGGCCTCCACTTTCATGAGCGGACGCTCTCGCGTCGCTTTCGGCGCACTAGGCTACCCTGCAACGGCAGGAAAACCAAACACCGACGTGTCTCAGCGTCTTTGGGCACGGAGCCCACCCAGGCAGAAGACGAGATCCCAATGACCACGAGGCAAAGCGTCACATATTTTTCGGACGGTTGTGCATAACGCGCTGAGTTTCTCCGCATGATCTGAACACAGGCCATCACGAATGCCTCGCACACTTTCCCTTAACGGATTCACATCCTTCGGCGGCGGTCCACTATCCTGCTGCACACCACGATGGAGTCGATAACGCAGGGAGTGACGATGGAGTTGTCGGAGCTCGAGCTCACGGGCAGGCGGCAGACCCCAACCGAGGCACGATTCGAAGATCTCCAGGTGCTGGATGTGGTGAGCTATTCGATGGCGCACAATCGAATTTCCATAGTTCGCTCCGTCACAGTGACAGGCGGGTCCACGGATCTCGACGGCGCCGTCATCACCATTGAGCTCCGCGATGACGAGAGTCGACTGAGCAAACCCTTCACGACGACCGTGGACATCGCCGCCGGGCGCGAGACGATGATCTCAAATCCCGAGCTGTTGTTGGATGCCGCTGTGATGAGTCAGGTGGCGGAACAGCGTCCAGGAGAGCTGGTTTTCGCCTTGAGCCATCAGGATCGAGAGATCCTGACGCACACGCAGCCAGTGCAGGTCCTGGCCGCCCGGAACGGGAAAGTCGCAGACCATCGCGAACCTGATTGCCCGCCGCATCGCCGAGAGGAAACGGGTTCTGTTCGTCGCGGAGAAACACGCGGCACTCGACGTAGTCCGGGATCGCATGGCAGGCATGGGATTGGCAAACTTCGCGCTGGATCTCCATGACAAGGCCAGCCGTCCCGTTGAGGTGCGTCGCCGGTGGGCCCTGGCGGGGACCGGGGTCTCGGCCCCAGCAGGTTATCCAGCCAGCAAGGCGCTGACCCATGAGGCAGGCACGGGCCCGGTCCTCCACCAGCCCACACGTCAGGTCGGCCTCGCCCCGAACCTCAGGGCCAGAGATCGCAATCAAATCCGCGAGAGACGCTTCGGGGAATAGGGCAACCCCGAAAGCAGTTGATTGAAATATGAAGAAGATTGGTTTCCTGTCCTTCGGGCACTACCGAGACGTGCCAGGCGCCCGGGTGCGCACCGCGGGTGACTCGCTGCGCCAAAGCATCGACCTGGCCGTGGCCGCCGAGCGAGCCGGGATGGATGGCGCCTGGTTCCGGGTCCACCACTTCGACCAGTCGCTGGGCGCACCAACAGCCCTGCTCGCCGCAGCAGGGGCCCGCACATCGACGATCGACCTCGGCACCGGAGTCGTCGACATGCGCTAGCGCATGTCTGAGTTATGGCGTTGGACGGAACACCTATTGCTTGCGGGCACGC
>ERZ773077.951-NODE-951-length-20777-cov-13.484316_pt1 | contig 20777 bp, 18 predicted proteins | sample MGYA00580612_ERZ773077 | MGnify/ENA primary metagenome ERZ773077 (study PRJEB29015, sample SAMEA2737971) | human oral metagenome | biome: human oral; feature: human-associated habitat; material: dental | place: China | collected 2021 ...
ACCCCTCAACCCACCCGGCGCGTCACACTCACCCCACACTCAACGGCGAAGAGCCCGATTGGTCGCGGCCCTGGCGATTGACATCCGGTCGACCACGATTGACTTGACCGCGTCGCGTGACAGTTTTCCCTGCGATGGGGCCGCAGTCCGGATGCCGTGACGCCACACCCGGCGACATGACCGGCATTTGTAACGCGGCACCACCACTTCCAGGATCGGTGGTTTCCAGCCATGAGGCACATGCACCAAACGACGAGTGACCGCGTCATGACAAGCCCCCTGCCCCGGCACAACCCGAGCACGGCGACGGCGGTGTGATGGGACGGCAACACAGCACAGTGTGGTCAGACTCAACCCGCTGGCAGGTCACGCTCAGCCCGAGCCGATCAAACCGGCAGAACGTATCAAAGCATGGCGAGGTAGCGCTTCGCACAAGGGTCCTTGGGTTTCAGATGAGGCGTAGACACCTTCATCCTGCCAACCCAAGGACCCCTCATCGACCCCCCAACCCCGTACGACACCCCTCCAGCCCCAGGGCCTCGGCAAAGTCCTTCATTCTCCGTGTTGACTAGGGGATTTGTCAGGGTTTGGTGATGAGTTGGAGTGGTCGCAGAGGGTCTCTGGAGTGGTGTCTGAGGGCTGCGGCGATGCTGACAGCTCCGGCCAGGCAATGGAGGCTGATCGCGGTGTTGCGCAACGTGGCCATCACGGCGGGGCCGTACCCGGTGTGGAACTGGTGACGGTCCTCGTCGAAGGTCACATCCCTGACCCAGTGCAGCCGGTTCTCGATACCCCAATGACTCTGGATGAGATCGGCGAGGTCAACGGGGCTGGTCTGGCGGGCATCGAGGGAGGTGATCAGGTAGACCACCTCCACGGTCTTGCGGCCGTCGATGGTGCGAGTACGGCGCAACTGTGCGACCTGACGGGCACCCGGCCAGTCGATCCAGTCAGGAACCTGACAGACCTTGATCGTGCGCCTCACGCGCCGGCCATGACCGGTGATCGTGCTGTGGTGGGCGGGGATGTTCTTCCAGGGCAAGGCCTTGAGCGCGGTCCGCAGGCGGGGCTGGTTGCCTTTCACCGTCAGCCAGCACGTAGTCATGACCCTGCCCGGTAAGGGTGCAGACAGTGGAGCGCTGGGTGTGCAACGCATCAGCGGTGACAACGATCTTGTTGCTTGGCAGGGAATCCCTGCAGAACCGGCAGGGCGGCGATCTCGCCGGTCTTCGCGGGGAGCTGGTATTGCCCGGCCACGATCCCGCCGCGGGTGACAGCGGCCAGCAGATGCGGCGCTGCCATGTCACAAGTTTTCGCTCCACGCAGGGTTTTGCCGTCGACCGCCACCACCATGCGACCCTTCCATCGGGTGGCGTCACGGGCCAGCAGCCACGCCCCGACCATCGCGGACAGTTCGTCGGCGTCGAGGGCTTGGAAGATTCGGCGGATCGTGGATTCCGACGGTACTCGACGCCCCGGGCGCAGCAGCCCCGACCTGGCCAGGAGATCACGGCCGGACATCAGCGGCCCACTCGGCAATCGCGACCAGGCTGCTCGCACCGGCACACACCGCCGCTGCGGCGATGGCAAGAACCCCGGCCAGGTCGTGGCGGCGACCACGACGTCCCCGAGGGTCAGCGATGGTGGCGAACACGCCCAGCAGCGACTGGCCGCAGACAGGCATGGTGAGGGATGATGAGCACACGCGTGGGGCCTCGTGATTTCTTGGTGATGACAAGGTGTGTAGGAACCCTCATCATCCCAGAATCCGCAGGCCCCACGCCCCCACCACCCCTAGTCACACCCCAGACACCACGACTTTACCGAGGCCCTGCCCCACCATCGGCTCGGGAAGAGCCAGAAAAACTTCACCCAAGCGAAGATTTGTAAATATGTCAACTAAAGTTGACGTCAAGGAACTCGCGTGGTCTAGTCTAAGAAGGCAATGACAGAATTGTCCCGGTGGGCGGGGCGGTCGCATTGTGGAAACCTACAGAGAGGAAGCCGATGAGCATGGAATTCAAAGAGTTCGAGGACGCCTACTACGCTCTTCTCACGCGGGCTTGGACGAGCGAAGACTACACAATGGAGATGATGGCAAACCCTGTGCCGGCTCTTCGTGAAGTTGGTTTCAAGGTTCCCAATGGTGTGGAACTCACGATCCTCCGCGCTGTCGCAGGTGAGGGGGATCTCAGCGATCAGTACCGCATGTGGAATGAGGGCATAGAGTCCGGTGCAGTGACGGTCGTCGTTCCCGAGGTGCCCCCGGTTGACCTGGGCGATCTCGGCGAGCTGACCGAGGCCGAGTTGGCCGAGATGCCCGGTGGTACGAGCTACTGCTGCTCCTGTACCCCCTGCTGCACCTGCACCGCCTGATATTCGTGGATAGCCGAGGGGTTTTCCTCCCCTCGGCTGTCATAAGTTGTGTGTACCCCTTTAGGCGAAAATTGGGATTTCTCTTTCAATTTTGTTGCGGTTGGGGGTGATGGGGCCTCGGCGCATGAGTGTGAATGCATCGAGGAGATTGATTCTCAGGCCGATGTAGTTTGTAGTGAGGCAGTCCCAGAGGTGGCTTTGCCATCTGGCCTGTCATACTCACGTTAAGTAGGGTTATTGTGATTGGTGAAGCTTCGGAGTCCGATAAAGTAGCGCGAGTGATGCGTATGCGTCCTCGCCTCCGGGCGGACGTGGACCTGGTCGAACTCGGGAACGGGCGGATGCTGGCGGTCTCGGGGACGCGATTCCTTGCTCTGGAGACGACTCACATGCGAGTCTTGGCATCGCTGCTTGATGGCGAGCACCGTATGACTGAAATCTGGCGCAGCACGAATGGGGTGATGACTCCGGCGCTCGTGGTGCGGACCGTGATGATGCTGGAAGCAGTAGGGTTCATCGCCGATGGTCCTGCCGTGTCCGTCGGCGCGGAGGGTGCGTTCTTGGATTCCATCGGCGTGGACTCTCCCATCGGTGGGGTTGTGGTCATGATGCTCGGGTTGGCGGAGCAAGCGACAAAGCTGTGCGAGGCAGCGCTGGATCAGATATGCCGTGAATGGCGGCGCGTAGAGCTAAAATCTCTTGGGCTCGCTGAAGGCGGCGAATCGCCCTTGCTGGTCATAACCCCGGACTACCTTGCTGAGGAGCTCGCTGAGGTAAATCAGGTCATGCTTGAGCTTGATCGTGAATGGGCGCTCGTCAAGCCTTTCACTGATGAGATCTGGATAGGTCCCGTGTTCGGCCGTGAAGAAGGTGCGGCTTGCTGGACCTGCCTTTCTCAACGATTGAAGGGGCACCGGATCCTGGAGAAATACGCGGAACTGGAGACGGGGCGTCGTACACCAGTGGGGATTCTCCAATCTGGAGTGGCTACATCGATTACCCTTGCGCTCTCCGCTGCCCTGCTCCGATTGGTCGCAGGCAGTTCATCAGATCTGCTCAGTATCGAGCTTCCGGAGCTGGTTACACAGCGCCACGTTGTCACGAAACGGCCTCAGTGCCCAGCGTGCGGCGACGTGCGAGTTGATCCGATTGGATTTGAGCTCGTCTCGCGACCCAGGGGCCGGGACGACTCTGGCCGGCCCTTGAAACGCGTCAAGTCGTTGTCCGAGACGCGTGAATCGCTTGAGCGACACATCTCCCCCTATTCAGGCGTTATCACCAAACTGACGCCAATTGATTCTGATAGTGATCTCTACTTCTCGGCTGCGGCGGGACATGACTTTGCACCTTCCCGCACCGACTTCAGTCTTCTCGTGAAGACATTGCGTGGTAGCCTCTCCGGTGGGAAGGGCAGAACTCCCCTGCAGGCAGAAGTTAGCGCCTTGTGTGAGGCGGTTGAACGTGGCCTGACCATGTACACTGGTGATGAGCCTGTCATTACGGCTACTTATCGGGAAGTGGCGGATTCGGCGATTGAACCCTCCTTGTTGCTTGGCTTTTCTGACCATCAATACTTGAACAGAATTGCTTTGAACGAGAGTAATCCCAGCAAATACGCCTTCGTTCCAAACCGGATCGACCCTGATGCTGTCATCGACTGGTGTTGGGTCAAAGACGTGGGAGGTGGGCCCAATAGGCTCGTGCCGGCTTCCTACTGCTATTACGGTCATCCAGATCTCTACTCGAAATGCTATTGCTTGGCGGACTCCAATGGGTCAGCAGCTGGGGGAGTGTTGGAGGAGGCGATCGTCAGTGGATTCAGCGAACTGATCGAACGGGACTCCGTTGGTATCTGGTGGTATAATCGAATTCGTTGTCCTGGATTGGACCTCGATAGTATCGATGATTCCTACCTGATAGCTCTTCGGCAGGAACATAAACGTATGGGCCGCGAGGTCTGGGCGCTGGATCTCACCACTGACTCGTCGGTTCCGTGTTTTGCCTTGTTGTCGGCGCGGCTCGATGACTCTCCCGAGGACATCATCGTTTCATTCGGCTGTGATCTTGATCCCAAGCTTGCCCTGGATGCGGCTTTGGATGAGTTGAATCAGTTTTTGCCCTGGGTGTCAAAAGATGAAAATGATGTGACTCGATATAGGGGTGTAGAGCCTGAGGCGGTGGACTGGTTCCAGAATGCCACCGTGTCATCAGAGCCTTATCTCCTCCCTTCGGAGACATTGCCATTCACTCGCTTGGATCAGATCTACGGCCTACGTACCGATGATTGCCTCAAGGACATTCAAGTGTGCAAGGATATCGCGGAAAATTTGGGTAGCAGGATGTATGCGATGGATGTGAGTCGCCCTGAGGTGGATGTGGCTGTGGCAAGAGTCATCGTTCCCGGGCTCTGTCACTTCTGGCGACGTCTCGGACCGCGACGTCTGTACGAGGTCCCGGTGGCAATGGGTTACCTGGCCAAGCCTCACTCGGAGAATGAGCTCAATCCTAGGACGGTGTATTTCTGACGGGGCGACTCGCTATCTTGGCCCACTTCTTGATTGTCTGATGAATTTCGGAAGGTAGGTTCCAATGAGGACTTTTCAACTAGTTTGGGATGACCAGAATGCAGATCCAGAGAATGGTGTACTTGGATTCTCATTCCGGGGGCGGAGCTTGCGAGTGGGTGATGCGCATCGCGAGGCGATGAAGTCTTTCTGGAAGTCTCTTTTGGATGGCCCTGTAGATGCCCAATCGGTTTTGACAGAAGTCGCTGGGCATGGACTTCCCGTACTGGCGTATGCGCGATTCCTGCTGAGGGCACTTTCCGCGGCTGGATGGTTGCGACAGGAATGTACCGGGGTGAATGAGGAAGGAGAGCTCGAACGAGCGATGAGCTTGGAGCCCATCGCTCCCGCGCCGGGCCGCCTCGGTTCCGATGTTCGGGCATCAGTCGGCCTAGAGGCGACGTTGTATCTCAAACGCAGCGTGATGTTTACAGTGGAAAATGGCGGGATCATCATGGAGGCTGGCGATGTGCGGTACGTCGCAGCGATCCAATCCAAGCGGGTCTTAGAACTTCTATACCTGACTGCAAAGGGGTCCTCGAGCTCGGAATTGCGGGGAGCCGTTCCTGGACTGGCATCGGCTGTCGTGACTGAGATATTGAGCATGTTGTTCGAAGTGGGCTTTCTTTCCACGGAGCCTCAGGAGGGACCCACTTTGTGGGCACCGTGGGAGATGCTGTTCCACGCTCGGACCAGAGTAGGGCGCTCTGTGGGTGGATACGGGGGTACCTACCATTTCAAAGGGTTCGCTGATCCGGCGCCTGGTCTGCCACTAGGACGCGGGGGAGAACGGATCTCTCTCATGGTCCCTGACATGGAAGGAAACCTGTCCTTGGTCGCAGTATCGGAATCCCGCCGCTCCATCAGGCAGCAGGATCACCACTGCCCGATCACGCTGGACCAGCTCGCGGCGCTATTGTATCGAGTCCAACGTACAAGAGCGGTGCGGTCTAGCGGTGAGAATGGTGAGGTATTGAGCCGTCCCTACCCGTCTGGAGGGTCGCTCTATGAACTGGAGATCTACCCCCTCGTCACGAACTGCACAGGCCTTGAACCGGGGGTTTATCACTACTGTAGCGAGAGCCACGAGTTGGAAAGAGTGGCCGGGCTCGACGAGCGTGTGTCCAAGCTTGCCGGACTGGCGGGACACACGACTCTCCTTGAGAACCTTCCGCAAGTGGTTCTCCTGATCACTGCCCGGTTTCCTCGCGTCATGTGGAAGTACGAGGGCGTGTCTTACGCGGTAATCCTCAAGAACGTCGGGGTGCTCTACCACGCGCTGACCCTTCACGCAACAGATCTGGGCCTCGCGTCGTGTCCTGTCGGCGGAGGTGATTCTGACATCGTGGCTGACATTTTGGGGAGCGACTATTTCGAAGAGACAACCGTGGGAGAGGTCATCCTTGGATCGATTCTGGATTCGCACGAGGTTGTGAGCTTCCGTGAATAGGGCGCCGTGTTTGAACAACCTGTCCGGCGCTGACGCGGGACGACTGAAGGCTGGACTGATTGCTGATCGCGCAGCGGTGCGGACAGAGTGTGGTCAGGTCAGCCGTGCGATTCATAAGTTGGCTGAGGTGGCTGGCGCCGAGTACGGAAGTCGTGATTGCATGATCGAGGCTGTGTCACGGCTCGGCTGCCGAGTCACTCAGGGCCTTGGACCGTATGAGACCGGCATGAGCGCTACCACTGGGTCGGGTGGTTTACATGTCGCGCTGATGGCCGAGTATGACGCCCTCCCGGTTATTGGTCATGCGTGCGGGCACAATCTTGTGAGTGGCGCAAGTCTTGCAGCCTTCATGCTCTTGATGCGTGTAGCGGATCAAATCGACCTGAAGGTGACCCTGTTCGGGACCCCTTCTGAGGAGATCGGTGCGGCCAAGATTGAGCTGGCGGAGAGCGGAGCCTTCGATGAGGTGGATTTCGCCATGATGGTGCACCCCGCTCCGAGCGGAGTCGATGCACCACGGATGGCCGCTTTGGCGAGGTACCAAGTAGGCATTGAGAGCGCGGCGTCGGGCCATAGTTCCGCCTATAGTTCGGGCGTCACGGTTTCTGAGGCGTGGCATGTACTGGCCACGGGTCTCGGGCTGCTCCCCCGGCTGCTACCGCCTGGAGCGACAGTTGACTGGGAGGTGCTGTCCACGTCTGGCTCAGCAGCTGTGCAGGCGCGTCATCTCATAGCGGACGTCATCCTGCGTGTCTGGGAGGACGCCCATCTCCAGGCGGCTGCGGAGGCGCTCGCAGCCACCTGCGGGGCGGTCGCAACGATAACGCGTACCAAGATCGAGTGTTCCTTGACCCAGCGCTTCATGCCTGCAATGCGGCAGAACGCAGGCTTGGCGCGTCTCTGGCGGGGCAACCGTGCCGCGCTGGGAATGACGAGTCGAGCGGTACCGTTTCCGGCGGCAACGGATCTCGGGGCCCTCTCGCTGCGTATCCCCTGCCTTCATCCATATTTCAGTATCGGCTGCTGGCCGGCCAAGAACCATGATCCTGAGTTCACTCAAGCTGCGGTGTCGGAAAGGGCACATTCAGCGATGGTCAATGCGGGGACCGCAATGGCGATGACGGTGGTCGACGTTGCAGCGGTTGGGTACCCAACTCTCCACGAAGAAAACTATACAGAATCAATCTCAACGCAGAGGAGCTGACATGACCAAGGTCATCATTCAAACGTATCCCACAGTTGGGAACCTGGAGGAAATGGCGAAGTATCGTCCGATCGGTCGCAACACTGAGATGTTCCAGCGACTTTTGGAAGAGATGAGAGCCTTGGCTGTCGCTGCTGATGATCTGGGGTACTGGGGAATTTCGCATACCGAGCATCATTTCCATTCCGAAGGAGTTGAGCTGTCCCCTGATCCTGGCCTGTATAATCTGTGGGCTGGCACTGCGACGAAGCGGCTTCATCATGGGCAGCTGGGGTATGTGCTGCCCACGCATGACCCAGTGAGGCTTGCAGAGCGTACCGCGATGATTGACCAGATGCTTCAAGGCCGGTTCTTCGTGGGGTTGGCCCGTGGGTATCAGAGTCGTTGGTGTGACGTCTTGGGTCAAAGAATCGGTGTGAGCGGATCAGATCACGGTGATAAGGAAAGGGACAATCTTAACTGGTCGTTGTTCCGGGAACACTATCGGATTCTGAAGATGGCTTGGACTTGGGATCTTGCGAGGTATCCGGGTGCCTATTACCGGATTCCGGCGAGTCGTGAGGAAACACCCCCATGGCAGCCTGCTCATGGGATGACAGACACCTACGGGGTTCCGGGTGAAGTTGATTCGAAGGGGCAGGTCAAGGGTGTTTCGGTGGTCCCGCGCCCCTACCAGAAGCCCCATCCCCCGCTGTTCCAGGCACACTCCATAAGTCCGCGTACGATCGGATGGTGCGCCCGTGAGGGTGTGACCCCAATTATCCAGTTCCCTTCACTCGCTGTGTGTCGTGCGCTTGGGGAATACTATCGAAGGCAGGCGGGCGAGGCAGGCAGGAAGCTGCAACTGGGTGATGGTATGGGGCTCATTCGGGTCTTCCACATCGCTGAGGATCGTGGTGCAGCTTTGGCGGCATCTCAGAAGTACGACGATCTCATTTGGAATCACTGGTACAGGTATTTCCGTTACCTTGAGCTCTTCCGCCTGCCCGACGAGGAAGGAGAGGTTCCGAAGCCTGGCGAGCTCGTCTCTGAACGCTTGGCGGGAGCCGGAATGTCTATCCTCGGGAGCATCGATGACGTCAAGCGTGGTGTCGAAAAAACTCTTAACGAGTTTCCTGCAGAATATCTTGTTTGGCATCTTGCATGGCGGCCGATGCCTGCTGAGGAGGCGATTCGGCAGTTGGAACTTTTCGCCACCCATATCATGCCTGAATTCGGCTTGGAGTTCGCAGGCGAACAGGCCCATTGATGAGGGATCTTGGGACGTCCAGGATATGCAGACTGTTCGAGTTGACGCCCACCCAGGGCTACACGTACAGCGCGGCATTGGGGTACCTGAGTGCTGTCTGCCGGGCAGATCCGGTTGTTGGCACCTCTTGGAGCGTGACTCAGGAGGTGCACCAACTCGCACCGTTCGACCCGGCTTCCGGAGTGGGTGAGGTCATCGCATCCTTGGGGCGCGGGCCTGTCCCGGATGTCGTCGGTTTCTCGGTCAGTTTCTGGAACCGTCGACCGTCATTGGAATGTGCACGGGTCATCAAGCAGAACTGGCCGGACGTGAAGGTTGTTATCGGAGGGAGCGATGTCAGTTTTCAGGGAGACGTGTTGCTCGTGAAGGACTCACCGCTGGATTTCATCGTCAATGGGGAAGCTGAGTCCACGATGCCAGAGCTGCTTCACGCGATTGAGCACGATCGTCCTTGGGATGAGGTGCACGGCATCAGCTATCGCGCACATGGCGAGGTGCAGACCACGCCACGGCGGGCTTTGATCGCGGATCTGGACTCGATTGCCTCCCCGTTCTTGACGGGGGTGGTTGGTCCAAAGCCGCTGTCGGAGGCCACACTGCTGGTCTACGAGTCCAACAGGGGGTGCCCGTATTCCTGTGCCTATTGCTTCTGGGGTGGGGCGACGCGAACCGCAATTCGATGCTTCTCTTTGGAGCGCATAGAACGCGAACTCGACTTCATTGTCTCGCACTGTCGCCCGCACATGGTTTTTTTCCTCGCGGACGCGAACTTCGGCATCTTGGAACGCGATCTCGACTTGGCGCGGCTTATGGTGAAGGCTTGCGAGCGATACAACAAGACCATCACGTTCAACACGAACTGGACAAAGAAGCCCCGTGAAGCGACTTTGGAAGCGGCCCGCATACTCTACTCGGCTGGTCTGCTTGGAGGAGTCACCGTCTCGGTGCAGTCGTTTGATCGGTCTGTCATGCGGAAGGCTAAGCGAACAAACATCAGGCCGCCTGCTTATCGTGATCTGCTCGCTCGTCTGCGTTCATTTAATATCGCGACATACACTGACCTCATCTGGGGTCTCCCGGGGCAGACCTACGAGACCCTCCTAGAGGATATTGATACATGCTTGGATGCTGGTGGGTGCCCGGTTGCCTATCCGCTCCTTCTGCTTCCAAACACGGAATTCTTCTCGCCAGAGATGCGTGAGACATACGCCATGGAGACAGAGCTCATTCCCTCTGATTTGACCACGCCGGCCTTGACAGGTGAGATGGTGGTAGCTCACTCCACGCTTGATAAAGAGAATTGGAAGCGTGGCATGCGTCTCATTATGGGGATGAATCTTTTTTGGAAATGTCTTTTTCGTGCAACAATCACCTATGTTGTACAAGTCACGGATCTCAAGTACTCACATATTCTTGATCTGCTGACAGAAGAGATGTATAGAGAAAATCTCGGGGATCCAGTCGTCGGTGCCCTCTTGGAGGATTTTGAGAGGACGATCGCGGGTTTCCAGCCTCCCCGCTCTCAGCGTGCGCTCTCAATGGTCGGGGAGAGTGGCCTGCCGGAGCAGGCCCATTTTCAAGCGCTTTTGAAGCGTTTTGTTCACGGTGACCCGGGGGAGCGAGCTTTAGGGCATCTTGTTCTCGTGCTGCAGAGTTTGGCGCCGGAGGTGGAACTGGCAGAGGTGATGGAGATCGACCGTGTTGCGCGCCTTACGATCCGTTCCAGTTTGAGAGAGGTGGAGCCCTGTGTCGTGGAGCTGAGCTCGGAAGTCGAAGCCGTGCTGGTGGACGCGAGTGTCTTGCCGGGTGTGGAAGGGATAGGTGAGGGGAGACGCTTGTTGCGCTCTGGGGATGTGTCAGAGCGTTTTCGTTTCCCCGCCTACGCGCTGGCGATTTGGCACGGCGGGGAGATTCCGTTGAGAGACGCTGAACTAGTTATTGAACCAGCAGAAGTCCTCTGATAGGAGGTTGGCTCATGGCAAATGCTGTAGAGTTGAGGAATTTAGAAAAGTCGTTCAAGACGGCAGGGGGTGTGATTCATGCCGTTCAAGGTCTGTCGTTGACCATCCCTGCCGGGCAACGCGTCGCCTTGATCGGTCCAAATGGGGCAGGGAAATCGACGACGATCGACATGCTGCTCGGTTTGACGCGTCCTGACCGGGGGGAGGTCAGGATCGATGGTGAGGGCCCGCGAGCGGCTGTTCGTAATGGCCGAATTGGTGCCATGCTGCAGAACGGTGGGCTCATCGGCGATCTCACGGTCCGTGAACTCCTGTCCATGATCGCGTGTCTGTTCCCACACTCCATGTCTGTGGAAGCCGCTATGGAGATCGCGCACGTCAGTCAGCATGCGCGAAAGCGAGCCACCCGCTTGTCTGGCGGCGAAGCCCAGCGAGTTCGATTCGCGATCGCGCTGGTCAGTTCTCCATCCCTGATCGTGCTCGATGAACCCACTGCGGCCATGGATGTCCAGGGGCGGGAGGACTTCTGGGCCACCATGACGACCTTGGAAAACCGCGGAATGACTGCCCTCTTCGCTTCACACTACTTGGCGGAGGCCGACATGTACGCAGACCGGGTGGTTGTTATCGTGGCCGGCAAGATCGTGGCCGATGGACCGCCCTCGACCATCAAGGCCATGGCGGGTGGAAGGATCATCCATGCCGTGGTGGACTCTCGCGAGGTCGCACGCTTTGCCGGAATGGGCGGGGTGCAGTCCGCGAGTTTTGTTGATGGAAGACTGCAACTTGACTGCTCTGACTCGGATCTGGCTCTTCGGGAGTTGCTGCGAGTGGCGCCAGAGGCGCGAGGCATCGAGGTTGCGCAGCGCGGATTGGAGGAAGCATTCTTGGCGATCACCTCCGGAAATAGTGCGCAAGCACAGGGTGCTCTGAATCACAACGACGGGAGTGTGTCATGAAGTTCCAGTACATTGGATACGAACTGCTGAGGCTGTGGCGGAACAAACCCTTCTTCTTTTTCTCGCTGATCTTCCCCATCGCGTTGTTCGCGGTCTTCGCCTTGACGATGGGGGAGTCGAAGATCCCTATCGGAACCCATGACATTCCCGTCATTATCTACTACATGGCGAGCATGGCCGGATACGGTGCCCTCATGGCGGCGCTGTCCGGCGGTGCTCGGATCTCCACGGAGCGCGTTTCCGAATGGGATCGCCAGTTGCACCTGACGCCGCTGAGCTCTTCCCAATACATGTTCGCTAAAGTCGTTACTGCATATTTGATGAGTGCGCTCAGTATGTTGCTCATCTACCTGACCGGGGTGCTGCTCGGAGCCCGCGTGGAGGGCGTCGGTAGATGGGTCGTGATGTCCGGGTTGATATTGGTAGGCGTGCTTCCGTTCGCGATTCTCGGCATTGCGTTAGGCCTCATTCTTTCCACTGATGCGATGGGTCCCGCCCTGGGTGGTGCTGGTGCATTCTTTGGTTTTTTGGGTGGGATGTGGTTCCCATTCACTTCGGGAAGCATCATGGATCATATCGGGCAGTTGTTTCCGTCCTATTGGATTGCGCAGGCCTCGCTGTCGGCGATGCTTGATGTTCAATGGCCTCTCATGGCGTGGATGGTCATTATTGGCTGGGTCGTGGGCGTGACTGCCTTGGCGGTCTGGGGTTACAGACGGTCCGGAGAACGAGGCTGACCTAGCGTGGCTGGTTTCCGTTTGAAGGCGTTGGCGAAGGCGCGGGTGGCTGACCCGACGACCAAGAAGATGTCGATCTCGCCCCTGCGTGGCTGGCTTGCCTTCGTGGGCGCCTGCCTGATAATGGCAGGCTCATTGCTGTGGGCCGTGTATTCAACTTTAGCCGTCAGCATCACCTCGGACCGTAGTTTCTTCAGCCCTGATGATTCGGGGAGACAACAGGTGTACGCGCTAGTGTCCATCGAGGAGGCGCAGCAACTTCGAACGGGGATGGAAGCCACTGTGTCGCTCAGCGGATTTCCCTCAAGCCGCTTCGGGCGCCTGCGAGGACGTGTCGAGTCGATTGATTCCGTTCCCGTGGGTCGCGAACGGCTGGTACAACTTCTGGGAGCCGAGGAGTTGGTTCCGGATGTGACACGTGGAGCTCCGGGGTACCTCGTCGAGATTCGGCTCTTGGACGGGACTGGGCCCGAGGGCTTTGAATGGACCCATGGCGGTGCGCCTGAGAATCTGCGACTGTTGCGAGGTGCTCCCGCCCAGGTCCAGGTTGTCCTCGACCTGTTCCATCCTTACGAGGTGTTGTTTGATGATGAGTCGTGACCCGAAAGCCGTGCCGTTCGTCACGGGGTCCCTCCGCGTTCCGGTTCTCCTGCAGCAGGAAGTGGTTGAGTGCGGGGCAGCATGTTTGAGCATGGTGCTGGCTTACTATGGGAAGTGGGTGTCTCTCACCCAGTCGCGTGCTGTGTGCAATGTGGGGCGGGATGGGGTCTCGGCCGCAGCGATTCTGAAGGCCGCCCGTTCGTTTGGGCTCGAGGCGCGCGGCATGCGCTCTGAACCAGAGAATCTGGGGGAATTGAAGTTTCCCTTAATCGCGTATATGGAATTCAGGCATTTTGTGGTGCTGGTCCGCGGAACGAATCGAGGCGTCGTCGTTAACGACCCAGGTTTTGGTCAACGCACTATGTCTTGGGAAGAGTTTGACCTAGCTTTCACGGGTATCGCCCTTGAACTGACCCCTGGGGAGGGGTTCACGCGGACGGGTCAGAAGCCCTCCGTGTTGAAGGAACTGGCACGCCTCGTCGCACCGGAACGGAGAAACTTGGCCTTGGCGCTCTTGGCAGGACTAGTCGGAGCGCTTGCCCTGATGGCCATTCCCCAATTGCTTCGGGTGTTCGTCAACGGTCTCTACGGATCTTTGACATCACGGCGGCTTCCCGCCGACACGTTGTCTACCCTCGCTATTTTGAGCGCGGTGGTGGTTGCGCTGGTGCTGTGGGCGCGTGACCGGGCATTGGTGCTCAGCGCGGTGTACCGATCGTGCGATGAATCACGTACGCTTCTCGGACGGATTATGCTGCTTCCGACGAGCTTTTTCCGACTCAGGAACCGCGGTGTGCTGGCTTCACAAATCCAGTCCTTCGAGTCGTTAATCGCTTCTGTTGTTGTCAACTTGGGGACCCTTTTCGGAGAGCTCCTCATACTGCTGGGAGCGTTGGTGACCAGCGTGCTCGTTAACCTCCAGTTAGGGGCTATCATTGTTTTCCTGGTCCTGCTGTGGGGCATCGTCGTTACTGGTGTTGGTCGCTGGGCCGAACCGGTCATGAATCGGCGGGTCATTGCGGTGTCGAATCAAGCCAGCAGCGCGGCAGCTGCGTTCTATGATTCGGAGCGCATAAGGGCGAATGGTGATGAAGAAAATATCTACGCGAGTTGGACCGGCGCGATGGCTGCCGGGAGTTCTGACACTAGTCGTGTCCAGATGGTCAGTCTCCTCTATCTTGCGATGCCTATTGCATTCGTGGGGACAGGGAGCTTGATGATGACATGGGTGGCTGCTCTTGGAATCCTTGCTGGGCAGGTTCCAGTGGGTGAGATGTTTCAGATGCAACTGCTTCTTCTCCTCGCCGTTCTGGCCGTGCAGGGTTGTGTTACATCCATCGCCGGTTTTGCGGGAATGTCGCCCAGCTTGGCGCTGGCGCGGGACGTAGGATCGCATGCTCGACTGGATGACGTTGGTCAGGATGCGACAGCGATTTCAGGCGATCGGACGGTCGAGCCGCTGTCCGGCGCGGTGAAAGTGTCGGGTCTGGGGTTACTGGTGGATCAGCAAACTTGGCTCTTGAGGAACGTGACGTTCTCCGTGGCTCCAGGGGAACACGTAGCGGTTGTGGGGCGCTCGGGAGCTGGGAAGTCAACTTTGGCTCATCTGCTCGCAGGCCTTGTAGAACCTACTCAGGGCTCGGTGACCTTTGATGGTCGAGCACGTCACGAGTTGGCTCGTGCGACGCTGACCAGGTCAGTCGCTTATGTGGAGCAGTTCGGTCCCATGCTCCGCGGGACTATCCGAGATAACTTGGCGCTGTGGGACCCAACGATCCCAGATGCTGTCCTGCTCGCGGCCGCTAAGGATGCAGGTGTTCTGGCCGATATTCTGGCCAAACCAGGCGGGCTCGACCGGGAGGTTGACGTGGAACGACCAGAATGGAGTGGAGGACAACGTCAGCGCCTCGCAATCGCTCGCGCGCTCGTCAAGGACCCTTCCCTTCTCATTCTTGATGAGGCGACATCAGGACTGGATCCGATCGTGGAGCGTGAGATCTACGACACGATCAGGGCTCGAGGGTGTGCCGTCGTGATCATTGCTCACCGGTTGTCGACAGTGCGTCACGCTGATCTCATTATCGTCCTAGATGGCGGAGTTGTCGTAGAGCAAGGAACTCATGATGAACTGATCGACAGCCATGGCTGTTACTGGGAACTGGTGAACGATGAAGCCTGAAGCACCCCATGGGCTTGCACGAGCGCTAACGGCTCGTGATCGCTTGGATCTGACCTCTGGTCAAGAGTCATTTCTGGTCGTGAAGGGACGAGTGCGTGTCTTCGCGCAGAAGGCCCAGGGCAGGCTTGAGCCGTTGTTCACCTGCGGCCCGGGTGATGCACTGATTGGATCAGATGCGGTCAACTCGGAGTGGAGGCTGGTGGCGATCGGACTACCAGAGGCGGGTTTGGCCCCGCTGGACCTGGAAAGTTTGGCGTGCGAGGCGCGTGAGCAGGGACCCAATCGGATGGTCACCATGATGTTGGAGAACTGGGTTTCTCGACTGATGGCTGCCACGTGTCCATCCGTGGTTATGGCGGCAGATGCTTTCGTGCCCACAGGGGGTGTTGATTTTGAGAGCACGGAGGGGCAGGCGCATGTCCTCCGGCACCGCTTCTTGTGGCTCACGCTCTCTCATCCCACCGTTATCTGGGGCCACGCCTTCGACCGTGTGGTGGCGTGGCCTGCCCATCTCGTGCTTCGGTTTGACTCAAGGACGAAGGGGAAAGTGATCGGTTCCTCTGAAGCCCTGTGCCAGAGAGACACGTGGGATCGACTCCACTCGCTGCAGCAGGACTGTTTCGCGTGGTTGGAGACGCGACTGGCCGTTTCACGTGAGACAGTGACACGGAGAGAGGTTGAACTGAGAGTTTTCCAGGATCGCGTCGGTGATGCCGTTGAGTCAAAGCGCTGGTTTTCGGGTGAGGGCTCGCAGGACTTGGCCTCATCCAATGCCCTGACATCGTCATTTGTTTCTGCCCTGACGGTAGTGTGTCGTGCCGTCGGTGCGAGTTTTACGCCTCCGCCTGTCGGGGCCCTCAACGCAACGCGTGATCCGTTGGCCCTCTGTGCGCGCGCATCGGGGTTCGGGTACCGTCGCGTCAACCTTGATGCTAAGTGGTACGAGGGAGATGTTGGGCCACTGCTCGGTCATATGAGTGGTGACCAGGAACGCTGGGTCGCTCTGATTCGTCACCGTGGGGCCTTCCGGGTACATGAGGGTACTGGGGGATTTGGAGCCCCACTGGATGAGAAAACCGATCGTGCCATCGACCAAACCTTCCAGATCTATCCGGCCCTCCCCCGTGGGGGTGTCATTCGCTTCTTGTTGTTTCGGCAATGGCCTGCGCTCTTGACGTGCGCTGTGTTGGGGGTGGTTCTCGGGCTAATGGCCATGCTGCCGATCTTTGTGCTCGAGTTCTTTCGCGGCGAAGGTCATGATCCAGCGCTCATTTCGAAGCCTGGGGGGCTGGTGTGGGCGTTACTGCTTTGGGCGGGTGGGGTCGCTTTTCTTGGGCTCTTCGCGCATCAACTCGTCAGTCGTATCGTGAGTTTTGTGTGTACGCGATTTTCCGCAGCTATTTTTCACCGGCTGCTCGTCGGACAGAGTGAGGAAGTTGCGCGTCGTTCCCCCGCCGAACGCTCGGGTATGTCAGCGGAGTTGCTTACATCGGAGGACCACATTCTCCGCCTCGTCTACGGAGTCGGGGCTGGGCTCGGGCTGATCCTATCGGGATTCTCCTCCATGGCTTGGGTGAGTCCTCGTTCCATACTTGGGTGTGCCTTGACCTGTGTGTTGATTGGCGTGATGTTCGGGACCTCGGTTCGAAGGTGTCGGCGGGCCGAGAAAGTGCTTCGCGCGATGCGTGCGGAACAGAACTCGCTCTCTGCGTCGCTGCTTGGATCTGTGTCGAGTTTGAGAGCGGCCGGGGCGTCTCAGCGAGCATCGTTGATGTGGTCTGTTCATGATGCGGGGCAACAGTACTGGCGACGCATCGTGCTGTGCGGACAGCTGTTCCGGCGACGATTGATATTGCTTGGAATTGCACTTCTGGTCGTCGCATTCCTAATGACGGGAGATGCCCATGAATGGGTGCACAACCCTCTGGGCGTACCCGCTGCTGGTGTGTCACTCAGCTTACTGAGTGTCGGTCTGATCGTTCTGGGGGGAGCGCTCGGTCAGTTGTCCGGGCTACTGGACATTGCCGGAGAGGTGAAACGGCTGTCCGAAGCTGAAGAAGTGCCGACAGGGGTGGGAATTATTCCTGACGGTCCCAGTGGGTTCATCGAAGTGGATGGACTCACCTATTCTCTCGCTGGTGAGGGCAGCACCTTGATTGATCAGGTTTCCTTTACCGTCAAACGAGGATCCTTCGTGGCGATCGTTGGGCCTTCTGGGTCTGGGAAGTCCACATTGATTCGGCTGCTGCTTGGCCTCATCAATGCGGATTCTGGGAGTATTCGTTTCGATGGTCTCGACATCTCTACTCTTGACCTTGTTGCTCTCCGTGAGCGGTCCGGCGTGGTGCTCCAAACGTTGAGCCTGCCCAAGGGCAGCATCCAATCGATTATCTCGGGCGGCCGTGACCTGAGCAAGGAACAGGTGCTGGCAGCGTTGAGAGTCGTTGGTCTTGGCGCCTTGGTGGATTCTCTCCCCATGGGAGTCAACACGCTTGTCAGCGGAAACTCGGGAGTGTTCTCCGGGGGCCAGATGCAACTGCTGCTGCTGGCGAGGGCGATTGCCGGCGCCCCTCGACTGGTCGTGTTGGATGAGGCGACGAGCGCACTCGACAACAACTCGCAGGCAGCAGCCATGCGGGCGATCGAGCAGCTGAATGCAACCCGTGTGGTCGTCGCGCACCGACTGTCGACCATCAGGAACGCCGACCACATAATTGTCTTGGACAAGGGGGCCATCGTTCAGGAAGGCACTTTCGAGCAGTTGGAGCGACAGGATGGACTGTTCCGGCGTTTGGTGCAGAGCCAGCTCAAAGGCAGTGCGAGGACATCGTGACGGAGAAAGTTTTAGTTGCTCACAAAATACTGGATGCCTGGGGTTTGGAGCGCCGTGGGTGGCTTAGTGGTTGCAGCCTCGGGAAAACTAAGCGGCTCGGTGTGGTGAAGTGGAAAGTTTGGTTCTTGGATTGAGCTCTTCTTTTGCTGTCAGGCGCCGCTCCGACAGGAGCTCGCGGGTGGCCGGCTCTGGGTCCGTGCATTGCGAGAGTTGGCGCGACCGTCTCGGGTGGGTCAGGGAGGGGAGCAAATTGGGATTCGCTGAGTTTGAATGGGGCGTATTATATACTGCTCACGAAAGCGTGGATCAGCGAAGAGTACGTTATGGAAACTCCTCAAATCCCGCCCCCGCTCTGCGGGGGGCGGGATTTGAGGTTCCTCCCGGGGTTGATGTGAAGGTGGTTCGCCACTAAGCTAGAGAAGCTGATCTTGAGCGGCAGTATCAGATGTGGGTCGAGGGCATTGCTGCTGGATCAGCTCGGCTGTACCTTCCCGAGCCTGAGCCGGTTCATTTTCGGGAAACTCTCGGAGACCGGGTTGGAGGCCATGCCCGGTGGGGCCACCCACTGCTGCTCGTGCTGCACCTGCACTGCTCAGTCAAGATGCACTCATCGCACGAAGGTTGGATGTAGGATGATGGCATACCGTAAATCAGGATCAAGAGGGATGACATGGACGGTAAGATCACCAAACGACAGATGGCCCTCGGGGTGTCGATGGTTTATGGCGGCCTCGTGGCTGCCATGGCGGCCCTAAATTACACTGATGTCATGCTGATCGTTGTGCTCGTCGGCGGCCCGGTTGTTGCTTGGGCATGGTACGTGGCGTCCCGGAACAAGTAGTAGTTTTTCTGCTTGACCAGTGACGTGAGACTAGGGAATCAGCGCAATTCCGCCATGCCCCAAACTCTGCTCCTATGGGCGACGGATGCGGCTGCCGCTGTGTGCGCGTACTATCCAGGTGCGCTGACCGTCTCCGATGTGCGCGGCACTACCGCAGGGTGATCCCTTCGACATGGTGTGGTTGACGTTGGCGAGGAAGTGGTGCGCATGCTGGTGACCTGGTCCATTCTCGCCTTCCTGATCAGTTCCCTGTGCTGGATCGCCGGTGACGCCCTAATCGTCGGTTTCCGCAAACCCGACAGGCGTGAGCACGGCGAGTTCATCGAGCTCATGGGCGACGATGCCTACGCCTTCTACACGCGCATCAACGAACCTCGCCTGAGGTGGGGAGCGCTGGTGGCGAACTATTCCATACCGCTCATGCTCGCCGGCCTCTATGCCCACTGGGTGCTGCTGCGCGGCTCGGCAATCGGCGTGGCGGGGGTGGCGCTCCTGGGGATCGGATTCTGCCTATCACCCCTCGCCCACGCCACCTTTTACCCGCTGGCCCTGGCATCCGAGCGTGCGTACATCGCCTACAACTCAGCCGGGGATGGCGAGGAACCGGATGGGGCGGTCCTGGAACACGCACGCAGGCTCCATCGTTTCCTCGTGGCCGCCTGGTTCCCCGCCATCGGGTTGACCGCGCTGGGCTGGATCCTCGTGTGCATCGCCCTGGGCTCCGGGGCAACCGCGTTTCCATGGTGGTCCCTTTTTCTGACGCCGCCCGTCCAGGCTCTGCCGTGGTTCGCGCTCACGCGCCTGCCCTACCCGGGCAAACCCCTCCTCGATGGGGCGCTGTTCAACATCATCAACCTCGTGTGGGCCATCGCCTTCCTGTTGCTGATGGTCTCCCATCCGGTGACCTGAACCACCTTCGTCAGTACGGTTCCGTGAACAGGTGCTCCGCTCCCCGGCTTTCCAGCAGCGCCATGCCGTCCGCGACCATGGCCGACGAGCCGCACAGATAGAAGTCGGTTCCTGCGGGGTCGAAGTCCAGGGTTTCCAGGGCGTTGGTCACCCGGCCGCGCAGGGCGCCGTCGACGTCCTCCCGGCTGATGCAGCGCAGCACCGTCGGCATCGGGTCGGGCAGCAGGGCGGTCAGGTCGTCCTCGCCGGTGCGGCAGCCGAAGATCAGGATGTCGTCATCCCGGTTCCCCGGGGCGGTGAACATGGGCAGGAACGGCGCCAGTCCGGTTCCGGTGGCGACGAAGACCCGGCGGCGACCCGACGGGACCGGGGTGAACTGGCCCAGCGGAAGCTCGATCGTGGTGCGGGTCCCGGGTTCGGCGGCCTCAACGAACCGCGACCCCTGCCCGCGGGTCCGGGTGCTGATCAGGAAGCGCACCTGGCGGCCATCCACGCCCGCAATGGAGTAGTCGCGCCAGGCGTCGTTGCCGACGTGGATCCGGGCGAATTGACCGGGATCCCAGTCCCCGATCTCGTCATCCACATCGAAGCAAACCTTCCAGATGCTGTCGGTCAGGCGTCGCTTGGTCGTCAGCGTGGCGTGATGCTTGCCCTCGGGTAGCGGCCATTCGGTCGAGGTGGTGGTTCGTGGTCCGGAAGTGATCGCAGCGCGGATCTCCATGAACCCCTTGGGCCCCAGGATCTGACAGGCCGCCGCCACCCCGCCCATCATCGCGCCTGCGATCCCGCAGCTGCCCGCGTCCTGACCCGACAGGTACAACCCCTCCACGGGGGTGATCGGTCCGAGCGGGGAACGGTAGCGTTCCGGGGTGCCGGGGATGCCGTAGAAGGCCCCCTGAGGGTGCGAGGTGTAGT
>ERZ773077.952-NODE-952-length-20765-cov-10.590101_pt1 | contig 20765 bp, 21 predicted proteins | sample MGYA00580612_ERZ773077 | MGnify/ENA primary metagenome ERZ773077 (study PRJEB29015, sample SAMEA2737971) | human oral metagenome | biome: human oral; feature: human-associated habitat; material: dental | place: China | collected 2021 ...
CACCATGGTTTCGACACGGGCCGCTCCTTCGTCGCAGCCCGGCTCAACCAACTTCCACTTCTCCAAGCCGGTTGAGCCAGCACGCGAACGCCAGTAAACGGCTGAGTCGAAACCACCCCGGCAACCCGGAAACCCGGAAACCCTCAACATGGTTTCGACACAGACACGCTCCTTCGTCGCAGCCCGGCTCAACCAACTCAGGGGCCGGGAAGCGATCTCTATCGCCGTCTTCCGGTGCCGAACAGGCCCCGGACGACCTCCCGGGTGACGGTGCGGATCACCTGCATCAAGCCGCGGCTGGCGATCCGTTCCACCGCTGAGGTGCGACCGCGACCCGATCCAGACGACCGCCCCTCCGAGCGTTCCGCCTGACGCTGTTCCTTCTCCTCCTGGGCGCGACGTTCGGCCTCGGCCTTCTCCTCCTCGGCGCGCTGCTGCTCCTCCTCGGCGGCCTTCGCCCCGGCCTCAAGCTTCGCGGTGAGGATCTCATAGGCCGACTCCCGGTCGATGGCCTGACCGTACTTCGCGATCAGCGGCGACGCGGCCACCGCCTGCTGCATCACGGCGGCGTCGGTGGGTTGCATCGACGTCTCGGGGGCCCACAGCCGGGTCCAGGCGACGGGGGTGGGTGAGCCCTTGGGGTTCATGACGGTGACGATCGCCTCGCCGATCCCGAGGCCCTGCAGCACCTCCTCCAGGTCGTAGCCCGACTTCGGGTAGGTCGACACCGTCGCCTTCAACGCCTTGGCGTCGTTGGGGGTGTGGGCGCGCAGCTGGTGCTGCACACGGCTGCCGAGCTGCGCCAGCACGTCCTCGGGCACGTCCTTGGGGGTCTGGGTGACGAAGAACACGCCGACGCCCTTCGAGCGGATCAGCCGCACCGTCTGGGTGATGGAGTCAAGGAATGCCTTGGATGCCCCCTTGAACAGCAGGTGCGCCTCGTCGAAGAAGAACACCAGCTTCGGCTTGTCGGCGTCACCGACCTCCGGGAGGGTGCTGAACAGGTCCGCCAGCAGCCACATCAGGAAGGTGGAGAACATCTCCGGACGCGACGCCAGGTCGGGCAGCTCCAGCAGCGTGACGATGCCCCGCCCATCGGGGCTGGTGCGCAACAGTTCCTCCGGCTCGAACTCAGGTTCGCCGAAGAACACATCCCCGCCCTGCTCGGAGAGGGTGACGAGATTGCGCAGGATCACGCCCGCGGTGGCGGCGGAGACACCGCCGATCTCCTTCAGCTCGTTTTTGCCGTCGTCGGAGGTCAGGAACTTCAGCAGCGCCACGAGGTCCTTGAGGTCGAGCAGCGGCAGACCGTTGTTGTCGGCGTAGTAGAACACCAACCCGAGGGAGCTTTCCTGCACCTCGTTGAGGCCCAGCACCTTCGACAGCAGCACCGGGCCGAACGCCGAGACGGTGGCCCGCACGGGGACGCCTGTGCCCTGGCCGCCGAGCGCTAGGAACTCGCACGGCGCGGCCTGCGCCTGCCACGGCTGCCCCTGGGCGGCGACGCGCGCAGCCAGCTTCTCACTGCTGGCCCCGGGGGTCGCCATGCCGGAGAGGTCGCCTTTGATGTCGGCGGCGAACACGGGAACTCCGGCCTTGCTGAGGGCCTCGGCCATCAGTTGCAGCGTTTTCGTCTTGCCTGTGCCCGTCGCACCTGCCACCAGCCCATGCCGGTTGAACATCGCCAGCGGAACGCGGATGGGGGCCTCGACGACGGGGTCGCCGTCCATGAGGACACCCAGCTGCACCGCGTCGCCCTCGAACCCATAGCCTGCCTGAATCGTCGCAACCAGTTCTTCACTCACGGGCACTAGCCTGCCAGGTGTCGGCGGCTGACAGGACCTGTTCGGCAGCGAATCGCCATTCTTTCCAAGGTCTTTCCCCCTTCCCCGCCTGTGTTGGGCGCACTGCGGCGGGCATCGCATGGGCTTGGCTAGACTGTGCGGGTGATCTTCAAGCGTGTCGGCGACTCCCGCCCCTACCCGGCCCACGGTTACGTGCAGAAGCAGTGGGCCGCCATCGCACCACACCAGGTGCGGCTGGACGAGCTTGTGACCACGAAACGCACCCTGGACCTGGAGGCGCTGCTGGAGGAGGACTCCACCTTCTACGGTGATCTATTCGCCCACGTCGTGTCCTGGCAGGGCAACCTGTACCTGGAGGACGGCCTCCACCGTGCCCTGCGCGCCGCCCTGCAGCAGCGCCAGACCATGCACGCCCGCGTGCTGGAACTATCGTGAGATCCTGACCTGAGCGAGATACCGTGCGAGTTTTCCGACTGATAGCCACCCCTGTTCTCCTGCTGGGCCTGCTCGGTTTCCTCGCCTGGGGTGCTTCCTGGGGCTGGCAGAGCCTGACCGCCCCCATTCCCAGTCCTTCCCCCGCCCCATGCCAACCCCAGTCGCTCACGTCCCTCGCCCCCAAGGATGTGTCCGTCCGGGTGTTCAACGGGGGCTTCACCCCCGGGCTGGCGACGCGGGTCAGTGAGACCTTGAAGGCCGCGGGCTTCCACGTGATGCGGGTCACCAACACGGAGGAGCGCATCACCGAGACCATCATCCGCACCGGCGACAACAATGTCGAGGCGGGCTCCCTGGTCGGCACCTACCTCAACAAACCCACCTTCGAGACCGACATCCGCGGCGACGGCACCGTCGACGTGCTGGTCGGCTCCGACTTCCCCGGCTTCACAGAGTCGGGACAAACCGAGATCACCGTCGAGTCCGGCACCATCTGCCTGCATTCCATCGCGCCCTCTCCGGAAGCTGCCAAGACCGACAACTGACATCCCACCCACGGAAGCGGCTGTCTCCTGGCGGACACATGTAGTGCGCCCCGGGAAACTGACATACCATCATCACCCGTGAGTGATATTCCCGAACCCGTCTCCGAGACCACGGAGCATGAGAACATTGAGGTCTGGAATGATCTCGTCTCACTCCGAGACCTCGCGATCAGCCTGCTGGTGGCGGTGCTCTGCGCTGCCGCAGCAGTGCTGGTCTCCGCGTACGTCGGGGGGCAGCCGCTCTTCTGGGGCTTGGGGGCCTCGGTCATCGGCTTCACCGTGAACTGCTTCCTCGTGACCCCCAAACGGATGGTGAGCATCGTCGATGACATCGGCTCTCCCGATGCCGGCGAGTATGCCAGCGAAGGCGGTGCTCAGTGACCCCGGAGCTCATCTTCATGATGCTGGCGGCGGTGCTCGGCGCGGTCGTCCTCTACACCTTCATCGGCTTCATTCCTGGCACCGACGAGACGAGCGTGCTGGCGCCCGTCACCCTCGCCATCGTGCTGGCCGGCGCGCCGCCACAGGTGGTGCTCGCCTTCTTCATCTCCGCGGTCGTCACGCTCAACCTGATGAACGGCATCCCGACGGCACTGGTCGGCCTGCCCGGCGGGGTGATGTCGGCCCCGCTGATGGAGCACTCCCTGTTCCTGCGCGGCAAGGGCCTGGCCTCCGACACGATCCGGAAGATGGCGGTCGGCTCCACCATCGGAACGGTGGTGTCGATTCCCCTCAGCTTCGCCCTGGCTGGGCTGCTCACACCCATCGCCGACCCCATCAAGGCCCAGACCAACATCATCCTCGCAGCGGGCGCGGTGCTCTTGGCGCTGCTCGGCAAGAACAGGATCCTCGCGCTCATCTCGATCATCCCGATGGCGATCCTGTTCGAGGCTCTACCCGCGCTCTATCGCACAACCCACATCATCGCTGACGACAAGAAGGTGAGCATCTCCTTCTTCCTGGGAATCACGGTAGGTCCGATGCTCATCACCCTCCTGGAGCTGCTCAACGCCAAACGTCGCGCTGCCCTGCCGCATGGGAGCCTCACCGAGACGAAGCTCCAGCGCTCCGGGTTCCAGGCACACAAGCTGATGCCCGGCCAGCTGATCTCCCGATCCGAGGGCGGGTGGAGCGCAGGCATGGCGGCCGTCTCCACGCCCCTGTTCATGCTCAGCCCCGTCGGCCTGACTTTCCTGCTGGGTGAGGCCTCCGTGGCCCGTCAGAAGAAGAATCCAGTGCTTCGCTCACAGCGGGCGGTGACCGTGATGAGCGCGTTGACGCACTCAACGTACCTGGCGGGCGTCATCATCCCGCTCGTCGCCCTCGGCTTCCCCATCTCGGGGGTTTCCGCAGGTCCCGCAGGTCCGCTGTTCAACGCCCCGCCGGTCTACAGCCTGGAGAACAACCTGCACCACCTGCTGCAGCTGCCTGAGTTCATCCTGGCCGTGACGGTGGGTGCGCTGCTCTCCGTGGTCATCACCTATGTGATCGCTGTGCGCTGGTCGTCGCAGATCACCTACTTCGTGATGCGACGCATCCCTCACGAGGCAGTACTCGCGCTGTTCACGGCATTCATCCTGCTGCTGGCCTACATCGACGCGGGCATCCCGAACATCTTCGGGGTGCTGCTCATCGGCGTGGTGTGCGGGGCACTCAACCGCCTCGGGGTCAACTACGGCGTGCAGTTCATGACGCTCTATGCCGCCCCCGGCATCATCGCGGCCCTAGCGTCGCTGACCTGACCGGGCTCAGCCCGCCGACCGGCGGGCGAGCCGTCTAAGGTCCACGCCGAGCAGGCTCGCCTGCTCGGCGGTGCGACCGGTCACCATCACATCCGTGTGGCGCAGCTGCTCGACGCTGTCCGCGCCCAGCAGGGTCATCAGGGTGCGGACGTGATCGGCCCACGAACGAAGCTCCTTCAGGAGCCCGTCAGCGCCGTCACGCAGCAGGGTACGCAGGAAATGCCCCGAGACGCCGACGGCACAGGCCCCCAACGCGAGGGAGCGCACGACGTCAAGGGGGGTGCGTACCCCTCCGGAGGCGAGCACCGGCAGCCCAACAGGCTCCTCACCACCGAGCGCGTCCAGGAGGCACAGCACCGCCGACTGCCCCCAGCCGGTGAGATAGGAGTAGTCCTGGTCGGGGCGTCGCTCGTTCTCAATGGCGATGAAATCCGTTCCTCCCACGCCCGCCACATCGACGGCGGTGACGCCGGTCTGGGACAGGGTCGTGATCGTGCGTCGTGAGAGCCCGAATCCGACCTCCTTGACTACGACCGGCACGGGCACCGCGTCGGCGATAGCGGCGATGCGCTCGGTCCAGTCCTGGAAGTCTCGGTCCCCCTCGGGCATGACCAGCTCCTGCGCCACGTTGAGGTGGATCTGCAGGGCATCGGCCCGCAGCATCTCGACGGCGCGCAGCGCCTGCTCCTTGGTGACGGTCGGGCCGACGTTGGCGAGCACGAAGGCGTGCGGGGCCTCACGGCGGATGACCTGGAAGCCGTCAGCCCGCTCTGGCTCCCGCAGGGCGATGTGCTGCGACCCGCAGGCGATCGCGACACCCGCCTCGGCAGCCGCCCTGGCCAGGCCGGCGTTGACCGTCGCCGTGGCCTGTGTGCCCCCGGTCATCGCGTTGATGTAGAACGGCAGCTTCCAGCGCGCACCGCACACCGCCGTGCTGATGTCCACCAGCTCGGCGCTGGTTCCGGGGAGCCCGTGATGCAGGAAGGACACGTCGTCGAAGGCGTTGGGCCGGTCCCCAGAGTGCAGGCGCACCGCCAGCTCCAGGTGCTCGTCCTTGCGGGAGGCGTGCGTCGGCACGACGGGATCGGTGCTCACGACGTGGCCTCGGGACGCGAGTAGACCGACAGGTCCAGGGGCTGGATGCCCGCCGCCCTCCACGCCGCGCACATGCCCTCCTCGTCGGTCTCGGGCAGGCACAGCGCGATGCCGCAGTCCCCACCTCCGGCACCCGAGCTCTTGGCCATCGCCCCATGCTCCTCGGCGATCTCCACGAGCCGCCGCAGCTGGGGAGTCTCGATGGCGATGCCGCTCGTGCTGCTGAGATCCGACAGGAGGCGACGGTTTTCCTCAATCTGCCGTCGGACCCCCTGGGCGTCGTCCTCCTCGAAGGCCCGCATCAGGGCGCTCAGACAGGTCTCGCTGGCGCGGAGGAACGCCGCATAGTCGGCGTCACGGACGCCTCGGGTGTGTGCCTGGACGCCCGCGACCAGCCGTGGCGTGGATGCGGGGGCCCCCGTCCATCCCACACGCAGGCTCAGGTGCGGCGGCGACAGCCGACGGATCCGCAGGTGCGGCCAGTCCATGCGCACGAGCTCCCCCACGCTGATGCGGCTGCGCAGCTGATGCAGCCACCAGCGGTCGGGGGAGGTGTAGCTGACCCATCCGGTGAAGGCGCTGGCCGCGATGTCACCCCCGGATCCGATGGGCTGAACCGCCTCGCTGGCCAGCAGCGCCAGCTTGTACACGGCGAGGTCGTCCAGAGTCAGGTTGTAGAACCTGGCCAGGGCCCGCACGGTCGCGACGGTCACTGCGGAGGAGGAGCCCAGGCCGAGTTTGCGTCCGCTGCCGTCATCCAGCTCGCTGGAGACGTCCAGGTCGAAGAACCGCAGCGGACCGCCCGCCTCACGCACCATCTGCTCGACGAGTCGGATCGCCGAGACCACGTAGTCGTCGAACTGCTCCTCAACCTCCACCATGCCGTCCTCGGCACGCCGATACCAGGTCAGGGAGCGGGTCTCGTACAGGGCGGAGCTGATGCGACCGGCATGCTCGGCGGCGGTGATCCTGACGGTGATGAAACGGTCAACCGCCACCAGCACCGCCTGGTGTCCGGGTTCGACGACGGCGTACTCGCCCGCGATGTACAGCTTCCCTGGGGCGCTCTGCGAGATCACGCCACAACCTCCTCGACGCGCACACCCGCTCCGGAACGTCTGATTGACACCGCCGCGCCGGGCAGGCGCTCACGCAGGGCGTCGGCGATCTGCTCGGCGCTGCCTGCCTGGGTGAGGGCCTTCACGTTCGGTCCGGCGTCGATCGTCGCCCAGACGGGGAGTCCCTCACCACGCATGTCGCGGATCGCATGCAGTGCCTCGACTGTCTGCGGCATCCAGTACATGATGCCGGGACGGGAGGCGATCATCGTGGCGTGCATCCCCAGCGCATTCGCCTCCACGACTTCCCCCAGGGCCGGCAGGTCACCGGAGCGCACCGCCGCCAGCGCCGTTCGGAGATCCTCCCGGCTGGCCTCAACCCAGGCGGGGTACAGCGGCGAGGCGCTCATCGTCTCCCGCATGGCCTTCCTGCTGCTGATCGTCTTGCGTCGGTCGGAGACGACGGCCACGACCATGGCCAGGTCCAGGGCGGACTCGACGGGCTCCGCGTAGGAGGTGTCGTCGTCGACGCCGGCGTTCCACAGCACCAGGTCGCCGAAGATCGACCGCGTCGCCGAGCCGGAGCCGCGACGGGCCAGGCGGGAGAGGGCCCGGTCGTCGAGATGCAGACCGGCTGCGCGTGACGCGGCTGCGGCGAGCGCGGCGAAGCCCGCGGCGGAGCTCGCCAGGCCTGCGGCGAGCGGCACCGTGCTGGAGGAGGTGACGCTCGCCCTCGCAGTCTGCCCGGATAGCTCGCGCACCAGGTCGAGGAAGCGAGTCACCCTGGACAGCTGCGTTCCACCAGGTGACGAGCCGTTGATGGTCACCGCGTCCTCGCCGTCGCTGCCGCCGTCGAAGGAGACGGTGGTGGTTGTCCAGGTATCGTCGAGGGTCAGGGACAGGCTTGAGGTTGCGGGGATCGTCAGTGACTCATCCACCTTGCCCCAGTACTTGATCAGGGCGATATTGGTGTTTGCGCTTGCTGTTGCGGTGGGTGTCACTCACTTACCTCGCTGATACGCATCCGATAGGTCCATGTGGCGGGCGCCCCCGCGTGCCGCAGGGCGGAGCTGACCTGCTCCGCCGCGTTGACGCTGTCCGCGAGCGCGATCATGCATCCGCCGAGCCCTCCCCCGGTGAGTTTCGCGCCCAGCGCCCCGGCCTGGCGAGCGGCGTCGGTGAGCTGGTCGAGGATCGGGAGGCTCAGGCCGAGTTCCCTCAGCGTCGTGTGTCCCTGGTTCATGGCTGCTCCCAGGGTCGGTGCGTCGCCGTCGCGCAGCGCCGTGATCGCGGTCTGCGTGAGTGTCCCGAGGCTGTCGATGAGCGGGCCGACGGCAGCGGTGTCCGCCTCGTAGCGGCGACGCAGTCCCCCGACGGCCTCCCGGGTGCTGCCGTGGACTCCCGAGTCGGCGATGACGAGGTGGGCGTCGTCGATGTGTTGGCTGATGGGGCGCATCTCGCCGCCTTGGAAGCGTATGGGTGAGGGGGAGCTGGTGGCTGCCGCGTCGAGTCCGGATGGTCTTCCGTGCGCGACCTGCTCGGCCAGCTGCGTGAGGTCGAACAGCTCAGCCGGGGTGGCCTCGCGCTGGCGGGCGTCCAGGATGGCGCGGATGACCGCGCCGGCTGCGGCCGCGGAGGATCCCAGTCCGCGTTCGTGGGGGAAGTCGCTGTGGGTGGTGATTTCGAAGGACTGCTCACGGCAGTCCGCGAACTCCCGGGCCGCTTCGAAGGCGCGCACGACGCAGGCGAAGCGGGGGCCGCTGTCGTCCATGGGGCCGTGGTAGCCGAGGCTGCTCAGCGTCGAGGGGCCTGTGGTGGGCTTCGCGGATGCCCGCATGTGAAGGTCGTGCAGCGGGACTGCCACTGCGGGGTGCCCGTACACGACGGAATGCTCGCCCAGGAGGATGGCCTTCGCCCAGGTGCGGCCCTGTCCCTCTCGGACGGAGGAGTACCTTGCCATTTCTTTCCTTGCCTGTGGCCCAGGAACGTGGCTGCGGTGATCTGGGCTGGGTTAAAAAGATGTCTGGTGCGCCGTGCAGCATGTCAGCGCGTGGTGGCGCTGTAGGCCTCCACCACGTTAACGTCTGCTCATATGCGAATAGTTCCCCAAAGCTGCTGACAATCCTCAAATTCTCGTTATCGGTTTTGGCTGTGGGCTTTGCCGAGCGTATCGGCCCCATCTGGCCAGCCGCAAGTTCACCCAGGCCCCCTCAGCTGGCCTCCAACCGGCTTCCCGTGGGCGTGACAACCATTGACAAAGGCAACCGTCAAGACCGTATAGTGACGCCCATGCCTGCCACATCAACCGGCTTGAAGGCCTCCATGCGACCCCGTCACCTGGTGATGATGAGCCTGGGATCAGCCATCGGGGCCGGGTTGTTCGTGGGTTCCGGTGTCGGCATAGCAGCTGCGGGGCCGTCGGTGCTGCTGGCCTATCTGATCGCGGGTCTCATCATCCTGGCGGTGATGCGGATGCTGGCGGAGATGGTGGCAGCCGACCCGAACCCGGGTGCGTTCTCGTATTACGCGGGCAAGGCCATGGGGCGACCCGCCGCATTCGCGCTGGGGTGGCTGTGGTGGATCGAGTTCTGCCTGGTGGTAGCCGCAGAGGCGACGGCCGCGGCGCAATACCTGAACGGGATCTTCCCAGCGACGCCGCCATGGGTCTTCGCGTTGATCGCCATGGTCGCGTTCACCGCCAGCAATCTCGTGCATGTGGGCAGCTTCGGTGAGCTGGAGTTCTGGTTCGCGCTCATCAAGGTGGGCTTCGTCGTCGGGTTCCTCATCCTGGGGGTCGCCTTCCTGCTGGGCTTCACCCCTGGAACCTCGCCCGGGCTGCGCAACGTCGTGGATGCACCGTTCATGCCGAAGGGGATCAGCGGGGTCGCGGGTGCGCTGCTGGTGGTGATCTTTGGCTTCGGCGGGATCGAGCTGATGGCTGTCGCGGCCGCCGAGACCGCGGATCCACAGCGCAGCGTCGCCAAAGCCGTTCGCACCATCTTGTGGCGGATCCTGCTGTTCTACATGGGTGCGGTGACGGTGATGCTGCTGGCGCTGCCCTGGGACAGCCCCGAGATTGAGAAGGCCCCGTTCGTCGCCGTGCTGAACACGGCGGGCTTCCCCGCTCTGGCAGCGGCGATCGCGGTGGTGATCATTCTGGCCCTGCTCTCATCGCTCAACGCGAATCTCTACGGGGCGTCACGGATGATCTTCTCCCTGGCGGAGCGGGGCATGGCCCCCGCCGCGCTGCATCGCACCACCTCTCGCGGGGTTCCAGTCAGCAGCGTTCTGGCAACATCGGTGTTCGGGTTCGTCGCCGTGGCACTCAACTACTTCTGGGGCGAGGCGGTGCTGAAGGCCCTGCTGAACATCGTCGGCTCAACCCTGATTGTCACCTGGATCGCGATCATCGTCTCCCATCTGGTCCTGCGTCGCCGGGCGGAACGCGACGGAGCCGACCTGCCCCTGAGGATGTGGTGCTTCCCGTACCTGTCATGGGTGACGCTGGCGGCGCTGCTGGGCGTCGTCGTCCTCGGCTACACCGTCCCAGAGGTCGCGGCACAGCTGAGCACCACCTTCCTGCTGACTGCGGCACTGTACGTCGTCGGCTGGCTACTGGAGCGTCGCCGCGCATCCTCCACGACATGACCCCATGGCCCGGGCATCTGCGACAAAAGAACTGGCAGTCCATGCGAGCTGCCGGAAGCCCCCCGACAGACACAATGCCATCGCCATGACACCACCCCTCAACACGCTCCGCTCCAAGAGCGCTCCTCAAGCATGAATCTTGACATACCCCACCCCCTGAGCACAGTGGTTCATTACACTGAACACGTCAATCATTGATTCCATCATCAACGGCGCATGCAATGCCCTCACCGGAGGGTCATCGATGCGCACTGAGGAGAAAAGTCATGCCTGTCGCGCAGTGGCTGCACGTCTCCAAGCGTTATCCCGGCGCCAAGAACCTGGCGGTAGACGACGTCAGCTTCTCAGTGGATGCAGGTGAGATCGTCGTCATCGTGGGACCCAATGGCTCTGGAAAGACCACCTGCATGGAGATGGTCTCAGGGCTTCGCACGCCAACCTCCGGCAAGGTGATGCTGCAGAGCGAGCTGGTGGGCACCAAAAGTAGGGGGCGTCAGGCGATAGGCGTACAGCTGCAAGAGGCTGGCCTGCCGACGCGCATCAGGGTTCGGGAGGCGATCCAGGCGGTGGCCTGCCTCTACCGCGACCCAGGTCCTGTGCGTGACATCGTCCAGCGGATCGGTCTTGATGATCAACTCTCAGCCATGGTGGACACACTCTCGGGAGGATGGCAGCGACGTCTCGACATTGCCCTGGCCTGCATTGGAAAACCCGCGTTACTCATCCTTGATGAGCCCACCAGCGGGCTTGATCCGGTTGCCCGGGCGGAGATCTGGGAATTCCTCCGAGAGCTGCGCAGCGACGGTACTGCAATTCTCGCTTCCACCCATGACCTGACGGAGGCAGAGGCATTTGCTGACCAGCTGATTGTGCTCGATCGCGGGAAGAAGGTGCTGGAGGGGTCGGTGGACGACATCCTGCAGCAGGCTGGGGGTGAATACCGCCTCAAGGTGCTCGGCGCAGGCAGAGGCATCACCGCCCTTGGCGCATCTCGGGAACTCCCTTCATCCACACCGGCGAGAATCTAACGGCCCTCGGAACCCGTGCAGGCATGACCGTGCTGCATGATGACATCGTCGCTGCTCGTGACCGCGGCGACGCCGACTACCGCGATGCGCTGCTTGGCCCCGTCCGTTTGGAGGATGTCTTCGCCTCCGTCATCGAGAAGGCACAAAGATGAGATCCAATGATGCCGATTCCCTTCAACCCACGATGCAGGACGCAGGCCCCATGAAGCCGGGATCGCATCTCAACCCATGGTGGAAGGTTCTTCCGGTCTGGGCCAGGCAGGAGTTTCTCCTCCTGATCCGCGAGCCGGTGGCGGTCTTCTTCAGCCTTGCTTTTCCCCTGGTGATCTACGTTTTCATCGGGATCCCCTATGGAATGAAAGAGATTGCTGAAGGCGTTCGTTTCATCGATACGATGTTCCCCGCTCTCATCGTCACGGTCGTTGCCAACCTACTCCTGATGGGATTGCCGATATATCTCTCAGAACTTCGATCTCGCGGAGTGGATCGACGCTACGCAATCCTGCCCCTATCAGGGGCTGTCTTCGCCTCAGCAGTGCTCACAGCGATGCTGACGCTCATCGTGGCGACCAGTGGCATCATCATCGCTGTTGTGGCCGCAGTCAACGGACTCCGGCCTGCAGTCATCAACTCGCCGTTACCGTTGCTCATCCTTGGCGCGGTTGTGTGGCTGAGCGCTCTCGGTTTTCTCATCGGATCGCTGCGCCTCAGCAGTCGCACGACTCAAGCACTATCCGCAGTGGTCTTCTTCACGATGTTCTTCGGATCCGGCGCTGCTGTTCCCCTGGAGGGCCTTCCCGCGATCTTGCAGCAGATCCTCGCCTGGAATCCACTCAAGCAATGGCTCGACGTCATGGTCGGGGTCTACACCGGCATGGGTGTGACTGAGGAGAAGTGGCTCACACTGTGGATAGCTCTGCCACTCACGCTCCTCTGCGGCGAACTTGACCTGACCCTGTGGAACCGACATCGAGCTTAACCTCCCCTGGCCGCCTGTGCTCGCCCAAGGGGCCCAGACTTTGGTGGTTGAACGCGAAGAGCAGAGTGGACCCACACCCGATAACCTCCAGGACCACCTTGGGAATCAGCTCCCGATCAGGTGGACCTGTTCTGCCGGCGCCTCTGGCGGCGGGAAGGGTAATGCTGCCGGTCAATGGCCATCCAGCCCCCTGGGGGAGAAGCTCCACCAGCTATGGCAGCAGACGCTGCGCCAAACCGATATCAGCGCCGACGATAACCTCTCCGAACTAGGTGGTTCCTCACTCGAGGGCGCAGCGCTAATGGCGCTCATCGAGAAGGAGATGGGACACCGGTTCGGCTTCACCGATCTGATGGAGTTCCCGACGATCCGAGCACAAGCCAATGCGATTGCGCCAATCCTGCCCTCCGCTGACGCCGGGAACGGCGAGCGCGGCTTCACGGGGAAGGCAATTCGACTCAACGGGGCAGGGCGTCAGCCACTATTCTGCGTTCACCCACTATTCGGTCTTGTATATCCTTACATTCCGCTGACCAACCTGCTGCCCGAAAGGACCTTCTTCGCCTTCCAGGCCAGCGGGTTCGATGGCGGAATCATCGTTCGCTCCGTCCAAAAGATGGCCCGCTACTATATCTAGGAGCTGAAGACCATTCAGCCTGAAGGCCCTTACGAACTTTGCGGCTGGTCACTCAGTGCGCTCATGGCACTGGAGATGGCCCAGCAACTCGTACAGGCCGGAGACGAAGTCGCCCACCTCGTGATCATCGCCCAAGCTACGGACTCGATCGAGAGGTTCCCCAGACAGCAACCAGTCCGGGTTCAGGCGCAACAGTTGAGCTCCACATCCTCATGGCCGCTGGTGCAAGCTTCAGCCCCAACCTACGCGGCGAGCCGAAGGATCTCCTGGCCTTACGCCATCCACGCACAACCCTTCGCTTCGTCCGCGAATGGATGGGGCCCATGCTGCGGGTGGCACTCGTCCATCGAAAGGCAGGCGTCAACTACGAGCTACAGCGTTACCCCGGCGCGATCGACCTGCTCCACACCGGCGACCCGGAGTTCACGGCAATCCAGGAGGAGCGGCTGGGATGGGACCGAATCGCCGATGGAGAGGTACGGGCGCGACGCCTGCCGGGCTCGCACCTTACTCTCCACGAACCGCCCTACGTACAGTCGCTCGCCGATGCAATCAGAACGATTCTGCGCTAGTTGGCGGAATGGGTCTGTTACTTGAGGCGAGGCCGCGAGGATCCATCCGAGTTTGGTGAGAGATCCCTGTTTGATGGGCTCCGAAGGTGATGCTTCCCACCGAAACTGTCGCACTTCAGCTCAGGCACACCCCATAGTTGAGTTCGGGTTCAGCGGGCGAGTGCCGAGCTCACGGCGATACTAGCCAGTGCATGCGTGCGCTGTTGCTCACTCGCCGCCGAGAACGGCTTCGCGCTGCGAGGAGCCACAACAACTGAAGAGTTCGGACAAGATCGGAAAGGTAAAAGCCGACTTGGGTCACGAGCGGGGTCGTCGTTGGATGAAATACGGTCTGGCTTGGGGTGAAGGTGTCCGCGGAGGTCTGTCTTCCTGACTAATCCGGGGCGGTGGGTAGGGTTCGTGGATAGTGTTGCCTCGGATCTGTGTGGTGCCGATCGGTTCGGGAGTGCGAGCAGTCCAGGTGATCTGGCATTACCGCGATAACAAGCCTGTCCTGGATCACATCGGTTCGGTTCACACTGCATCGATGGTTACCGGAGGAGGCGATGTCATCCCAATCTTCTTGATGATCAGTCTTCCCCCGTCTCGTCCTCGGCCACGGCACTTGGGTTAACGCCATGGAGCGCGATATGCGGTCGTTACGCGACGTCTGAGGGCGTGTCTTGATTCTTCGCTGTCAGGCGGCCTTGGGGCACCACGGGCGCTCGGCCTGTCCAGCAGTTGGTACGACCATCGGACCCCTTGTAGTACAGCCGGACTGCTTAGTACGATAGTGGCATGACTGTTGAACCAATCGAGGCTCGTGTTGCGTCGGGCTGGGACGAGGGCATGCAGGTGAAGGTGTTCAAGGCTTTGTCTGACCCCGTGCGCCTCCAGATCCTCCGCTACCTCAAACAGGTTGGCCGGGGCGTCACCTGTGGAGAGATTGGTGAAGTCATCAAGATTAGCAAGTCTGCGGGGTCTTACCATTTCAGGGTGCTGCGCGAGGCGGGGCTGACGATCGCGGAGAAGAAGTCCCGCGAGAAGTACGTATCGATCAACCTGGCGACCCTGAACCAATACGTCACGGGCTTCGCCGACCGCCTGTAGGCGGCCGTCGCGGTCGTTCCACCCGAGAGAGCTTCGTTGAACCGAGAGTTCGGCGCGTCTCTTTACCCAATTGTTCAATACTCGTTGAATGATTGAACTGATATCTAGGAGAGTCACATGGTCACAGAGAGCCAAGTCGAAGAATTCATCACCGGCCCAGCTGCCGCCCTGCCCGCTGATGTCGCTGCGATGCTCCGCCGCGCTGCGGAGCTTCATCCCGATCGCCGCATCATCTATCCGACGCCGCGGGGCGAGCACGTGCGGACCTATCGCGAGACGTTTGAGGAGGCCTGTCGCATCCTGGGAGGCATGCAGGCTTCTGGCCTGCGGCCCGGCGACATCGTGGTTGTCGCGCTTGAGGAGCCGCAGGACTTCATCCCGTGCCTTTGGGCTTGTGTGCTGGGTGGGATTGTGCCCTGCCCGATCATCCCGAAGGTTACAAACATGGACCTGTGGACCGGGGGCCTCGACCATCTCTCGGGACTGTTCGATGGCCCGGCCTTCATCGCGGAGGGCCGCAACCGCGGACTCTTCGCAGACCGGCGCTTCCTTCCCCTCGACGATCTGCGCCGGGGGCCGGGGTCGGTGGCCCTGCTGCACGACAGCCGGAGCGACGACGTCGCGTTCCTCATGCTTAGTTCCGGCTCGACCGGTGCTCCCAAGGCGATCGCCTTGAGCCACGGCAACATCCTGGCTTCCATGGAGGGCAAGCGTCTGGCCACCGGCATCACGGGGGCTGACGTCACCATGAACTGGATCGCGTTCGATCACGTGGCGGCGCTGACCGAGTGTCACCTGCTGCCGATCTACACCGGGTCCACCCAGGTTCAGATTTCGCCCGTCGAGGTCGCCTCCGACCCGCTCTACTTCCTCGAGACGATCAGCAGGCACCGCGTCACCCACACGTTCACGCCGAACTTCCTGCTCGGTCAGATCGTGGCCCAGGCAGAGGCAGGCAGCCGTGCCCACGAGCGCATCAATGCCCTGGACCTCTCCTGCCTGGACCGGATCATCTCCGGCGGGGAAGCGAACGTCTGCGCGACGGGCGCGCGGTTCTTGGACGTCTTCGCTGCCCAGGGCATGAAGCGCACCGTCCTGTGGCCGGCGTTCGGCATGACCGAGACCTGCGCTGGCTCGATCTATTCGACGATCTTCCCGCAGGAGATCAACACCCACGAGTTCGCCTCGCTCGGATGGCCCGTGCAGGGCCTTGAGCTGCGCATCCAGGGTGATGACGGGCGGACCGCTCGCGCCGGCGAGGAGGGTGAGCTCCAGCTCCGCGGTGCGATGATCTTCGGCGAATACCACGCCAACTCCGAGGCGACCGCGGATGCGTTTACCGACGACGGATGGTTCCGCACCGGCGATCTGGGGGTCGTCGAGCCAGACACCGGCAGCCTCCGCCTCGTCGGACGGAGCAAGGACAGCATCATCGTCAACGGAATCAACTATTTCCTCCACGAGCTTGAGTCTGCGATCGGCAGCCTCGACGGCGTTGCACCGTCCTTCGTCACATGTTTCCCCACCCGCCCTCGTGGCTCGGACACGGAGGCTCTCGTCGTTCTCTACTCGCCGCTGGACGCGCATGCGTCCGCCGGGCAGTTGCGTGCCACCGGCCTCGCCATCCGGAACCTGACCGTCCTGCACTGGGGCTTTCGCCCAGCCCTCGTACTGCCGGTCGACGAGGATGTCCTGACCAAGACCAGTCTCGGCAAGATCCAGCGCTCCAAGCTCCGCAAGGACTACGAGGCGGGCGCCTTCGACGACCGGATCTCGGCGCTCGCGGCGAGCGAGGCCAAGCTCGCGCCGCCGCGGATGCCGCCTGCCACGGAGAACGAGGCCAGGGCAATCAAGGCGTTCTCCCGCATCACTGGGATCGCCGACGACGATATCGGCGCGACCAGCAACTTCTTTTCCCTTGGCGGCACCTCGCTGGAGATCCTCCAGCTACTCGCTGCCGTGAACGCGCTCTCGCAGGCCGAGGGGAACATCGCCCTAGTCGACCTGATTCGGGACCCGACGCCGCGCGGTATCGCGGCACTCCTGGAAAAGAACTCCGGAGAGGAGCCGTCTTATGACCCTGTCGTCCCACTCCAGTCGCACGGCGACAAGTCCCCGGTGTTCTTCATCCATCCGGGAGTCGGCGAAGTGCTGGTGTTCGTCAACGTCGCCAACTTCTTCACCGACGAGCGCCCCATATACGCGCTACGTGCACGCGGATTCAACCCCGGCGAGACCTTCTTTGGCAGCTTCGACGAACTCGTGACCGTGTACGTTGACGCGATCCGCGCCCGCCAGGAACACGGCCCGTACATCCTCGCAGGCTACTCCTACGGCGGCCCCGCGTCGCTCCCGATCGCGCAGAGGCTCGAGGCTATGGACGAGCAAGTCCACCTTGTCGTCATCGACGCGCCGCCCGTCATCGAACACCCCCGCGGTGAGGTGGACCGCATCGAGAGCGCCCTGATGCTCTCGTTCTTCCTCGGCTTCATCGACAAGCATGAGGTCGACGAATATGGTCAGGCCCTGCGAGAGGAGCCCGGCCTGGACCCGGCCGAGTACCTCTTCACGCGTGCCCCAGCCGTGCGCATCCGCGAGCTCGGCCAGGACCTCGCTTCCTTCCGTCACTGGAACGAGCTGGCCTACGGGCTCTCCCAAATCGGCATCCCGTACCGCCCGTCCGGCACCGTCTCCGATGTCACGGTCCTTTACGCCCAGCCGATCTGGGGCGACAAGGACGAGTACCTCACGACCATGTTGCGCAAGTGGGACCAGTACTCGCGCGATGCGGTCCGCTACGTCGAGGTCCCCGGGGAGCACCACACGCTGCTGGGCCCGGAGCACGCCGACAAATTCCAGTACGTGCTCAAGGCGGAACTCACCCGCATCGAAGGCGAGAGCAGGCTCCGGCCGTGATCGCCGGCAATCACACACATGCGCCCGTGCTCGTGCACGAGACCCAGGGCCGGGGCCTGATGACGGTGTTCATCCACGGCTACATCTCCGACCTGCGGATCTGGGCGGGCACGCGCGCCGCGTGGCGAGCGCCGGGTCGCCTGGTCTTCCCGACCCTTGGAGGCTTCGGAGCAGCCTCGCCTGCTCTAGATCCGGATTTCTTCGGCGTCGGTCCCCACATGGAGCAGCTCGCAACGCTCATCGAGAGCGTCTCGGTGCGCCCTGTACACCTGGTCGGCTGGTCCTACGGGGCGAGCCTCGCGCTCCTGCTTGCGGCATCCAGGCCGGAGTTGGTCGCCTCCGTCTACTCCTACGAGGCGGGTCTTTCCGACTTCATCACGGACCCTGGCGTCGCCCGGCAGGTGCAGGACGACCGCGCCGACATGGTCGGTCCCGCCCTCGCCGCGGTGGCCGACGGCAATCTCGACCTCGCGGTCAGACATGTCGTCGACAAGGCCTGCGCCCGAGACGGCGTGTTCATGGGCCTCGACCCAGCTATGAGACGGGTGTTCCTCGATAACGCGAAGTCCGTCCCCCTGATGTTCGCCGGGCAGAGCACCCCTGGAACCGATGCGCACGCCGCCTCGATCCATGGCATTCGCTGCCCGGTCACCCTCAGTACTGGAAGCCTCGCCCGGCCCGCCTACTCGCTCGTCGCCGACCAGGCGGCCATTGCCAACCCCAACGGCCGCCGGGAGACCATCCCGGGCGCGCTGCACGTCGCCCCCGTGACCAACCCCGCGGCATTCGTCACAAGCGTGGCCGCGCACCTCCGAACCGCTACGACGAAAGGAATATGACGCATGCCAGCACAGCAACCGCGACAAGGAACCTACAACAGGTGGGTTCTGCCCCTCACCTCGCTCGGCTTCTTCATGGCCATGATGGACTCGATGATCGTCACGACGGCCTCCACCGCGATACGTGAGGACTTCGGCGCGAACGTCGGAGAACTCCAGTGGACTCTGAACGCCTACAACGTCTCTGTCGCCGCATTTCTCCTCATCGGGGTCGCCGTCGGTAACAGGGTGGGGCACCGCAGGCTCTACAACATCGGCCTGTTCGTCTTCGTCGTCGGTTCCGTCGCCTGTGCCCTTTCGCCAAGCCTGGGCCTTCTCATCGGCGCCCGCATTCTGCAGGGCATCGGCGCATCCGTCATGACCCCGATGTCGATGGCGATCCTTTCGTCCGCCTTCCCACCGGCCGAGCGCGGCCGCGCCCTGGGCATCTGGAGCGGGGTCGGCGGCCTGGCGCTCATCATCGGCCCGGCACTGGGAGGAGTCATCGTTTCCCGACTGACCTGGGAGTGGATCTTCTGGATCAACGTCCCGATCGGCCTACTCGGCATATGGCTATCCCATCGCAAGCTCCCGGAATCCTCCTTCGGCGGAAGGCTGCCCAACGTCCTCGACTCCGTCCTGGTCGTGGCCGCCTCCGGCGGCATCGTCTGGGCGTTGTCGGAAGCTGTGTCCCGCACCGGCCATACCGTCGCTCTGGTCGTCGGCATGCTCAGCATCCTGCTCGGACTCGCGTTCGTGTTGCGGCAGAGGACCTCCGCGGCTCCCATGATCCCGCTCTCGCTGTTCCGGTCGCCGACATTCAGCGGCGGCGCGGTCGCGACCTTCCTGCTCTACGCAGCGATGTATGGGGTCGTGTTCTTCCTGCCCCAGTACCTCCAGGTGGTGACCGGCGCGGACGCCCTGACGGCGGGACTGGAGATCCTCCCATGGACAGGAACGCTCGTGGTCATCTCACCCTTGGGCGGGCGCGCGGTCGACCGGTTCGGCGAACGTCCCGTGGCCGTCATCAGCCTTCTCCTCCAGGTGGTCGGATACATCTGGATCGCGCTGATTGTCGCCCCCGGCACCCCATACTGGGCCATGGTCGTGCCGCTGGTCGTCTCCGGGGCCGGGATCTCCATGGCAGGCCCTGCTCTGCAAAAGGCAGTCCTGGGAGCCGTCAGCCCGGCGCAGACAGGTATCGCCTCCGGAGTCTTCAACACATTCCGCCAGTTGGGGGGCGCCGTCGGCACCTCGATCGCGGTGCTGCTCTTCTACACCTTCGGAAACATGACCTCCGGCCAGGGTTTCGCCAGCGGGTTCGGCGCGGCGCTCGTGGGCTCGACAGTCCTGGCTCTCCTCGGCGCCGCGTGTGCAGCAGCCCTCCGGCCTGCTCGGGTGCGATGATCCTCGCGATTAGGGGTCGACCTTGAGCGGGAGGCCGATCGCCACAGCCGCCTGACGAGCCTGCTGACCGACAGGCGCCTCGCGAGGATCGCGCAATACCGGCGGACGGACGACCGCGTCCGGGCGGCCTTCGCCGGGGCCCTGGTCCGCTACGCGGTCCGGGGGTTCTTGGGCCGCGACCCTGCCGGCGCCTCCACCGTGATCGGCCCCGCAGGTAAAGCCCGGGATCGTCGCGCCCAAGGGGGTCCACTTCAACCTCTCGCACTCCGGGCATTGGGTAGTCTGCGCCGTCGACAGTGCCCCGGGTGGGGTGGATGTCGAGCGGATCAAACAGATCTCCCCAGAGGAGTAGAGGAGTACCGCTACGCCTGCTCGCCGGAAGAACTCGAGCACCTGTCCGAGCAGTTCGAGGAGAGCGAGCGTCTCCGGTGCTTCTTCGAGATCTGGACGATGAAGGAGAGCTACCTCAAGGCCATCGGCACCGGCCTCAATCGGGACCTCACAGCGCTAACAGTCCGCTTCGACCCCGATCGGCTGCCCACCCTGACGAGCGGGCCCGAACGGCACAGCTCCGACGGCCGCTGGGAGTTCCAGCAGTGCACGATTGAGGACTCATACGTCATGGCCGTGGCCGCACGCCGCGCCACGAGAGACCTGGACCTCGTCGACGTGGATACGCTGTACGCATACGCCCGGCGCATAGCCGCTCGATCTTGACTAGTGAGCGTACGTAGGACACTCCGAGCGCTGTCTAGCCAGGCCCTTCTCCCGCACAGCCCTGCCCATCGGTGCTAGTCGCCAGCGCCGCCGATCAGGCGTGGTGACGATGGCGTCAAGGTTGGCGATCACGGCGTACCGAGATAGGTGTAGGCAAAACTGTCGATCCTCTCAGGGTTATGCGGCTTCTGCTGCTGTTCGCCGGTTTGTGGTTGCGAAACTGCGGGGTGCCCGTACACGACGGAATGCTCGCCCAGGAGGATGGCCTTCGCCC